>Ga0214923_10000435_pt1 | contig 63821 bp, 62 predicted proteins | sample LL1510_MetaG_FD_177993 | JGI IMG/M metagenome (GOLD analysis project Ga0214923, IMG submission 177993) | Freshwater microbial communities from Lake Lanier, Atlanta, Georgia, United States - LL-1510 | ecosystem: Environmental > Aquatic > Freshwater > Lake | place: USA: Georgia | collected...
TTGGAAACGTCGGAAGATTTGCTGCACTGGTATGCCAAGAATTAGGCATGAAAGTTGTAGCGATCTCCGATGTTTCCGGAGGAATTTTCAATCGTGATGGCATAGATATAGCAGCAATATTTCAACATAAGACATTAGCTGATGTTCAGGCAGACGAGCGCATCGGCGCTGCAGAAGTTCTTGAAGTTAAATGCGATGTTTTAATCCCAGCGGCACTTGGTGGAGTTATCAATGAAGAAAATGTGTCGCGCATAAATGCAGACTTCATAATTGAAGGAGCAAATCAGCCTATAACGGCAGCCGCTGATAAAGAATTACGAGCACAAGGAGTTTTAATTGTGCCAGACATTCTGGCTAACTCTGGTGGAGTTATGGGATCATATTTTGAGTGGACCCAAAATATTCAAGAATATAGATGGCCGATAGAAAAGTTTCGTAGTGAATTAGATGCTCGAATGGAAAAAGCTTTTAGCAAAGTCCATGCAATCTCGAAAGAGTACTCGGTAGATCTTAGAACAGCCGCTTTCATCGTTTCGGTCGGAAGAGTGGCTGAGGCATTTGAGATTAGAGGTTCTTTGGTTTGATTAGACAAATTAAAGAATTAATTAGCCATATTCGATGGCTGATAGAAAGCCGTCGGTTTAAGAATAGATACAAAAAAGGTCGCGGCGACGATTTTCACCACGATTAATAGTGTTGTAATTAGGAAGCGATACTTTGCAATAAAGGTGATTCAAAATCTTCATAAGTTGCTAGCCACGCATAACCGCATGTAGTACACATTGTTAGTGGGCCAAACTCATCATTGGTAACTATTTCCAACTCTTCTGAACGGCAAACGTAGCAAGTTGGCGGTATTAGAATTTCGGACATGTTGCCTTCCCTTCAGTATCAGTAATAGCTGCTGGGGAAGCACTCTAATTTTGCATCGTTGTGGCTTGAAACTGATCGATTTCTCGGTGAACTAGAAATTAATATAGGTTGAAGACTTGGCTTAATTTCTCTGCAATATTTCGCCCAGAACAACTGCGGCTAGAGATAGACCCAGAGTGAGTAAAATATTGATTGAACGGCTAACTTTGTGGTTGGAGTTGTTTGACAGATCTAGCAGAAATGTCGACCATGTCGTAAGGGCACCACAGAATCCGGCTATAAAGAAATTTGTGCCGGCCAAGCCCAAGAAAAAGGAACCTAAGACGTTGGCAAAAAGTATGCCGATAGGAAAAGAATAACGGGCTCGGAAGTATCGGTCGATTAGGTATCTAATTGATGTACCCAGCGCCGCACCAAATGCAAAGATTAGCAATCTCATTTGACTCACTTGATTTTGATCGCTTTGATTAAATTCAAAATCAGCATACTTGTAAGTAGTGAAGCTAGGCAGTAAATAACCCCAATTGACAATCTTGAGCTAGATAAAATAAAAGCAAACGAAGATAAAGTTGTAAATCCACCCGCGAAGCCAGTTATCCAGAAGAGTTTTTGATTCTCAGTTGGTTTAATTCGATAAGCAACTATCCCGGCTACCAATACTCCGACTTGATTCACTAAGAATATTGCTACGGGCAGACTCGAAGAATTTTCGATTATTTGCCACCTTAGGATTGAACCAATTGTCCCCCCTAGCGCGACGTAAATAAGAGGTATCAGTTTGTAATTGCTTTCTTTGAGATGCCGCCCAGCACCCTAGTCATCACGCTAATCACAAGAGACGCTAATACTGCCGACCAGAAATTAGTGACATCTAACTTGTCACTCCACTGCGCCGTCAACATCAACATGGATGCATTAACCACAATTAAAAACAGACCAAAACTCAATATCACGGCAGGTAGAGTTAATAATTTAATCAAGCTGCCAAGAATTGAATTGATTAAGCCAAATAGGAGTGCGACCCATAGGTAGGTGGTAAAACCACCTTTGACATCAATGCCAGGAATGAGCGCGGTTGCAATCCAGAATGATGCGGCGAGTGCTCCCCACCGGATTAATAATTTCATTAGCTGCGCTTTTCCCGCTTTAGTAGGCCAGCAAACATGCGTGCTGGATCATATTTAATATCTACAACACGTTCCTTCATCGGAATAATTGCATTATCGGTGATCTTGATGTGCTCTGGGCAAACTTCAGTACAGCACTTGGTAATGTTGCACATTCCCAGGCCATGCTCTTCCTGCGCAGTGCGCTTACGATTCTTCAAGATATCAAGTGGGTGCATATCTAATTCGGCGATCCGGATAAAGAAGCGAGGACCGGCGAAGGACTTCTTATTCTCTTCGTGGTCACGAATTACGTGGCAAGTGTTTTGGCAGAGGAAACATTCGATGCACTTACGGAACTCTTGCGAACGTTCAACATCTATTTGCTCCATACGGGCTTCACCTGGTGCAAGCTCTTTAGGTGGCTCGTAAGCAGGAATTTCCATGGCTTTGCGATAATTAAAGGAGACATCGGTTACGAGATCTTTAATAACTGGGAAAGCACGAAGCGGAGTAACGGTAATAGTTTCATCTTCGCCATATGAAGCAACTTGTGTCATACAAGCAAGACGCGGCTTTCCGTTGATCTCCATCGAACAAGATCCGCACTTTCCGGCTTTACAGTTCCAGCGAACCGCAAGGTCTCCCATTTGGGTTGCTTGCACGCGGTGAATTACATCGAGCACAACTTCACCTTCATTAGCCTCTACAACAACATCTTGTAGCGCGCCATTAGTTGCATCGCCGCGCCAGATTCGAAGATTCAGTTTGCGAGCCATTAGTTGGAACCGCCTTTCGCAATTTCTTCGGGTGTCATATATTTCTCGAGTTCGTGAATATCAAAGAGGTCGAATAACTCTTTTGGCATTGGTGGCAATGGTTGTGCTTTCACATTTACCTGCTTGCCATCAAATGAAGAGATGTGGTTGACCTGACGCCAAGTTGAATTCATGCCCGGAAAATCATCGCGAGTATGTCCACCACGAGATTCTTCGCGGCGAAGTGCTGACTTTGCAGTGCTCTCGGCGACCAACAACATATTGTCTAAGTCAAACGCTAAGTGGAAACCTGGATTGAACTTGCGTTCACCTGATACTGAAACATTTGCGCTGCGCTTACGAATATCAGCAATCTTTTCAATCGCTTCTTCGATTTCTTTGCCAGTGCGAATAATGCCAACTAAGTTGTGAGTTACTTCTTGTAATTCAGCGTGTAGTGAGTAGGAATTCTCGCCACCTTCGCGTGAGAATGGGGCCTCAATCCGTGCGGCTGCAGCTTTAATTGCCGCATCGCTCACCGGATTATCGCCATTGCTCTTTACATATGCAGCGGCGCCCATTCCAGCCCGACGACCGAATACCAAAAGGTCAGAGAGAGAATTTCCGCCTAGCCGGTTTGAACCGTGCATTCCACCCGCGACTTCGCCTGCGGCAAATAGGCCAGGAACCCCGACTGCGGCAGCGGTATCAGGCTCAACTTCAACGCCACCCATTACATAGTGACAAGTTGGGCCGACTTCCATTGGCTCCTTGGTGATATCTACGCCAGCTAATTCATAGAACTGATGCCACATAGATGGCAGGCGCTTCTTAATTACTTCAGCAGATAACCGTTTTGAAACATCTAGGAATACGCCGCCATGTTCGGTTCCACGACCTGCTTTCACTTCACTGTTAATTGCGCGTGCAACTTCATCGCGAGGTAATAGTTCTGGTGGACGGCGGTTGTTATCTTGATCGGTATACCAACGATCTGCTTCAGCTTCGTTGTCGGCATACTTATCTTTAAATACATCTGGGATGTACTTAAACATAAAGCGCTCGCCATTGGTGTTGGTTAGAACTCCGCCTTCACCACGAACTGATTCGGTAACCAAAATTCCGCGAACTGATGGAGGCCATACCATTCCAGTTGGATGGAATTGCAAGAACTCCATATCAACTAAATTTGCACCGGCTTTCAAGGCAAGAGCGTGGCCATCGCCAGTTCCTTCCCATGAATTAGAAGTAATCTTAAAAGTTTTTCCAACTCCGCCAGTTGCAATAACTACTGCAGGTGCTTCAAAGAGTACTTCGTCTCCACTCTCGCGCCAGTAACCATAGGCACCGGAAATTTTGCCATTCTCTTTCAGAATTTCAGTGATAGTTAGTTCGGCAAAAACTTTGATATGGCTTTCCATATCTCCTGTTTCGCGACCATCTTTCTGTTGGAGGGCCACAATTCGTTGTTGCATGGTGCGAATTAATTCCAAACCGGTGCGATCACCAACGTGAGCTAATCGTGGATATTCATGTCCGCCAAAGTTGCGTTGAGAGATTTTTCCCTCTTTAGTGCGATCAAAAAGAGCGCCCCAAACTTCAAGTTCCCAAATGCGATCTGGTGATTCTTTGGCGTGGAGTTCGGCCATGCGGTAATGATTTAGGAATTTTCCACCACGCATTGTGTCGCGGAAGTGAACCATCCAGTTGTCATGGTCGTTAACGTTTCCCATTGAGGCAGCAGCGCCACCTTCAGCCATAACTGTATGGGCTTTACCGAATAATGATTTACAGATGATTGCTACGCGTAGTCCTGCCTCGCGAGCCTCAACTGCAGCACGTAAACCAGCGCCGCCGGCGCCAATAATGACTACGTCGTATTTATGACGTTCCATATTTGCCATTTACTCGTGCTCCCTTAGAAGAAGTAGAAATTGGTCCAGGCGCCTGATGCAACTGCGCGAACGTAGATGTCAGCAAATGCCACGCCCATCAATGAAACCCAAGCAAATTGTTGGTGGTAATGATTCAAAATCGAAACCCGAGTCCATAACTTGTAGCGGAGTGGGTGCTTTGAGAAATGCTTTAGGCGGCCACCGATTGTGTGACGGCAAGTGTGACAAGAAGCTGAATAACCCCAAAGTAAAGTTGAGTTGAGCAGTAGAACTAAAGTTCCAACGCTCATGTGTCCCCATTCACCCTCGGCATTTTTGAAAGATAGAAAAGCATCAACAGTTAAGAGCACATTGAAAACTAATCCGGCGTAGAAGAACCAGCGGTGCGCATTCTGCATAATTAAAGGTGCTCGTGTTTCACCAGTGTACTTCTCGTGCGGTTCAGCAACTGCGCATGCTGGTGGTGATAACCAGAAAGAACGATAGTAAGCCTTGCGATAGTAATAGCAAGTCATACGGAAACCGAGCGGGAAGATCAGAATAAATAGTGCGGGTGAGATAACCATTCCAAAAATTGCTATTTTCCCGAACGGTTGACCGATCAGTGATGCACCTGTTGCGCAAGTGGTAGATAAACATGGTGAATAGAATGGCGAAATTAGTGGCTCTGCAAAATAATTAGCATTTTCAAATGCTCGGAATGTTGCATATATAACGAATGCGATGAGAACTCCGAAGGTAATTGCAGGTTGGATCCACCATTTATCGGTACGTAGCGTGCGCTCTTGAATCTTGGCGCGACCCGGTGAGAAAACTCCCGACATATTAAAGTCTCCCTTATTGCTTCCAGAAAGCTGGAAATCTATAAGGCGAAGTCTCCTCTCATGGCTTTAAGCGCGCTAGGCGCATGCTTGCTGTAGCGCTATGAATTCAGCCACAAGCCTTGAAGGAAATAGATTGATGGAAATAGATTGCGCAAAAAGGGTTTGCTGACGGGTAGGAAAAATATGGCGGAGGGCGAGGGATTTGAACCCTCGAGGCTTTCACCTGCCGGTTTTCAAGACCGGTGCACTCGGCCGCTATGCGAGCCCTCCGCGAGGTAATCTACCCGAGGTTCTCGCTTATCTAAAATTGAGGCGCAATTCGGTAGAAGTTAGGCAGGAAGTTTTAGTAGTTCTTCAATCACAATTGCTACGCCATCTTCGGTATGAGGCAGTGCAACTGATTTCGCATATTTAGGTCCATCTGGGTGACCATCAGCCATCGCATATGAGCGACCACACCATTCCAACATTGAAAAATCATTTGGGTTATCTCCAAATGAAACACAATCCGCCGCATCAATATTTAATCGACCCGCCATCTTGGCCAACGTTGCGCCTTTAGAAACACCGATTGCCGAGATTTCCAAAAGTGAATCGTGTGGATTTGAATGTGTAACTGTTACTAATCCGGATAGTTCGCGAAGCGCAATTTCTAGCATTTCATCGGAAGTTAACTCTTGATCTGAGCAACGAGCTAGTAACTTCAGTGCTGGCATCGACATAATTTCTTCAATCTGATCGACGCCCACATTATCTAAGCCAACATCCCAACGAGGAATATATTTCTTCTCGCGGTGGAAATAGTTATGTGACTCGACCGCAAAACTAATTTGTGGGATTACTGCTCGTAATCGTTTAACTGTTTCTAGTTGCGCATCGACCGGCATTAACCACTCTTCTAAAACTTTTCCGGTTTGTAATTCGTACAACATCGCACCATTGCCGCAAATTGCATTTCCGATTCCAAAAGCTTCTTTAATTTCTGGCATCCATCGAGGTGGTCGGCCGGTTACAAAAAATATCTCTATACCCATTGAATGCGCCATTAAAAAGGCATCAATGGTGCGTTGAGAAATATCACCATAGTGAGCGACTATTGTGCCATCTAAATCACTTGCAATTAATTTTGGGCGTCTTGCGGTCACACTAACTCGAATCGGTTTATACCCAAGAATGGTTGAAGTGCAGAAGGAACATTTACGGTTCCATCGGCATTCTGGTGATTCTCAAGAATTGCAACAATCATGCGGGGGATAGCAACTAAGGTGCCATTTAGCGTTGCTACCGGGGCAGTTTTATCACCCTCTTTGAAGCGAATATTTAACCGGCGAGCTTGGAACTCGCTGCAATTAGAGGTACTAGTTACTTCTCGATATGCGTTCTGAGTTGGGATCCAAGCTTCGATATCGAATTTTCGATTCGCGCTTGAGCCTAGATCGCCAGATGCGACATCTATTACGCGATATGGAATCTCCATTGCGTTTAGAAGATCTTTCTCCCATTGCAATAAACGTTGGTGTTCTGCCACGGCGTGATCTGGATGGCAGAAACTAAACATTTCAACTTTATCGAATTGATGAACTCGAATAATGCCGCGAGTATCTTTTCCATAAGTTCCGGCTTCGCGACGGAAACAAGTGCTATATCCGGCATAACGCAAAGGCAATTTATCGGCGGGCAAAATTTCATCCATGTGGAATGCGGCTAGCGGTACTTCACTGGTGCCAACTAGATACATGCCGTCCTTTTCTAAATGATAAACATTTTCTGCGGCTTGCCCTAAGAAGCCGGTGCCCTCCATTGCCGGTGGATTTACCAATACTGGTGGGATTACTGGAGTGAAGCCAGCTTTAACTGCGCTACTAATCGCATAGTTAACTAAAGCGAATTCCAATAATGCACCGACACCAGTTAAATAATATGAACGTGATCCCGAAACTTTTGCACCACGTTCGGTGTCAATTGCACCAAGCAGCTTTCCAAGTTCTACATGATCTTTTGCTTCGAACTCGGTAAAATCGCGCGGAGTTCCGACATGTTCGAGTATTGCAAAATCTGCCTCGCCGCCAATCGGTGCTGCAGGATCTAATAGGTTTGAAAGTTTTAACGCTTCGGCATTTGTTTCGGCTTCAATCTCGGCGCGCTTACTATCTGCAGCTTTTACTCTTGTTGCTAACTCTTTCGCATTCTCAAGGAGCGCCGCTTTCTCGTCGCCTTTTGCACTACCTACCGCTTTAGAAAGGGTGTTCTGCTCTGCGCGCAGTGCTTCGAATTCATTAATGGCGGCGCGACGTTTTTCATCAAGAGCTAAAACTTGATCAACAATGTCGGCATCTTCGCCACGGCCCTTCTGAGAGGCGCGAATCAGGTCAGGATTCTCGCGTAGTAACTTGATATCAATCATTTACTTTCCTCTCGCGGGTATGAACCCAGGAATCTTATTTCCTCACAGATCTCACGTAAGCGAGCGACTGCCTGGCTAACGTTTGCGTCGTTAATGTGGCCCTCGGCATCGATAATAAAGTGGTAATCGCCCAACTCTTTACCGGTTGGGCGACTTTGGATGAAAGTGAGGTTGACATTGCGCGTTGCAAACTCAGTCAGAATCTCAAGAAGTGCACCTGCATGGTCGGTGCCGATGAAAATTGCCATTGAAGTGCGGTCGTGACCAGTTGAATTTGTAATTTCACCAGGTTTAGAGACCAGAACGAAGCGGGTAACGGCGTCATTGTTATCGCCAATATCATCGGCCAAAATTTCTAGTCCATATCGATCGGCCGCTACGGCGGCCGCGATCGCAGCATCAAATTCGCCGCGATTAATCGCTTCAGCTGCGGCTGCTGTTGAGTTGGTTGCTATCACTTCGGCGTGGGGATAATTCTTGGCAACATAAGTGCGGCACTGCGCTTCGGCGTGTGGGTGAGTTGCGATTCGACTAATTTCTGTGGTGCCTGGTTTGACCATGAATGCGAAGGAGACAGGAAGTGTTACTTCGCCGGCAATTACTAATGGGTCGCCAGTAGCAAGTTCATCAAGAGTGCGAGCAACCACACCTTCAACCGAATTTTCGATTGGAACAAGTGCATATTCAGCCTCGCCGGTGCGAACAGCATTTAGCGCCGCTGTTACATTGGCATAAGGAATAAGTTGATCAGCACTACTGGCGATCTTCTTCAACGCCGCTTCAGTAAAGGTCGCTGCTGGACCAAGATAGGCGTATGTGCTCACTGGTTAAGGATACCCGAGCACACTCACTGCTCGCGCCGGCATATCTGTGATAACAACATCTACGCCTAACTCTGCGCATAATTCCAAATCTCTAATTTCATTTACTGTCCAAACAAATACCCGCTTGCCTTCACTTTGATATCGCGCGACAAGAGATGGGTTAGATCGTATTGCAATAATCTCAGGGGCTGCAGATTTAGCAGTCGAGAACCGGTTCATTATCGGAGCATTGATTCTATTTGTTAGAGCGACTGTCTCTAGATTTGGCAGATTGCGCCCAGCTTTCTCAATCGCCAACCAACTAAAGCTCAACAGAGAAATTTTTATTTGCGAGATTCCAGAGATAGCTTCAATAACTTTCTTTTCGATTTTATTGCCGGATGGAACTGGGTGTTTAGTCTCAAGCGCCAATGATTTCTTATTTGCAATTGCCATCTCTAAAAGCTCAGAAAGGAGTAAAATCTGCGGATAGATTGCTTTAAGCTCTTTGAAATCTGTATGTGCAATAGCGGCTTTATTATTTGCGATGCGAGACATGTTGGCATCGTGCCAAACCACAACTTCACCATCTTTAGTAAGCCGCAGATCACATTCAAAACCGTGGGCGCCATCGCCTATGGCCGCTTGAAAAGCCGCGCGGGTATTCTCGGGATGATCTTTCGATGATCCGCGATGAGCATAAATTAATGGCTTAAGCATTGATCAAGAGATTATCACCATTAGGCTATGGGATATGAGTCAACCAGTATTCGCTCTCGCGGCGCGTTCTGCCATTGGCCTGCATAGATCAGGTAATGAAGACTCCGCTTTAACTTCAGCAAATTTGATTGCCGTTGCTGATGGAATGGGCGGGCACGCCGGTGGCGAAGTTGCATCCTCAATCGCGATCAAAGAACTTTCAAAACTCGTGCCAATCTCTCAAAGTAGCGATATTGATGCTGATTCGCTTGAAGATTTGCTGGCTCAATCAATTTCAGAAATTGATAGTGAAATTTTGCGAGTTGCTAGCGGTGACCCCGAGCTTCGTGGCATGGGCACAACTCTTACCGCATTACTTTTACATCAGGACCGAATAGCTTTAATTCATATTGGTGATTCGCGCGCCTATAGGTTGCGTGACGGCGAACTAGAACAATTAAGTCTTGACCATACTGTTCTGCAAGAATTAATTGATCAAGGTAAGTTAACGATTTCGGAAGCAAATGAGCATCCACAAAGATCTCTATTAACTCAAGTATTGATGGGCTCTGGCAATCTTGACCCAGTATTAGTTGTTTATGAACGTAAAGCTGGCGATCGCTACCTGTTATGTAGCGATGGTTTAAGCAGTGTTCTTTCCAATAAAGAGATTAAGTTGTTATTGAAGAAAAGTAAGCGCGAAGATGCAGTTGCGGCGCTGGTTGAAGCAACTTATTTAAACGATGCACCTGATAACGTCACTGTAATTGTGGCCGATATTGCCGCTGACTTAACTGTCGAAACCGAATTGCACGGAGCTAGCAAATGAGCCAATTATTAGGTGGACGTTATCGCCTGGGCGACATGATTGGTACCGGCGGGATGGCTGATGTTTATGAAGCTAGCGATGAACGGTTATCGCGAAAAGTCGCGGTAAAAATCCTACGTTCTGATTTAGCGAAAGACCCTTCCTTTGTTACACGTTTTCGTAAAGAGGCGCTAGCTGCTGCAGGTCTAAATCACCCCGGCATAGTTGCTGTCTATGACTCAGGCGAGGAACCAGCCCCCTACATAGTTATGGAATTAGTTTCTGGTAAAACTTTGCGCGAGATCATTCGCGGTGGAGAGCGATTACCTCTAGAGCGAGCGCTCGAAATTGGTGAAGGAATTTTGGCAGCACTGGATTACTCACATGAACGTGGAATTGTGCACCGTGATATTAAGCCAGCAAATGTGATGATCACTGATAAAGGCGATGTTAAAGTTATGGATTTTGGCATAGCACGTGCTCTTGATGATCTGGCAGCAACTCTAACCAACACATGGAATGTAGTTGGTACTGCGCAATACCTTTCCCCCGAACAAGCAGTAGGTGAAGTCGCTGATGCTCGAAGTGATATTTATTCAACTGGTTGTTTGTTATATGAGGTATTAACTGGTCAACCGCCATTTTCTGGTGATACTCCAGTGTCGATTGCATACCAACATGTATCCGGTGAATTCCCGCTTCCAAGCGCCGTATTGCCAGGATTGCCAGAAGGTATTGATGTAATGCTTTCGGTAGCTTTAGCCAAGCGACCAATTGATCGTTATCAGAGCGCTGGTTTGATGCTTGATGATTTATTCCGCATCCATAGTGGCCAAGTTGTTAAGACAAAAATTGCGCGAAAGCCAATTACTCGAACGACATTACTGATTGGATTACTAGGTTTATTGATAATTAGCGGTGCTGGCATATTTGGCTTGAGCTTATCTAGTGAGAAATCTGGTACTGGTCCCTCTTATTCGCTGCCTAATGTAATTGGCTTAACAGAAGCAGAGGCAAAAGCTCAGTTAGGTGACTATGTAGTAACCGTTCAACATGCACACGATCCACAGATTCCAGTAAATCGGGTTTCAAATCAAATACCGGTTGCATCTGCGCAAGCAAAGCCAGGTTCAGCGGTTGTCATTACTATCTCTGATGGCCCAGGTGATGCTCTTGTCCCTGACGGGTTAGTTGGTTTATCTCTTGGCGATGCCCGGGCCGTTATCACCGCAGCTGGTTTGGTTGTTTCTAAAACTGAAGTTTCGCCTTCAGATAAGCCACAAGGAACTGTTCTTTCGGTATATCCAGATATGGGGTCAACCGTGACTGCTGGAACCGGGGTAATTTTAACAATTGCAAATGGTCAGGTTGAAATTCCTAATCTAATCGGAGTTGAAGCAATTCAAGCTCGCGCAATATTAATTAATTCAAATTTCCTAGTTAAGGAATTTAACGACTATGACTCTACGCAACCCGTGGGTGTTGTAATTCGTCAATTTCCAGAAGCTGGTGCGACTCGCACAATCGGTGAATCTGTAACGATCACCATTAATAAAGCGCCGTAATTAGCCGCGTTTGCCAATTACTGGCGAAAGACCGATTGCTTTTGTGCGCGCATTTTTATCTCCACACTCAGTTAACCAATTAGCTAACATCGCGTGACCGTTTTCTGTTAATACTGACTCGGGATGGAATTGAACTCCTTCGATTGGAAGAGTTTTATGTCGAACTGACATAACAATCCCGCCTTCGGTTTCGCCAGTAATCTCTAATTCGGTTGGGATGGTGTTGCGCTCAATTGCTAATGAGTGATATCGAGTTGCCGTAAATGGTGACGGCAGGTTTTGGTAAACCCCGACACCGCTATGAATAACTTCCGAGGTTTTTCCATGAAGCAATTCGGGTGCCCGTGAAACGGTTGCGCCAAATGCAACGCCGATTGCTTGATGGCCAAGACAGACGCCAAATAAAGGAATCTTCTGCTCTGCACAATATTTGATCATTGCGATACTAACTCCGGCAGCCTCAGGTGTTCCGGGACCTGGCGAGATTAAAACGCCGTCGTATTCACTTGCCGATTCGACTAAAATTTCATCATTGCGCAGAACAGTTGTTTCAGCGCCTAGTTGGCCTAGATATTGCACCAAGTTAAAAACAAAAGAGTCGTAGTTATCTACGACAAGAATTCTGGTTGGTGTCATGGGGTAATTCTTGCCTACTTGAAGCGATAGCGCGGTTGATATTTTGCGCTGCCCTGTTACCCTTGGCGGCATGCCTAAGTCGAAATTGCGCAAAAAGGTTCAAGAGCGTCAGGCTCATGTCCAAGAAGTTGTTGACCACACCCCACACGCTCCGTTGGAGAGCCCAAAGTGGTTGGCGCCAACAATGGTTGGCTCATTCCTCCTCGGTTTATTCTGGATAGTGGTCTTTTATGTCAGCCAGACTCGCTACCCAATTCCTAATATTGGGGCCTGGAATATGTTGGTTGGCTTCTCATTTATCGCCTTTGGCTTCTCATTAGCCACAAAGTGGCGCTAATCCTTCGTATTTGAGCTAAAAACTCCAATTTATAGTTATCCACAATTATCTCCACAGGTGTGGAGAATTACAGCCATGTAATTAACTGCGAATTTATCGGCGGCGAGCCAGCAGAAGTTGGGCGCAGAGTAGGCCGCCAACCAGACCACCTAGATGCGCGCGCCAATCTACTCCACCCAAGATAAATCCCAGAGCGAAGTTAAGACCAATGATGATGGCGATCTCACGAACATTTGCGCCGATCTTATTTCCGACAACTAGAAAGGCTCCGAATAAACCAAATATCGCACCAGATGCTCCCACAGATGCATGGTTAGAAGTATTTAAAAATACCGAAGCGAGCGAACCAGTTAAAAGTGAAACTGTGAAAATAATTAAGAATTTATTTCTGCCATATGCATACTCAATTGGAGTACCAAGCAAATAAAGCGAGTACATGTTGAAACCCAAATGCATTAAACCGCCATGTGTTAGCGCAACGGTAATCAAGCGATACCACTCATTGCTATATTCCAAATAATCGCGGCTTGGCAAAAGTAATTGCATTTGTAAATCTGGAATTAATTGCTGTGCTAAATAAGCTGCACAAATAATGATAATTAATACATTTGTGGCGGTGCGCTTATTTAACACGTTACCTGTTTAACTTAATTAAGCAACAGTGATGGAATTAATTTTAATTGGTGTTACTGGGCGATCTTGCGCTCCAGTTTTTGTCGTTGCAATTGAGTCAACAACTGCTTGGCTTGCGTCATCTTTAACTTCGCCGAAGATGCTGTGCTTGCGGTTTAGCCAGGTAGTTGGCGCGACTGTAATAAAGAATTGTGAACCATTGGTGCCAGGGCCTGAGTTGGCCATAGCCATGATGTATGGGCGATCAAAAGTAAGTTCGCCATGGAACTCATCTGCAAAACGGTATCCGGGTCCGCCAGTGCCTTGACCCAGTGGGTCGCCACCTTGAATCATAAAGCCATCGATTACGCGGTGGAAAACGGTTCCGTCGTAAAGATTTGCCGTTGTTTTTTCGCCAGTACGTGGGTCTACCCATTCGCGCGCACCCGTTGCAAGTTCAACGAAGTTCGCAACAGTCTTTGGTGCGTGATCGGGAAAAAGTTGAACAACAATGTCGCCCATAGTTGTGTGCAGAGTTGCTGTTGTCATTTTAATTTCCTTTACGTTTCATTCTTCTAACTGGGTGCAGAAACTCTTACTTAAGTGGAGACCAGGGGAATCGAACCCCTAACCCCCGCCTTGCAAAGGCGGTGCTCTACCAATTGAGCTAGGTCCCCGTGTTGAGCGGGGGGTGGGCCTAGATGGACTTGAACCATCGACCTCTTCCTTATCAGGGAAGCGCTCTAACCAGGCTGAGCTATAGGCCCGTAGATAATGGATTCATCTACGGTAAGCGCCAAAGGTTACCCCGAAGTCGCTTGTTACCCAAACTCGAGCGTATCTAATCAGATCCTGCGACAGATTTCGCACCTGAGGATTCCTCAGGGTTGCATGTCACTGATAAGAGTTGAGCACCTTCATCGAGATTAACGAGGCGAACCCCCATGGAATCGCGTCCGGTTTGGCGCACTTCAGCCGCCAGTGTGCGCATTACCGTTCCACCAGAGGTGATGGCAAGAATTTCATCTTCATTACGCAAAACCAGAGCGCTGACGAGTGAACCACGAGAATTCTCATCAATCTTGGCAGCTTTGATTCCGATGCCGCCACGGCCTTGCAAGCGGTATTCATCAAGTAGAGTCTTTTTACCATATCCGCCGTCGGTAGCGGTGAAAACAAATGTGTCGCCTGCATGTTGGGCGGTAATGCGAGCCATTGTTAGAAGTTCATCATCAGCACGGAATTTCATTCCGATAACACCACTAGTTGAACGACCCATTGGACGAAGTGATTCATCATCGACTGCAAAGCGAACTGACATTGCCTTCTTAGAAACAAGCAAGAGTTCGTCACCGGTATCGACTAGCGCTGCGCTAACTACTTCATCTCCACCTTTAAGTGCAATTGCAATTAATCCGCCAGCACGAGGTGAGTCATATTCCAAAAGCGCACTCTTTTTAATTAAACCGCTTTTCGTGGCTAGCACTAAGTGAGGAGCGGCGTTGTAATCTTTAATTGAGAGTATTTGAGCGATATTTTCTTCTGGCTTAAATGCCAGCAAATTAGCCACATGTTGACCACGTGCATCGCGACCGGCATCCGGCAATTCGTGGACTTTTGCACGGTAGACCCGACCTTGGTTAGTGAAGAACAATAACCAATCATGAGTTGATGCGACGAAGAAATGATCAACTACATCGTCTTGTTTGAGTGATGCACCTTTAACGCCACGGCCACCACGGCGTTGTGATCGGTAAAGGTCGGCCATGGTGCGCTTTGCGTAACCGCCTCGAGTAATTGTTACAACTACATCTTGGTCTGGAATTAAATCTTCGGCTGAGAAATCACCTTCGCTAGCAACAATTTGAGAACGTCGGTCATCGCCATATTTAGCAACCAGGTCAGTTAATTCGGTGGCGATGATTTCGCGCTGTTTTTCCGGGCTAACTAGAATTGCATTCAACTCGATGATTTCAGTCACCAAGGTGTCATATTCATCGTTAATCTTTTGGCGCTCCAGGGCTGCGATCCGGCGCAACTGCATATCGAGGATTGCATTTGCTTGAATTTCATCAACATCAAGCAACTTCATCAAGCCAGTGCGGGCTTCCTCTGGGGTGGTCGAGGCGCGAATTAAGGCAATAACAGCGTCTAGTGCATCAAGGGCTTTTAAATATCCTTGCAAAATATGAGCGCGCTTCTCTTTTTCAAGTAAGCGGAATTTGGTGCGACGCACAATCACTTCTACTTGGTGATCGATGTAGTACTTAATAAATTCATCAAGTCGCAGAGTGCGAGGCACGCCATCGACGAGTGCCAACATATTGGCGCCAAAAGTATCTTGAAGTTGGGTCTGCTTGTAGAGATTATTGAGAACAACTTTAGGGATCGCGCTGTTCTGTAGAACAATTACTAAACGTTGACCAAGGCGTTCATTACCTTCGTCGCGTACATCAGCAATACCTTTTATTTTTCCATCTTTTACCAGCTCGGCAATTTTCAAAGCTAAGTTATCTGGATTAACTTGATAGGGAAGCTCAGTTACCACCAAACAGGTTCGTTTGTTGATTTCTTCGACTTGTACAACAGCTCGCATTGTGATTGATCCGCGACCAGTTCGATATGCAGATTCAATTCCGGTGCGCCCAACAATTAATGCTTTAGTTGGAAAATCTGGGCCTTTAACAATTTTGATTAATTGATCAAGAAGTTCATCTGGTTTAGCCTCTGGATTGGCAAGAGCCCATGCGACACCTTCGCCAATCTCACGTAAATTATGTGGCGGGATATTGGTTGCCATGCCGACTGCAATACCAGCACTGCCGTTGACTAATAGATTTGGAAAGCGAGAAGGTAAGACATCTGGCTCTTGTGAACGACCGTCATAGTTTGGCGAAAAATCAACAGTATCTTCATCAATATCGCGCATCATCTCCATGGCGATCGGAGATAAACGTGCTTCGGTATATCGCATTGCGGCGGCCGGGTCATTACCAGGTGAGCCGAAGTTTCCGTTTCCGTCTACTAATGGATAACGAAGTGACCAATGTTGAGCTAATCGAACCACTGCATCGTAGATAGCGCCGTCGCCGTGCGGGTGGTAATTACCCATTACATCGCCAACAATGCGGGAGGACTTGTAATAGCCCTTATCAGGGCGATAACCAGCGTCATACATTGCGTATAGAACGCGGCGATGAACAGGTTTTAAGCCATCGCGAATATCTGGCAGGGCACGGCCAACAATGACTGACATTGCATAATCAAGATATGAGCGAGCCATTTCGACCTGAAGGTCGACACTCTCTTGACGATCGAATTCTTTTCTTATTTCATCCATTTAAATATCCAAGAATCTAACGTCTTTAGCGTTCCGTTGAATGAATGAGCGACGCGGTTCAACATCTTCACCCATTAAGACCGAGAAGAGATCATCGGCGGCAGCTGCGTCATCGAGAGTTACTCTGATTAATACCCGGTGCTCAGGATCCATAGTGGTATCCCATAGCTCTTTTGCCGGCATTTCACCTAAGCCTTTGAAGCGTTGAATGCCGTCCTCTTTTGGAAGGCGTTTTCCGGCATCTAAACCAATTTTGATCATTCCATCGCGCTCGCGATCAGAGAAGGCATACTGCACAGGCTCTTTGCCTCCCCACTTCAATTTATATAGCGGAGGTTGGGCTAGGTATACAAAGCCACCTTCAATGAGTGGTTTCATGAAACGGAATAGCAGAGTTAAAAGCAATGTTCGGATATGTTGTCCATCAACATCGGCGTCGGCCATCAAAATAATTTTGTGATAACGCAGGTTGGCGACATCGAAATCATCATGTATACCAGTGCCTAGTGCTGTGATTAGCGCTTGCACTTCATTGTTTTGAAGTACGCGGTCGATGCGTGCTTTTTCGACGTTAAGAATTTTTCCGCGAATGGGTAGAACTGCTTGGTTGCGTGAATCGCGGCCACCCTTTGTTGACCCACCTGCTGAATCACCTTCAACAATATAAAGTTCGCATTTTTCTGGATCGGTCCATTGGCAATCAGCTAGTTTGCCTGGCATGCCCCGACCTTCTAGCAAGCCTTTGCGGCTACGGGAAAGATCGCGGGCTTTGCGTGCCGCTACCCGGGCTGCCGCTGCATCAATACTTTTGCGAACAATCTCTTTTCCTTCGCCTGGGTTTTGCTCAAACCAGGCTGTTAAGGCCTCATTTACACACTTTTGGGTGAATGATTTTGCTTCAGTATTGCCTAGTTTTGTCTTCGTTTGACCTTCAAATTGAGGATCAGCTAATTTGATGGAGACAATCGCGGTTAAACCTTCTCGTACATCGTCACCGGTTAAGCGATCTTCTTTCTTTTTAATAAATCCTTGATCTTCGCCAAATTTATTAACGATTGAAGTTAACGCAGTTCGGAAACCCTCTTCGTGAGCGCCACCTTCGTGAGTATTGATCGTGTTGGCGAAGGTGTAAACAGATTCTGAGAAACCAGCATTCCATTGCATGGCAATTTCAAGTGACATGCGGGCTTTTTTATCTTCGCTCTCGATGAAAATAATTGATTTATGGGTTTCGCCACGAGTGGTATTTAAGTGCTTTACGAAATCAGCGATACCGCCATCGAATTTGTAAACAACGCTTAATTGCTCACCTTTTTCATCGACATGTCCTGGGCGCGCATCGGTGAGAGTAATTGTTAAGCCTCGATTTAAAAATGCCATTTCGCGGAAGCGAGTTGATAAAATTTCAAACGAGAAATCAGTTGTATCGAAAATTTCTTTTGATGGCCAGAATTGAACCGTGGTTCCGGTAGTTGAGGCGGCCTCGCCTTTTTTAACTGGTGCTGTAGGAACGCCTAATTTATATTCTTGGGTCCAAGTAAATCCATCGCGCAAAACCTTTACCGATAGATCTGTACTAAGTGCATTCACAACCGAGATGCCAACACCGTGTAGGCCGCCAGAGACTGAGTAGCCACCGTCGCCAAATTTTCCGCCAGCGTGTAAAACGGTTAGTACAACTTCAAGAGCTGGTTTCTTTTCAACCGGGTGTAAGTCGACGGGGATTCCACGTCCGTTATCAATTACCTGAACACTTCCATCGGCCATTAAAGTGATATTGATTTCGGTGCAGACACCAGCCAGCGCCTCATCGACTGAGTTGTCGACGACTTCATAGACTAAATGGTGTAGACCGCGTTCGCCGGTGGAGCCGATATACATTCCTGGGCGCTTGCGAACCGCCTCAAGGCCTTCAAGAACAGTGATCGCGCTGGCGTCATAATTGCCCGACTTTTCGACCACAGATGGCGCTCCTTTAGCATTGCAAAATTGCCCAACTGCCAAAAACGCCCTGGTGGGCATTTAGGGATAATTCCCGCGGCAGACACCCTGAATCCTAGTGGTAAAAGCGCAGTAGATCTACCCTTAATTAGCCCTGTGGGTACCTTTTAAGCGATCTTCGATGGGCTATTTAGGGTTCCTATTGGAAAAGAGTAAAAATAACCTTTTATAGCTTGATTAGCCGTAGGTATCTCGAGGGCCTCGAGCGCCCCGAATTGTGCGCAGCCCGCGTTTCCAATTTGGACCCTGAGGGCCAATTATTGAAAGTTTTTCTACTAGGGCGCCAGGTGCACTTTTTTGAAGGGAAGCCAAAAGATCGCGGCTGATTAAATTTAATTGAGTAGCCCAAGCTGTCGATGAAGTTTTAATTGTTAATACGCCATCGAGAATTGTTATTGGTTCGGCGTGCTCGGCAATTTCTGCTCCGACAATACTCTCCCAATTTGAAAATAGGTTCCCTTCGGCTAGCCCACTCTGCCATTCGCGATCTTGAATCAAGTTCTTTAAGAGGTCGCTGATTAATTGCGGGTCGGTTGGGTTTTGATTTACTTCGCGCACAGGTTTTACTTTTTTAATGTACCCAGTTTTGTACGAGATAAATAAATCTTTTGCGAGATCACGTTTAGCCATGTTGCTCCCCTGCCCTAACACTGCCGGGTGTTACATAAAACTTAGTACTTTCTAAATCGTCTGGTAAGTCGCCTTCAACCGCGGCTGTAATAATGGTTTGTTCTGCGATTTTTGTTGCTGCCACTAATTGTAGACGCCTTGAAGTATCGAGCTCGGCAAAAACATCATCTAAAATTAAGATTGGGTCTGCGCCCTCTTTTTTTAATAAGTTAAAAGATCCGATTCGCAGCGCTATCGCCATTGACCATGATTCGCCATGGCTGGCATAGCCTTTGGCAGGGAATGCCCCGATCTGTAAATTTAGATCGTCTCGGTGTGGTCCGATTAAAGTAGTTCCTCGTTCAATCTCTTGGTATTGCACTTCGGATAGTCGGTTAGTTAATAGTTCTATATTCGCTTCAGTATTGGCAGACAGGCCCTCTGTATTTGATTTATATGAGATGTTTGCAGGTTTAACTTCATTTAAATTTCGATAGTTTTCAGCGATAAAAGGATTTAGTGCATCGACTAACGAGATTCGCTCAGCGGAAAGCGTGGCTCCGATATTTATAAGTTGTTCACTCCAAGGTTGTAATGCCGCGCTTGTCGACCTAGTTTTAAGGAGGGTGTTCCGTTGTTTTACAACTCGTTCATAATCCGCGATAACCCCTGCTAAACGTGGACTTCGGGTGATTAATAGCCGATCTAGAAAGTCGCGCCGGTTACCTGGGTCGCCGCGAACTAAGTCCAAATCCTCTGGTGAGAAGTAAACAATTTGGCAAGCTCCTAATATTTCTCGTTGACTACGAGTAGGGTTTTGGTTTATTCGTGCCCGGTTAGCTTTGCTAACATTGATTTCTAAATCGATTTGTAAAGTTCGATCATCGCGTTCAATCTCTGTTCTTATTATGGCTTGGGGTGCACCAAGAAAGATTAGTGGGAGGTTGTTGTTAACTCGGTGTGACGAAAGGAAGCTTAAATAAATTAATGACTCGGCAATGTTGGTTTTCCCGCTGCCGTTATCACCAATAAATGTATTTACGCCCGGTTGCAAATTTAACTCTAAGTTTTGATAAGACCTAAAATCTTTGAGCGCTAACTTTGAGATGCGCATTTAAATAATCTATCTTTTGAAAAAAATTGCTTAAGATGCGTAACGCATTGGCATTAATAAATAGCGATAGTTTTCGATTGCAGCACCATCTTGTTTAGCGCGGCCCATCAAGATTGCCGGTTTGTTAGAACCGGTGAATGAAATTTGAACATATGGGCTTTCAACTGCATTTAAACCGTCGGCGAGAAATACTGGGTTAAATGCGATTGAAATATCTTCGCCGACTAATGAAATCTCGATCGACTCAGTTGCTTGGGCTTCTTCGCCAGCACCAGCTTCTAGAGATAAGGAGCTGTTAGTAAATTCCAACCGAAGTGGAACTGTTTTATCAGTTACTAGCGCTACCCGGCGAACTGATTCAAGAAGTGGCGCTACTTCAACTACCGCTGTTGTGGTTACTTCTTGCGGGAGAAGGTGGCGATAAGGTGGAAATGTTCCATCTAACATTCTAGAAGTCATGGTTTTTCCTTCGCCCGCGAAACCTGCTAGCCGATCATGGCTAGCCGCCGATCCGAGCGATAGTGATACCTCTTTGGAGGTAGTAAGTGATTTAGCTGCGTCAGCTAATGTACGAGCGCGAAGTAGAGCAGTTGTTTCAACGGCTGGTTTCGATGGTTGCCACTGTATTTCGCGTACCGCTAATCGGTATCGATCGGTAGCAGCCAATGTGACGGTGTTTTCGTTCACTTCAACATGTACGCCGGTAAGGGTTGGAAGTGAATCGTCGCGGCCTGCGGCAATTGCCACTTGAGCAACCGCTGTCGCGAAAGTATCGCTTGAGATAACTCCGGTACTTTCGGGCAGTTCTGGCAAGTTGGGGTATTCATTTATAGAGAGTGTGGGGAGGGTAAATTTTGCGCTTCCGGAAGTTACTAAAACTCTAGAGCCATCTAAAGTGATTGTGATTGGTTTATTTGGAAGTGATCTAGTTATTTCAATAAGTAATTTTCCAGGAACTAGTACTTTTCCAGCTTCTATAATTTGCGCTGCGAAGTTTGCTTTACTAGAAGTCTCTAAATCAGAACCGGAAAGTTCCACGTTTGAGCCAGTGGCATCTACAACGATTCCAAGCAACTCAGTTTTAATTGGGCGAGTAGATAAACTGCGAGAAACCCAGTTAACGGAATCTGCTAACACGCTCTGCTCGACGATGAATTTCATTCGGTTAGCCTTCTCTCACTTCTTCAACTTTGCAAGTTTCAATTCTTAATAACTTAGGTGTCACTAAATTAATCAACGGGAATCGCACAGGTGTTTTGATATATGTATAAGTAGTAGTAGTAACTAAAGGGTTAACCTGTGGGAAGGAAATATAAGCCCACGTCAGAGCCGTATTTAAACTTTTTCTTTTGTGGGTAAAACTGTTAATAAACGAGTTAAAAAAGAGCGCAAAAAGATAGCTAGTGGAGATCTGCAGAGATAACTTATTACTTACCCACATAAAACCTCTCCTTATCCACAGTTATCCACAAGTTATACACATTCTGGGGGTAATTCCCATTAAATCGGACAAATACCTATTTTTGGGCCTGCTGTTTGATTCGGTTGGTCAACTCTGTGACCTGGTTATAGATCGAACGGCGCTCCGCCATCAATTGACGGATCTTCCGATCGGCATGCATGACCGTTGTATGGTCACGGCCGCCGAACATCTGACCAATTTTTGGCAACGATAGCTCGGTTAGCTCACGACATAAGTACATAGCGATTTGGCGAGCATTTACCAACACCCGAGAACGAGAAGTGCCACAAAGGTCTTCCAAAGTAAGGCTGAAATAAGAAGCTGTTTGGGCCATGATCGCCTGACCGGTAATTTCAGGCGCGGCATCTGTAGGTATTAAATCTTTTAAAACAATTTCCGCCAAACCTAAATCCACACCTTGGCGACTTAAGGATGCGAAAGCAGTAACGCGAATCAACGCACCTTCAAGCTCGCGAATATTTGTGGAAATTTTACTTGCGATAAATTCCAGAACATCATCAGGAGCATTCAATTTATCTTGCGCAGCTTTCTTACGCAAAATCGCAATTCGAGTTTCGATTTCCGGCGGTTGAATGTCAGTTATTAAACCCCACTCAAACCGACTACGTAAGCGGTCTTCCAGAGTAGTTAATTGCTTTGGTGGACGATCGCTCGAAATAACAATTTGTTTATTTGCGTTATACAAAGTATTAAAAGTATGGAAGAACTCTTCTTGAGTGCGTTCCTTGTTCTCTAAGAATTGAATATCGTCAACCAATAAAATATCTAAATCGCGATAACGGCGTTGGAAAGCCGAAGCTTTATCATCGCGGATTGAGTTAATAAAGTCATTAGTAAATTCTTCGGATGAAACATAACGTACGCGCACATTGCCATATAGCTCTTTTGCATATGCGCCAATAGCATGAAGTAAGTGAGTTTTTCCTAAACCAGATTCACCATAAATAAAGAGCGGGTTGTATGCCTTAGCGGGCGCTTCGGCTACTGCAACAGCGGCTGCGTGAGCGAAACGGTTAGAAGAGCCGATAACAAAAGTTTCAAAAATGTATCGAGGGTTAAGTTGTGATTGTTCAGAACCCTTACTAACCGCGATTGTAGTTATTGAATTATCTTCACGACCAGTTCCGGATTTAGGCGCTGCAATTTCAATCTCAACTTCTGGCGCATTTAAACTTTCAGCGCTTTCCAAAGTTTCATCAACTGTCACAGCGATATTGGCTCGCTCATTTAATTCACGCGATAGAACTTCACCTAAAACAGAACGTAGTCTGGTCTCTAAAACATCTTTAGCAAATGCGTTGGGAGCAGCTACTAATAAATTCGTAACACCATTGCCAGGGAGTAAGCCAAGAGGTTTTGTCAGAGTTAGAAATGCCCGATGTTGTGGGGCATCGAGGGCCACGGCATCAATTACCCGCGCCCATAATGCGGAGAGCTCAAGATCTACAACTTCCACTGTTAAACCCACCCATCATTTAACCCGCATAAACAATCCACATGCTTATCCACAGCCTGTGGGTCTAAAGGAGAGGTTTACCCTTCCCGTTCCTTTGGTCCTGTGGATAGGTAGCGAAAAGTAGAGGCTAATTGAAATAAAAGCAACTGCTTATCCACAGAAAATCTTTTGGCAGAAGCCACAACTGTTGTCAAGAGCCAGTTTGACCGATTTATCCCCAGACCCGTACCGTTACCTCCCTACCTGAGCACGCTTTGCAGCTACGCAAAGCCCCTTTAGATTTACAAGGAGTCCCTATGACAAAGCGCACCTTCCAACCAAATGTCCGTCGTCGCGCCAAGAAGCACGGTTTCCGCGCTCGTATGGCCACTCGAGCAGGTCGCGCGGTTCTAGCAGCACGTCGTGCAAAGGGACGGTTACGCCTCTCGGCTTAATCGCTAACCAAAGTTAGACCTAGGTTTAATTTTTATAATGCTAGCCAGAACGGCTCGTATTTCAAATAGCGCAGATTTCGCTAAAGCAACTAAAAGCGGCCTTCGTTCAACGAGTAACTCTCTTGTTGGATATCTCCATCTATCAAATTCCAACGATGCCGCACGTTGTGGTCTAGTTATTAATAAAAGCGTGGGAAACTCAGTTGTACGACATAAAGTTGCCCGAAAAATCCGCCACAGCGTTTCAGCAAATTTAGCTTCACTGCCAACCGGTTCGCTTTTAGTAGTTCGCGCTCTTCCGGCGGCAACAACCGCAGACCTACCGAAAGAAGTTGCTGAAATTATCACCAAACTTATCAAGAAGGCAGAACAGCGAAGTGCGGTTGCTCCATGAGAAAGTTATTAATTGCGCTAATTCATTTTTATCAAAAATTTATCTCTCCAATATTAGGGCCGCGCTGTAAGTACTACCCATCTTGTTCTTCCTACACTGAGATTGCAATCGCGAACTACGGCACAAAAGGAATTGTTATGGGGATTTGGCGCATTATTAGATGTAATCCATGGTCACACGGCGGAGTTGATTTTGTAAAAGGCGTACCAACAAGTACGCAGAAAACACACGAGAGAGCACCGGTGCTATTTATATGACTACCATCCTAAACCCCTTATACATAGCGGTTTCCTGGGTTATTAAATCTATTCATAGTTTGTTATCGCCTATATTTGGTGCCGCAAGTGGAGCCTCTTGGTCACTTGCGATCATCGGTCTTGTTATTCTGATTCGTGTTATTTTGATTCCGCTCTTCGTTAAACAAATTAAGAGTCAACGCGCACTGACAGCACTCCAGCCACATCTAAAAGATATTCAAAAAAAGTACAAGGATGATCGTCAGAAGCAATCAGAAGAGATGATGAAGCTATACAAAGAGCACAAAACAAATCCACTTGCTTCATGTTTTCCAATTTTAGCGCAGGCTCCAATTTTCTTCGCACTCTTCACAGTCCTAAATGGAATTGGAAAAAATCCACCGATTGCTCATGGTGTTCTAACTCAACAAGATGTTGAGAATGCCGCGCAAGCAAAATTCTTCGGCGCGCCTATCTCGGAAACATTCCTTGGCTCAACAAATGGAACCGTAAAACTAGTAACCGTTCTATTAATTGCCTTCATGTCGCTAACTACATTTACAACACAGCGCCAATTAATGGTTAAAGGAATGCCAAAGATGGACTCCTCGAACAATATGATGCTGCAACAGCAGAAAATCATGTTGTATTTATTCCCAATTATTTTTGCAGTCTCTGGTGTTAACTTTCCAATTGGTGTTTTGATTTATTGGTCAACAACAAATCTTTGGACATGGGGACAACAGTTCTATGTAATTAAAAGAAACCCAAGTCCAGGATCTCCTGCATATGAAGAGTTGCAAAAAAAGCGCGCAGCAAAAAATCCAAACGCTGCCACAAACGTTAATGATGGAGCTGAAGAAGGATCAGTAATTGACCCGGAGGTTAAAGGTCAGCGCCAACAACCAAACCGTAAGAAAAAGAAGAGAAAGTAAATACGGCAAAAGCCACAAATACTATTAAAAACCTACAAATAGGACAGGAAATATCGATTATGGCTGAGACAGAAGCAGTTATGGAAGAAAGTATAGAAAAGGCGCTAAAGCCTGGGCAGAAGAACCCAAAAACTATTGCAAAACTAGAGGAAGAGGGCGATATCGCCGCTGACTACCTAGAGGGCTTACTTGATATCGCTGATCTCGATGGGGATATCGAGATAGATGTTGAGAATGACCGGGCAGCTGTAGCTATTTTAGGCGGCAAATTGAACCATCTTGTTGGCAATGGTGGCGAGGTCTTAGATTCTCTACAAGAGCTAACCCGTTTAGCTGTTCAGACGTCAACTGGCGACCGCAGCCGCTTAATGCTAGATATCGAAGGTTTCCGCTCAGGCCGCAAAGCTGAGCTAAAAGCACTAGCCGAGAAGATGGCCGAAAAGGCCAAATCATCCGGTGAAGAGATTCGCCTTGAGCCCATGAATGCCTTTGAGCGTAAAGTCATCCACGACACAATCCAAGATTTAGGCTTAACTAGCGAATCTGAAGGCGAAGATCCAGATCGTTTCGTAATTATCTTCCCTAATTGATTCTCAAATTAGTTAACCAGGTCTATTTTGGACGTTTCACGTGAAACACCCCTCTCTCGTGAGGAGTTAATTGAACGTTACTTCCCTGCCCGAATGGCTGAAATCGAAAAGTATGCCCAATTCCTAATCGGCCCCGGAATTGAGCGTGGATTAATCGGGCCTCGTGAAGGGGAGCGGATCTGGGAGCGCCATATCTTCAATTGCCTGCCTATCACCACGCTTATCCCAGAAGGTTCACTCCTTTTTGATATTGGTTCGGGGGCAGGCTTGCCCGGTTTAGTGATTGCTCTCGCTCGCCCAGATCTAAGAATTACCTTGATTGAGCCGCTACAACGGCGAGTTGATTTCTTAGAAGAGGCAGTAGCCCTACTTGCTATTGAAAATGTGCAAGTTATACGTGGAAAATCGGAGAACGTTAAGAAAAGCGCTAACTATGTAACGGCTCGAGCAGTCGCCCCATTAGAAAAACTTAAGAAAATTACCGCACATATGATCAAACCTGGTGGGGCGCTCCTTGCCATGAAGGGCGAATCAGCAGCGGAAGAGGCAAAAACAGTGCCTGGCGCAGAGGTAATTGAGGTAATCCTGCCCGGACTTGAGCTTGGCCGAATAGTGAAGGTGGCTAAGTAAGCTCAAAGGTAGTTAACTACCCCCATGACCACTGTTGATTCACGTGAGAATGATTCACGTGAAACAGGGAGAGTAAGTAAAACGGTTATCGGGATCCGTAAGCTCAAGGAGCCCATGCCAGCACCGGCAAATACCCGAATCTTTGTAGTTGCGAACCAAAAGGGTGGGGTGGGAAAAACCACCAGCACAGTAAATATTGCAGCTGCCCTAGCTATGGGTGGTTTGAAGGTTCTGGTAATCGACCTAGATCCTCAAGGAAATGCCAGCACCGCCCTTGGGGTAGAACATAAAGAGAGCCCCGGCATCTTTGAAATATTGATGGGTACCGCAGAGATTCATAAGGTTGTACAGAAAGTTGCCGGCTTTGCCAACCTTGAATGCATTCCATCGAATACTGGGTTAGCACAAGCTGAAATCAATTTAGTTCCGATGGTCGCACGTGAAATGCGTTTAAAGGATGCAATTGAAGAGTTGATAAATTTTAAAATCGCATCCGGCAGCGAATATGACTACATATTTATCGATTGTCCGCCAAGTTTGGGATTACTGACCATCAACGCATTTGCTGCAGCAAAAGAGTTATTAATTCCAATCCAATGCGAGTACTACGCACTCGAAGGACTAACACAATTACTTGAAACATATTCATTAGTGAAAAAGCGGTTAAACCCAAATCTAAATCTTTCTACCATAATTTTAACGATGTTTGATAGTCGAACAAAGTTAGCAAACGATGTTGCTGAGAGCGTACGCCAACATTTTCCAAACGAGTTAATCAATATTCCAATTCCAAGAACAGTGCGAATTTCAGAAGCACCTTCATATAACCAAACCATTATGACTTATGACCCTGTATCACCAGGGGCAGTTGCTTATATGCAGGTCGCAAGAGAGATAGCGGAGAAGAAGTAATGGCAAAACGTGGTGGACTCGGAACTAATTTAGATGCCTTAATTCCTACTTCGTTAACAGCGGGTGGCAAAGAAGTTGGACAACAACATGAAGTTGATATCAATTTAATTTCACCAAACCCAAAACAACCACGTACTGTCTTTGATGAAGTGGCATTGAAAGAGTTGATGGTTTCGATTAAAGATATCGGCATTTTGCAACCGCCGGTAGTCCGTGAAGTAATTGGTGGGCGCTACGAATTAATTATGGGCGAGCGACGGTTCCGTGCCGCAAAAGCAGTTGGTTTAAAAACTATTCCAGTAATAATTCGGCAAACCTCAGATGATGAATTATTACGCGAAGCGTTAATCGAAAATATTCACCGCAGCCAATTAAATCCACTAGAAGAAGGCGCTGCTTACGCCCAACTACTTACTGATTTCAATTGCACACATGAAGAATTGGCAACCAAACTAGGCCGTTCACGACCTCATCTTTCCAACACAATGCGCCTATTAACACTGCCGCAATCTGTACAAAAAAGAGTCGCAGCAGGAGTTATCTCAGCTGGCCATGCGCGTGCATTGTTAGGGCTAACTAATACTGAAGAAATTGAGAAACTTGCAAACCGCATTGTCGCTGAGAATTTATCAGTTCGCTCTGTTGAAGAAATTATCGCGACTGGCGGAAGTGGAAAGAAAATCAATAGACGTAAAGTTCGCAATAGCAATCCAGAGCTAAATGAGATTGCCGAAGAACTTGGTGATTTCCTAGATACTCGGGTGAAAATTGAAGGTGCAGCCGGTAAAGGAAAGATCGTTATCGAATATTCTGGCGGTGGGGATTTACAACGAATTATTAAAACGATTAGGAGTTAAGTTCTAAACTTCCGCCTCGGCGAGTTAACTCTTGATTAACCACACCAGCTAGCGACTTAATTCCTTCCCGAATTCGCTCTGGAGTTGGGTGGCAATAAGAAAGTCGCATTGACCAAGAACCAAAACCATCAGCATAGAAAGCAGTTCCTGGTACGTAGGCAACCTTTGCAACAATTGCCTTAGGCATCATCGCTTTGGTATCAATTTCAGGTGGCAAGGTGACCCAAACGTAGAATCCGCCGCCAGGTTTAGTCCAAGTTGCGCTCTTTGGAAAATATTCATCAAGGGATTCAAGCATTGCGTCGCGACGCATCTTGTACTGATCACAGAAAGAGGCAATCTGATCACGCCAAGGTTGGTTAGCTAAGTAATTAGAGATAGTCATCTGGGTAAAATTTGATGGGCAGAGAATCGAAGATTCGCTGGCAATTACTAATTTTTCTTTTAGCGACTGTGGAACTAACGCCCAACCGACTCGAAGACCAGGTGAAATAGTCTTCGAGAAAGAACCTAAGTAAATAACATTCTCAGAATCTTCTGCACGCATTGCATTTGGCGATGTCTTCTCAAAACCAAGCAACCCGTAAGGATTATCTTCAACCACAAAGATCTGCTCAACACGGCAAATATCTAAGATCTCAGTACGTCGATTAGCAGGCAGTAGAACACCAGATGGATTTTGATAATTTGGAATTAAGTAAAGGAATTTAATTTTACGGCCAGCAGCATGCACACTATTTATCGCCTGCCGAAGTGATTCTGGAACCATGCCATCGTTATCAGTTTCAACGTGAACTACCGACGCCTCGTACTGGCGAAAAGTTCCAAGCGCGCCTACGTATGATGGTGCTTCAACGAGGATTACATCTCCCGGGTCGATAAATATTCGCGAAATTAAATCTAGCGCTTGTTGTGAACCGGTTGTAATGACTACATCATCTGGATTTGCCCGAATTCCCTCAAGCGCCATAACTTCGCAGATCTGTTCGCGCAACTTTGGATGGCCTTGACCGCTACCGTATTGGAGAGCTTCTTGCCCTTTACTTAAAACTAAATCAGAGACAACCGATGCCATCATATCCATAGGCAGTGCCGAGAGATTTGGCATTCCACCGGCAAGCGAGACAATCTCAGGTCGGGAAGCAACTGCAAACAAAGAGCGAATTTCGCTCGCAACCATGCCAGTAGCTCGGTGCGCGAAACGTTCCTCTAAATTTTGAGGGGTTCCGGTATGAAAGCGAGTCGTTAGGTCGGACATGAGGTAATCCTCCCATACTGATGAGTGAAAATGTGCAGCCTTTTAAAGGCCACCATTTAATTGCTTCTTAATTGCTTCTTAAACCAGCTTTTCGTAGGTCAGATAATCGCAACATTCCAGTTTTTGCATCATCTTCGGATGCTAAGTAAAGGCGCTGGATCGCGATCACAATCGATTCAGCTATTACATCTCGGAAATCGGCTCGTCCAAGTCGTTCTGCATCTCCTGGGTTTGTTAAATAACCTAAATCAATTCGAACGGTCGGTGCCTTAGTCAAGCGGAGTAGATCCCAAACTTTGGCATGGGAATGACAATTAACTAAATCTGTGCGAGCGCAAATTTCACGCTGTACTAGCGAGGCAAAACGTTCGCCAACCACCGAATGTAAGGCATGAAGATCACTGCCATAGTAGTAAGTAGCTACACCATTAGCGCTCTCATTTTTATAGCGATCAGCATGAAAGGAAATAACCAAATCCGCTGAAGTTTGATTAGCCAAATCAATTCGCTCTTGTTGAGTTGGGCAATTATCTTTTCCACGAGTTAAAAAAACACTAACACCCAAAGCTAATAAACGACCTTCTAAACGTTGTGCAACATCGTAAACAATTTCGGCTTCTTCAATTCCAAATCCAATAACTCCGCGGCTATTGCCTCCATTACTTGGATCCAAAACAATTATTTTGTCCGCAAGAGCAGGGCCCCGATTCTTCTGATTTACGCTTTCACGCAACCTCACTGGTGCGCCGCCACTAACGATTGTGGTTAAGCGCAATAGTGCAATTATTGTGGCCGGGCCACATTTACCATCAACAGTTACACCGACAGATTTCTGAAATTCACTTACTGCGGTGGATGTTCTGGCACCATAAACTCCATCAACTCGACCACAATCAAAACCCATTTCAACTAATCTGTTTTGTAGAGTTGCCACATCGTCACCTCGCATCAATGAAGGTGATGTCAGATGAAGTGATCGATCTCCAAGTTTCCAGCGCGCTTCTTCGAGTGCGCGTGACGTTATATCGTCGATTAAGCCGGTTACGGTTAATCCGCGAGCCTGTTGAAAGGAGCGTACTTCATCTGGCGTTAGTTCTTTCATAATAGGCGCACGTCTTAGAAATTAACGGCTTAGATAAATCCTTCAAGTTCTTTAAGTAGAGCAGGCTTTGGTTTGGCGCCAATAATTGTTTTAACAACTTCGCCATTTACATAAACATTTAAGGTTGGAATTGAGGTAATGCCGTACTTGATTGCAACCGCTGATTCCTCATCGGTATTTAACTTAACAATCTTTATCTTGTCGCCATGCTCTGCCGCAATCTCATCGAGGATTGGTCCAACTGCGCGGCATGGCCCACACCATTCAGCCCAAAAATCAACTAAAACAGGGGTGCTGCTCTTAAGTACAACATCGGCAAAATTAGCTGTTGTAACTGGTGTTGCTGCGCTCATTATTTACTCCTCATTTATTTTCATTTATCTTCATTATTTACATCTGGTATGTGGGTACTTTAGTGGTGAGATAAGAATTTTTCAGCATCTAGCGCTGCCTGGCAGCCCGAGCCTGCTGCGGTGATCGCTTGGCGATAAGTGTGATCTACCAAATCACCACAAGCAAATACACCATCAAGGTTAGTGCGAGTCGATCTTCCCTCAACGTTTACATAGCCTTCAGCATTGAGAGTGATTTGACCCTTAATTAGTTCGCTGCGTGGGTCATGTCCGATTGCAATAAAGAGGCCAGTGAAATCTCGCTGAGAAATTTCACCAGTCACTGTGTTCTTCAATGAGAGCGCTTCAACTTTATCTGCACCTAGAACATCGGCAACTTCGGTATTCCATAGAATTTCAATTTTAGGGTTAGAGAGTGCACGTTCAACCATAATCTTTGAGGCTCGAAGTGAATCTCGGCGATGAATCAAAACTACTTTGCTCGCGAACTTTGTTAGGAAGGTTGCCTCTTCAACAGCCGAATCTCCACCACCAACAACGGCAATTGTTTGATCACGGAAGAAGAATCCATCGCAAGTTGCACACCACGAGACCCCATGACCTGAGAGTCTTTTTTCATTCTCTAAACCGATTTCGCGATATGCCGAACCCATCGCCAAAATTACAGATTTAGCGTTCATGATATTTCCGGAGCCATCCTTAAGCACCTTAATCGGCCCAGTTAGATCCATTTCCACAATATCGTCGGTAATTAAATTGGCCCCAAAACGCTTTGCTTGCTTTCGCATCGCATCCATCAAATCCGGGCCCATGATGCCGTCAATAAATCCCGGGAAGTTCTCGACTTCAGTGGTGTTCATTAACGCGCCACCTGCGGTAACTGAACCCTCGTAAATGATTGGGTTTAATTGAGCGCGTGCCGCGTAAATTGCAGCCGTATAACCAGAAGGACCGGAACCAACAATTACTAAATTTGCGACATCGCTCATGGCTTCACCATAACCTCACTTGAACCTTATTTATTTCTTATTTCCGATCGCGCCGCGTGAATAACGCAACAAATCCTTAACCATTGAAATCTCAGTAATTCGCAATAACTTCGCAACCAGAAAATAGCCACAAGCACAGATCGAAATTACAAAAAGCAAAGCTAATGGTCCTTCCCAATCAAAAAATTGGCTGAGAGCAAAGATCGGCCCCATAACTACTACAGAGGCGAAGACCAATTTTAAATGCTGGCCCATAAATAATGAATATTGAATGTCGCCGATATGTTTCTTAATCAAATTAAAAGTAATCAAAACCCCAACTATGTAGCTAATAGAGAAAGCCAAGCCTAAAGAGATAGTGACATATTCATTTTTAACCGTATTCAAAAATAAGCAGGAAAGCGTCACCGCGATTAGGTTGACCAAGAATATTGATGTGACTTGAGTTTTAGTATCTTCAAATGCATTAAATCCTCGAACCAAAATAATATTTATCGAAAAAGCTACCAGACCAAAACTTAGGGCCGATAAAACATAACCGATATATGAAGAGTCGCTGCGGGAGATCCCAAAGAAAAGCACCCGCGTTATTAAAGGGCCAAAGAAGGCCAGACCAATTGCACTTGGAATAGTTACTACACCAACCAACCGTATTGCGCGGATCATTTCTGCTTTCACTTCATCGAATTTGGTTTCGATAACCAGTCTAGAAAGGTGTGGGAGCAGTGCAGTAATAATCGAGATAGTGATTATTGAATAGGGAAGCAGCATAATCAAGTAAGCATTGCTATATGGAGTAAAACCGACACCTCTAGTAATTCCTTCTTTTGCACTTCTCACTGCAGCGCTTGTCGCAACACTAACTGTAACTAGATATCCCAGTTGTGAGATTAAAACGTAAACCAAAGTCCAGCCAGCCAACCTAAATGATTTACCTAGACCGGCAAAGCCAAACTGCAACCGTAATTTAAATTTGGTCCTAGAGATGACCGGGATCAAAACTAGGGCTTGAATAACTACACCTAAAGTTGTTCCCCAACCCAAAATCAGAACTTGGGTATCGGTGATAGTTTTCGCGGTGACACTTGGGACGAAATATAAAAAACCACCCAATAAAATAACGCCTACCAAGTTATTCAGTATTGGTGCCCACATTAATGGGGCAAAAATTCCGCGAGCATTAGCTACCTGACCGAGCATGGAATAGAGAACTAAGAAAAATAGTTGAGGCAAGCAATAACGCATAAATGAAATGGTTACGGAGTGTTCCTGTTCAAACCCTGGTGTATCAAATTCCGGCGCGTAAACGCTCACAAGCGCTGGCGCGAAAATCACCCCAATCAAGGTCAATAATAGAAATAACCCACTTATTGTCGTGACTAATCGTGAAGCGAACCCCACCCCACCATCTTTATCTTCAAAAGCACGAATTAGTTGCGGCACAAAGATGGCAGTTAATGCGCCCCCGACTACTAAGTTATATAAAAGGTTGGGCATCGTGTTAGCGACGTTGTAGCCATCTGCCAACAGCGCGGTGCCAAGTGCAGAAACTAATAAAACACCGCGAATGAAACCAGTTATGCGCGAGATTATTGTGCCGATAGCCATGACGCTAGAGGCGCGAAATAAATCTAACTGGTTCATTTCCTGCTTCGTCGCACTCTTCGTACTGTTTGCAGAGTTGCAGCTGCAAACAGTAAGACCGCAGCGCTAGAGGTAAACCAAGCGACTCGTGAATCCACGATCGAAAGATTTAGATTCAACTGCGAATATTTGGTGACTGGCACACCTTTCGCATCCTTTAGTCGAGCTGCGACGGTAACGGTACCAGGGGTTAAAACATTTGCTGGAAGAGATAGTTGAATTTTGGAATTTGCGGCAATACTTACATTTTCAATACCAGAGATTTGAATTCGTGAATTCCGAGGAGTTAGTTCAAGTGAGACTACAACTTCGGTGCTGAATTTATTTACCAAAGTAATCGGCAATTCAACTTCAGCAGAAGTTAACCGATACCTTCCAGAAACCACTTTCAATTTTCTAGTAGATCTTAAAACCTCTTTATCAGCGCTCTTAAATAATCTAGCCCTAAAAGTTTCGTCAATACTTGGATTTAATAGTCGAGCCAGTTGTAAACGAAGAGTTGTTAGTTCGGGTGCATCAACAACCCGACTCAAGTTAGTAAGCGTTCTGCGATTTTCAGAGTAATTTTTACGTAAAGAACTAGTATTTTTCAAAGAACCCTTGCTGTATTTACCGTACTTATCACTAGTTACGGCGCGCCCTAAAAAGGCTGCTAATCGCTGATTTGCGTTGGAGTAATAGTAATTTAATTCCCCTGGTGCGAGGTTCTTAATTAGGCGGTACGCGGGATTTCCATAAGGCAAAACGATTACCTGATCGTTATGTGAAATAAACGAAAATTGATTTAACCAATTGGTTGCAACATCGGAGCCAACCCCATCTATCTTTTCGCCTGATTCCAAACCAACTTTATATTTACCTTTCATGGCGATCACATCATCAATAAATGAAGTATCTACAAGCCAGATCCGTGGTCTATTACCCGGGTAGAAAACTAATTTACCTAGATCCCCGCTTGGCGCTAGCCGGGTAGCTAATTCATCACTATAAAAGTAGCCACTGAAATTTCTATTTGGCTCAGTAACCAAACGAATTACTTTCGTATCTAACGCCTGCGCGGGCGTAAACGAGAATTGCAACCCTAGAATTACCACAATAAGTGCCCAAGTACGTTTCATAAAATTATTTCGCCACTCTTTGCGATTAATTTCTTCTCATCCGGGTAGGCCAATCTTTCCACAATTTCATTTAACGGGAACCACGAGACTTCATCAACCTCGGTGACTTGTGGCGTAAGCTCACCTGAAACTTCTTTGAAGATAAAATGATGAACGGTTTTATGAATTCGTTTACCGCCAGCCATAAACCAAAAATCGATTACACCAATGGATTTAGTTATCTCTGAGTTAATTCCAGTTTCTTCCCAGACCTCACGAACAGCTGCTTGCTCTGGCGTCTCGCCCGCTTCAATATGTCCCTTTGGTAGCGACCACAGCAACCGTTCGCGAGTGGCATCTTTATGATCAATTCGACCAATTAGAAGACCGCGAGTTCCAGAGAAGTCGATCACTAAACCGCCTGCGCTCACTTCATCTACCCGCTTGGCGTAAGGGCGTCGCTCGGGACTCTTCCTACTAGATGATCCGTTAGTCGATGATCCGTTAGTCGATGATCCGTTAGCCGATGATCCGTTAGTCGATGATTTGCGGGTTGCTGGCTTTTGAGCAGGCGTATTGACATCGGTTGAGGTCGAAACTTGCGTTGCTTGTGGGGCGCGATTGCCGGGACGCCTACGTCTCCGCTTTTTCTTCGTACCTTCGCTGCCCGCACTAGGTGCCGGGGTCATGGGAGAAGGGTAGTCCTCTAGCCTTACCTATTGTGACGAGTCCATTAGGTGCCGCGGGCGAATTGGCTATTCGCTCCTTAATTGAACGCGCCCCTTTAGCCAGCTCGCTGGCCGTTGCCTATAAATCGGCTGGCTACAAGTTGGCGCTTGTTGGCGGCCCAGTGCGTGATGCCATTTTAGGTCGGCTGGGAAACGATTTAGATTTTACAACAGATGCGCTACCCCTGGAGAGCAAAAAGATTTTAAAAAGTTGGGGCGAGCATATTTGGGATACCGGAATTGAATTCGGAACCGTTGCTGCAAAGCGGGGAGATACCACTGTCGAGGTCACAACTTATCGCAGCGATAAATATGATTTAGAGAGCAGAAAGCCAGAAGTTGAATTTGGTAAGAAGATTGATGAGGATTTGTCGCGCCGTGATTTCACTGTTAACTGCATGGCGCTTGAACTGACTTCGGCAACGCCAGAATTTATCGATCCATTTGATGGCTTATCCGATTTAGCCGAAAAAATATTGCGTACCCCAGTTTCACCCGTGCAATCTTTCACCGATGATCCATTGCGCATGATGCGAGCTGCTCGGTTCGCTAGCCAATTAAATTTCGAAATTGAAGAAGCGACACTTTCAGCTATCAAGGATTTGGTAAATCGAATCTCGATTGTTTCAGCGGAACGAGTACGCGATGAATTTACCAAATTGCTTATGTCAAATAATCCTAGACGTGGAATCGCAATCATGGTGGAAACCGGCTTGGCTTCAATTGTGATTCCAGAGATTCCAAAACTAAAATTGGAAATCGACGAACACCATCATCACAAAGATGTATATGAACATTCGATCACTGTTCTCGAACAGGCAATTGCACAAGAAGAACGATTAGGGGGCCCAAATCTAATTATTCGATTGGCCGCCCTTCTCCACGATATTGGCAAACCAAAAACTCGCGCCCTAATAGAAGGTGGTGGTGTCTCGTTTCATCACCACGAAGTGGTCGGCGCAAGATTGGCACGCGAACGTTTGAAGAATTTACGTTTCCCAAGCGATGTTGTGGAATCCGTTGAAAAACTAACTGCCCTTCACCTTCGCTTTCATGGCTACGGGGAAGGTGAGTGGACAGATTCGGCTGTGCGTCGATATGTGCGCGATGCTGGGGAATTATTATTGCACTTACACGTACTTACGCGAGCAGATTGCACAACTCGCAATGTGCGAAAGGCGGAACGCTTAGCCAAAGATTACGAATCTCTTGAACAACGCATTGAAAGTTTAATGGCGGCTGAAGAGTTAAATAAAATTCGTCCAGATTTAGATGGTGCTGCGGTTATGAAGTTGCTTAACTTAAAACCTTCAGCAACTGTAGGTAAAGCACTAGATTTTCTGTTGGAGCTCAGATTAGAGCGCGGACCACTTAGTGAAGAAGAGGCAACTAAAGAGTTATTTGCTTGGTGGGAGAAATTTTCCTCTGCGCAATAATCTAGTTGCGGTCGCTAAGTAAATTGCGGAGACCAAAGCTGGTACTTGCCAATCTTTACCAGAGTCAGATAAAAGTATCGCTGAGATTAATCCGCCACCAACGATCGCTGCATTTACCAAAACATCATAAACAGCAAAAACTCGACCTCGGTAGTAATCATCAATTTTGGATTGCACCAAAGCATCATTAGTAACTTTGAAACTCTGCCCAAATAGACTGGTTAGAAAGGCCGCTAAGTAAAGCGTTGCTTCGCTTCCCCAAATTGCAAGTGGCAACGGCCCAACCACGCTTAAATACATCATTGTTCTCATCCATCGATGCCGACCCAATCGCTTTACTCCAATTGGTGCCATAAGTGCTCCCAGCACAATTCCTATTCCGGCGATCGAAAATGCTAACGCCAATCCAGATAGTCCAGCTTCAGGTTTATTCGGATCATTGAAAGTATTTCGCTCAAGCATCAAGCCGACCAGCGTCAGTGCAGTTAAACCACCACGCTGTAAACCATTAGCGAGAATTCCACGAAATGCATCGTGGTGAACTTCTAAAAACTTCCAACCCTCACGCATCTCGATAAATCCCTGCCCTAGTGAGGCGGCTTTATGCTCGTGTGGAAGTGGTCCAATCTCTGATTTACCTAGCCGAAGTGCCGTAACACTTGCCAGGGCATAGCCACAGGCGGCAGCTGTTATTAGATAGGCATCAACATGATTGGCCGTGGCCAAGGAATCAAAGATTTTACGTAGCACAATCCCCAGACCGCCACCTAAAACTAGAAATACCGAACCACCTGTTACCGCCATTGCATTTGCCGAGATTAAATTTGGCTGGTCTATCAATAACGGTAAACCTGCAGATGTGGCAGCGAGAATCAAACGATTGAGTCCGAAGGCGACTAAAACTAAAACTGTTAATTCTAATCCGGTTCGACCAATCGAAACCAACGTAGCGATTAATAAGAGATCGAGTGCTCGGGAAAAGTTTGAAATCACCAATGCTCGTTGCCTAGAAACACGATCTAAAACGGTTCCAACGAATGGCCCGATAATTGAATAGGGCAATAAGACGACGGCAAATGCCATAGCCGCGTTAAGTGCATTCGCTTGACGTTCTGGAGAGAATAAAACGAAGGTAGCTAGTGCGCCTTGGAAAATTCCATCCGTGGCCTGACCAATCCACCGCACCAGCAGAAGTCGCGATAATCTCGGGTGCTGAAGTAGCTGCCAGAAATTCATATTGGCAAGCGTAGTTACTAAAGAGGGATTATTCTTTACTTTGATGAAATCGCAACGCTTATACATCGACTATTCACTTGATAAGCGCGCCACCCTGGCTGCGCTATTTAGAGGGACAGTTAATGCTTGTGATGCCGACCCTTATTTGATGCGGGCAGCTAAATTTCATGGCGTTAAAACCACCCGCCCCTGCCCAGTATGTAAACACATTTCAATGGTCGAACTCATGTACACCTTCGGTGATCAACTCGGCCAATACTCGGGTCGCATTAAAAGCGCAGCTGAGCTTCGCCAGATGGAGAACGAGTTTGGTGAATTTCGAGTTTATATAGTTGAAGTTTGTCGCGACTGTTCCTGGAACCATTTATGTGTCTCATTTGTTCTAGGTGACGGCGTCGAACGGAAACCACCCCGCTACACGAGAACTCTTGAGGATAGCGACTGGGCATAACAGGTAGCCTTAAACCATGCCATTTAAGCTTGCAAATCGACTGCTAATCAGAACAGCCATATTTCTTGGCGGTTTTGGATTTGTGGCGGGTTCAACCTTGTTTGCGATTGCCTATTTCACCGTTTCAATCCCTGACCCAAATGCATATGTAAATAGCCAAGCCACCATCATTCAATATGCCAACGGTGAAGAAATTGGAAGAATCGGTGCCCAAAATCGCACGATCGTTTCATTAACAAAAATTCCATTGCATTTACGCGAAGCGGTAATGGCAGCAGAGGATCGCGATTTCTATACCAATCATGCCTTTAGTCCAATCGGAATCTTGCGTGCTTTAAAAAATAATTTACTAGGTGGGTCACTTCAAGGTGGCTCGACAATAACCCAGCAATATGCCAAGACCGCCTTCTTAACTTCAGAGCGAACTATTCAACGCAAAATTAAAGAGTTAGTAATTTCAATAAAGCTAGAGAACCAACTCTCCAAAGATGAGATTTTAGAGAACTATTTAAATACTATTTATTTTGGTCGCGGTTCCTATGGTGTGCAAACCGCATCGCAGCAATACTTCAATCGCACAGTAGATCAACTGTCGATCTCGCAAGCTGTAGTACTCGCCTCAATTCTGCGCTCACCGGGTTTATACGACCCAGCTTTCAATAAGGATAATGGGCCACGCTTAGAAAAACGTTTCGCCTATGTTGTAAAAGGAATGGTTTCCAAAGGTTGGTTGACCGAGAAAGAGGCAGCCAAACTCAAGATTCCATATATTGCACCGCGAGCTACCTCGGGTTCGTTAAGTGGACCTAAAGGACACATCATTGAAGCTGTTCGCAAAGAGTTAGTTAAATTCGGTTTTAGTGAAGATCAGATAATGGTCGGTGGATTAGTTGTAAAAACAACCATTGAGCAACAAGCACAACAATCTGCAGTCGATGCAGTTAATAAACAAGCACCAACTAAAGCACCAAACAATCTTCATATTGGCTTAGTTTCAATTCGACCCGGAACGGGCGAAATCGTTGCTATGTATGGTGGAAAAGACTATTTAGCAAGGCAATTAAATGATGCAACTCAGTCAATTGCCCAAGCCGGTTCAACCTTTAAACCTTTCGCTCTCGTCGCGGCTCTAGAACAAGGTATTCCACTTACCTCTATGTGGAACGGTGATACCCCGCAAACTTTCGATGATGCTGGAAAACCATATCCAGTTGCAAATTTTGGCCTGGAAGGTTGGGGTCAAATCTCATTATTGAGTGCAACTGCACACTCGGTTAATACAGTTTTTGTGCCACTTGGAATCAAAGTCGGTCCAGATAACGTGGTTGATGTAGCGCGACGTGCCGGTATTCCAGAATCAGTTGCGATGATGCCAACCCCATCAGTGGTGCTCGGTGTGGCAAGCCCGCATGTCCTAGATGTCGCAACTGCATATGCAACTTTTGCAGCTAATGGAATTTACGCTAAACCGTATTTAATTAAACAAGTGTTGGGTTCAAATAAAGGCGTGCTTTACGAAGGTAAACCACAAACCCAAGAAGTTTTCGCAGCTGATGTAATGGCAGATTTAAGTTACGCTCTTCGAAATGTCGTAACTACTGGTTCTGGATTTGCAGCGTTGAAGTTAGGTCGCCCTGCTGCGGGTAAAACCGGAACCAGCCAATCAAATGCATCAGCTTGGTTTAGCGGTTATACACCTCAATTAGCAACCTCGGTTGCTTTATTTCGTGATGATGCAACTCAGTCACTTCACGGTATTGGTGGTCTCACATCGGTTACTGGCGGAAGTTTCCCAGCGCGAATCTGGACTTCTTACATGAAGGGCGCGCTAAAAGGCCAACCAACTTTAGAATTTCCAGCACCGTCAAATATTGGCGGACTCGATCCAGTGGTAATGACCTCCGGTGGCGTTCAAGGCGTTAAGAAAAAGTAATTAGATTTCAAATTGAAAACGCGCACCGTAATCTTCTTCGCTTTTTTAGCGAGCGCGATCTCCTATGCCAAATTTTCCCCTTGTATTGGCATTAATTGGGCTACTCCAGGTCAATATATTCACGCTTGTTACTCGGATCTACCAAGCCTCTTAGGAAATCGCTCGATTGGTAGTGGCACCTGGGCATATAGCGGCGATCAACCAGTCGAGTACCCAGTTATAACTGGATTAGTAATGTATTTAACTGCTCAGATTGCAGAAGTAACAACTACCTACTATTTATTAAATGCAGCGCTACTTGCAATTCTATTTATCGGAATTTGCCTAATGACAGCAAAGATTCGACCACGGTTTGGCTACCTACTCCCGTTTACCCCCGCTGCAATAGCTTCACTTTATATTAATTGGGATTTATGGGCGATTGCTTCAATGTTGTTAGCAATATTTTGGTTTGATCGAAAAAAATATGAATACAGTGCAGCCGCAATCGGAATTTCGATCGCCACTAAATTTATTCCAATTTTCCTAATACCAGTAGTACTTTATATTTTTTACCGACAACGGAATTTAAAGGGCGCTGTCAAATATTTTGCAATCAGCTTATTTACTTGGCTCGCAATCAACTTACCGGTAGCACTAACTACCTTTGATGGTTGGTGGTATTTCTATAAATTGAATATCGAACGAGTAGCTGATTGGGGTTCACTCTGGTACGCACTTTCGGCTCTTGGTGTTGGGTTAACTAATTTAAATTATCTATCTATTTTATTATTGCTAGCCTGTATTGCTGCACTTGGCATTTTTCTCTTCGCTCTTGATTACATTCCTTCACTTTCGCAATTAGCTTTTATTGTAATTGCCGTAGTTACCTGTGTGAGTAAGGTTTATTCGCCACAATATGTTTTATGGTTGGCGCCTCTTGCCTTAATTGCATTGATAGATAAGCGAGATCTTTACGCTTTCTGGATTTGGCAAGTTGGTGAAGTTATTTATCATGTTGCGATCTGGCAACACTTAGCCACAGTCACGGGTGCCCGTTTTGGTCTGCCGGTAACGGGTTATGCCTGGATCAGCCTGGCCCGCATTCTTCTAACCCTCTACTTGGTCGGAGCTTTGGTGCGGCGGGCCCTGCAAATGCGAGCCTCAGATAGGCCTGATCCACAGGGAAATTTGGCCGATTTTCTCTTTGAGGCGGGCAAGAGTTACCCTTAGCCTCTTGTTTCACCTCTTAAATATCTCAGTTCGCTGATCTATGTCAGTTCACTGAAATATATTTGGGGTAAATGAGAGCACTAACCCTCCTGTCACGGAAATGCCGTGGCCGTCTTAGTCCAGAGGAGGTCGGGTTAACGCATGCGTCACTACGAACTAATGGTCATTCTTGATCCAGAGTTAGAAGAAAGAACAGTTACACCATCACTTGAGACATATCTCAAGATCATCAAAGATAGCGGCGGCAGAGTCGACAAGCTCGATGTTTGGGGCAAGCGCCGTATGTCATTTGAAATCCTTAAGAAGTCTGAAGGAATTTACGCAGTTGTAGATATGCACTGCGAACCAGCAGCGATTAAAGAACTTGATCGCCAGCTGAATCTCAATGAATCAGTACTTCGCACAAAGGTAATACGTCCAGAATAATTTAGTTAAAACTAAATATTTTGAACTTGCACGGCACCCACGAGTAGATAACTAGAGAAAGAGAAGAAGATGGCAGCAGGAGATACAACAATTACAATGATCGGCAACCTAGTAGACGATCCAGAGCTACGTTTCACCCCTTCAGGTGCGGCGGTAGCGAAGTTTCGGGTTGCTTCAACTCCTCGTTATTTAGATAAAGCAACTAATGAGTGGAAAGATGGCGAGAGCCTCTTCCTTCAATGTCAGATTTGGCGACAAGCAGCAGAGAATGTAGCTGAGTCACTGACAAAAGGCATGCGAGTCATTCTCTCGGGTCGTCTCAAGCAACGTTCATATGAAACAAAAGAGGGCGAGAAGCGCACCGTCTTTGAAGTAGAAGTTGATGAAGTTGGTCCATCACTTCGCAGTGCAACTGCGAAAGTTACCCGCACACAACGTGCTGCAGGTGGCAATGGTGGATTCTCTGCTCCAGCAGCTGAAAGCTTTAATGATGATCCATGGGCAGCATCAACCTCAACTTCATCAGCTGGTGGCTGGGCAACCACGACTAGCGATGAACCTCCGTTCTAAATCAACCTATCCATCCATTCCTAGTTCAAAGTTAAAGGCTAAAACTTCGAAAAGCAGACGTCTTTAAATAGGCCTTTAAATAGAATTTAAATAGGCATTTAAATAGAACTAGGGCCCTCGAAAAGGAGCACCACAATGGGAGCAAGAAATAACCGGGCTTTAAAAGAGCCTAAGAATAAGGGCGCTAAAGCAGCGGCTCTTAATAAGAAGTTTAAGAAGAAGCCATGCAGCTTCTGCCAGAACAAAGTTACTTACATTGATTACAAGGACATCAATACCTTGCGTAAGTACATCTCTGATCGCGGCAAGATTCGCGCACGTCGCGTAACTGGTGCATGCACACAACATCAACGTTCAGTAGCAACTGCGGTTAAGAACAGCCGTGAAGTAGCGCTACTGCCTTACACATCTACAGCGAGATAAGGAGCGATGACTAAATGAAACTCATCCTTACTCGTGAAGTACCAGGTCTTGGTACAGCTGGCGATGTTGTAACTGTTAAAGATGGTTTTGGTCGCAACTACTTGCTTCCACGTGGCAATGCAATTGCCTGGAGCCAAGGCGGAGAAAAGCAAATCGAAGGAATCCGTCGCGCTCGTGCAGCGCGCGAAATCCGCGATATCGATCACGCTAACTCAATCAAGGCAACTCTTGAAGCAGCAACTCTTACTATCAAGGTAAAAGTTGGTACCGGAAATCGTCTATTCGGTTCAGTAACCGATAAAGATGTAGCAGCAGCAATTAAGAGCGCAGTTGCGATCGATATCGATCGTCACAGCATTAAGATGGCTGGCCACATCAAAAAGATTGGCACGCATTCAGCAAAGGTTTCACTAGATCACCATGTAACTGCAGCAATTACTCTGACAGTTGTAGCTGAATAAATAGAAATTAGAACGGGCTCGGCGCTAATTGCGTCGGGTCCGTTTTATTCTTATCAATCTTTTAGACTTACAACCAGCCAGACTTTTTGAATTTTCGATAAAGAATTGCGGTGAGCACTACCAAAGATCCAATAACAATTGGATAGCTGAATTTCCAGCGCAATTCCGGCATGAAATCAAAGTTCATTCCATAAATACCAGCAACCATGGTTGGTACTGAAGCTAGTGCAACGTAAGAGGTTATTTTGCGCATATCCGCATTTTGCTGAACTTGAACATGTGCCAAATCAGCTTGCAAGGCCGCAACCAGCAAGGAATCTAAGCCAGCTGCCGCATCAGATGCTCGCGATAAATGATCGAGCGTATCGCGGAAAAAAGGCGTTAAATTATTCGGTACATGTGCGGCGCCTTCACCAGCTAATTTCTGAAGGGGAGGAAGCAATGGATCTATGGAATGTCTAAATTCAATAATCTCCCGCTTTAAGAAGTAAATATCTTGAGATTGTGTTTGACGCTTACCGTTAAATACTTTTGACTCAACCTTCACAACATCTGCTTCTAGTTCCGCAGCTATATCGATATAACAGTCGATTACATGATCAATCACTGCATGAAGTACTGCATATGGTCCCTTTGCCAGATGTTCCGGATTTGATTCAAGAGTATGTCTGGTATTTTGAAGAGGTGCGCCATCGCCATGTCGAACGATCACAATAAAATATTCACCGATAAAACAAAATATCTCACCCGTGGAAACCAAACTCTTTGCTTCATCATAGAAAACTGTTTTGATAACAAAGAATTGAACGCCAGGGTACTCTTCGAACTTTGGTCGTTGCTTAGCGTTGACTGCATCTTCGATTGCCAGCGGGTGGAATCTAAAGTCACCCACAATTTTGTCGAACTCGGTTTGGGTTGGCTCGGCCAACCCAAGCCAGACGAAACCACCTTCATTTTTTGCTTTCATAATTAATTCAGGGAGATTGGATGGTTCGCTATAACGGACTCCGTTTTGGTAAAGCGCGTAATCAACAATCATGGTGGAATCCTCTCGCAGAAATATAAATATCTCACCAATCTCAATTAATGAGAATTATCTATTTACTTTCATACACAGTGTTGTAATGCCATGTAAAGCCGCTGAACTGCGGGTATAGAAAATTCTTGGAAGATTTGCAAAATTAGCCACAGGCCATCCACCGCCTTATGCACAGGAAATCACGCTTGTCCACCTACTTATCCCCAGGCTTACCCACACCCACAAGCGGAGTTATTCGCTTAACTTGGACCACGCTCATACCTTTGCCTCCTGAGCGTGATTCACGCTCACATTGGACTCTAACTGAGTCTAAAAATGTCAGTAGCTAATGGGAGGTTTTACGCGTGAGCATCGCTGAACTTCCAAATCGCAGTGGCCAGTCAAATAACAATTCTGGCAATTCGAATTACGCTGCTCCAGAATTCGAGCGCACACCGCCACAAGATTTAATTGCCGAACAATCTGTTCTTGGTGGAATGCTCTTAAGTAAAGATGCCATCTCTGATGTTGTTGAAATTTTGCGCGAACGTGATTTCTACCGACCAGCGCACGAACTTATCTACAATGTAATTATTGATCTATACGGCCGCGGCGAACCAGCAGATGCCGTAACCGTCTCTGCCGAACTTACTAAACGCGGTGATATTGCACGTGCCGGTGGCGCACCATATCTACATACTTTAATTTCATCGGTACCAACTGCTGCGAATGCTGGCTACTACGCAAAGATTGTGCGTGAGCGCGCAATCATGCGTCGTCTGGTTGAAGCCGGTACCAAGATTGTGCAACTTGGTTACACCGTCGAAGGTGATGTAGATGAAGCAGTTGATCAAGCCCAAGTAGAAATATTCCAAGTAACTGAGCGACGCACCTCTGAAGATTATGTCCAGCTAAGTACGTTGCTTCCACAAGCACTCGATGAGATCGAAGCAATTGCAAAAGGTGTTGGCATTGAAGGTGTGATGACTGGTTTCCGCGATCTAGATAAATTAACTAATGGTCTGCACCCGGGTAACATGATCGTTCTTGCTGCGCGTCCTGCGGTTGGTAAATCAACTCTAGGTTTAGATATTGCACGACAAGCATCGATTCGCGACGGTAAAACCTCAGTAATTTTTTCACTCGAAATGTCGCGCTCTGAAATCACAATGCGTATGTTGTCATCAGAAGCAAAAGTTGGCCTAAATAATATTCGCTCTGGTGCGCTCTCTGATGAAGAGTGGTCACGTCTTGCGCGACGCATGGGTGAGATCTCAAATGCACCATTATTTATTGATGATTCACCAAATCTCTCCATGATGGAGATTCGCGCAAAGGCTCGCCGCTTAAAACAACGCCATGATTTAAAGCTAATTGTGATCGATTACCTTCAACTGATGACCTCTGGCAAGCGCGTAGAGAACCGGCAACAAGAGGTTTCCGAGTTCTCGCGCCAACTAAAATTAATGGCAAAAGAGCTCGACGTACCAGTAATTGCGATCTCGCAATTAAACCGTTCACCGGAACAACGTTCCGATAAGAAGCCGTTGCTCTCAGATCTTCGTGAATCTGGTTCGATTGAACAAGATGCCGACGTAGTTATCTTGCTGCACCGCGAAGATCTTTACGATTCACAGAGTCGTTCAGGCGAAGCTGATCTAATTGTGGCCAAGCACCGTAACGGACCAACTCGTACAATCACGGTCTCGGCACAACTTCATATTGCGCGCTTTGTTGATATGCCAGTTAATAGTGGAATGCAGGATTTCACAGAACAGCGCGAGCCAGAAGATAACTAAGTAATAATTATTTAACTGCGCTTCTTGCGCGATCTGCCATATAGATTCCGGCGATCACAATCACGCCGCCAACTAATTGAATTGCGGTCCATGCTTCACCAAACCAGAACCAAGCTATGACTCCAGCAAAAATTGGCTCTAGCATTCCAAATGCGCTGGTAGTTGATGCAGCGAGATTTCGTAACCCATTCATTACACATAGGTATGGAAACACTGTGCCGATGAAGACCACATAGAGAATTAATACCCAACCTGGTGCGTTGTAGCCTTCAAGCGCACCTTCCAAGGGAATTGAAGCTGTGAAAACATCAAAAGGAAAGGTCCAGATTGGCATTATGAGCGACCAAGAAAGTGCGGCGAAACCAAAGCCCCACATGGTCGTTGATTGATTGTCGCGATGCTCGGTCATGCCTTCACCGGCCAAGAAGAAGAATGCAACTGCAAATGCTGATGCAAGTGCGGCTAGAACTCCAATGCCATCAAGGGTTAAGCCATCCCAAACTTGGGCAACAAATGCCAAACCTAAGAGAGCGAGAAATAGAGCGACCCACATTTCATTTGGTACGCGCTTCTTGCGAACGTAGCGAAGATAGAGCACGATCCAAACCGGAGCGGTGAATTCGATTAAGAGAGCGATACTTACATGCATGCGGGAAATAGCTAAGAAATAGGTGCCATTTACCGCTGCAATGCCGAAGGCGCCTAAGGCGGCCAAACGCGGAACTTCACTTTTGGTGATTCTCATTGTCTTTGGTGCACGCCATGCAAGCAGGGCGGCCAAAATAAAAAATGTCGAAATCGATCTAACTTGAGCCAAGCGCCAAGCGCTGATGTGGCCATTTAAGAGCAACTTAGATGCCACGCCATTTGAGGCAAACATGACTGCAGCCAGCGTTAAGAGAACTTCACTACGTCGTGTTTTAAGCATCAATTGATCCAAGCATTCGGCAAGGGTAACCGATCATCTACCTGAATTACTCTTAAAATTACTCTTAATTAGCGGGAATAAGTACTTTTTAGCAGCGGCTAAAAGGCGGCGTCAGAGATCTCCATTATTGAATTATCGGTTGCCTCAACTATTTTGCGATCAGCAGTGATGTGTGGCAGATAATTACTAATAAAGAACTTTGCAGATGCGACCTTTCCGTTGTAGAACTCAAGATCTTTGCCTGCAGTTGGAATTTTCTCGAGCGCGATATCGGCTTGTCGCAGCAACAACCAAGCGGTGATGATGTCACCAACTGCCATTAAGCAGCGCGAAGTATTTAAACCAACGGTGTAAATCTTCTCAGCTTCGGTTTGAGACTCCATGGCGTGGCCAACTAAAGTTGCGATAATCGCATTTAGATCACCAAGTGCTTTTAGCAGTGCGCCCTTCTCGTTAGCATGTGCTCCGCCACTTTCCGCAAACGCTTGGATCTCTTTTCCAAGTAGGCCAATTGCGCGGCCACCATCTTTAACGATTTTACGGAAGAAGAAATCAAGACCTTGAATTGCAGTAGTGCCTTCATACAAAGTGTCGATTTTGGCATCACGAACATATTGTTCTAGTGGCCAATCTTGAGTAAAGCCGCTACCACCGAATGTTTGAAGCGATTCAGTTCCAAGTAGCGTCCAAGATTTTTCGGAGCCGTAGCCCTTAACTACTGGAAGCAAGAGATCATTTAATTTCTCTAGATCTTCAGCGCGATCCTTATCGCCAGCCTGAGTAGCCAGCTCGATCTCATCTTGAATAGAAGCGGTATATAGCACTAGCGCACGCATGCCTTCGGAGTACGACTTCTGTACCATCAATGAACGACGAACATCAGGGTGGCGAATAATTTCTACGCGCGGGCTAGCTTTATCGTTCATAACTTTCATATCGCCGCCCTGAATACGAGTTTTTGCATATGAGAGTGCTTGTTGGTAGCCGGCCGAAAGAGTAGCAATAGCTTTAGTTCCAACCATCATGCGAGCGAATTCAATTACCTTGAACATCTGTGCAATGCCCTCGTGTACATCACCGAGCAAGTAACCAACGGCAGGTTCTTTCTCGCCTAAATTAATTTCGCAAGTAGATGAAACATTTAGACCCATCTTGTGCTCAACATTAGTTACATAAACTCCATTTCGTTTTCCAAGTTCGCCAGTCTCGAGGTCGAACATGAATTTCGGAATTAAGAAAAGCGAAAGTCCTTTGGTACCCGGACCGCCACCTTCGCGACGAGCAAGTGTGAAATGAACGATGTTCTCATAAAGATCGGCATCACCTGATGTGATAAAACGCTTAGTACCGGTTATGTGCCATGTTCCATCAGGTTGCTGAACTGCTTTGCTACGACCAGCACCAACATCGGAACCAGCATCTGGTTCAGTAAGTTGCATAGTCGCACCCCAATGATGATCAACCATCTGCTTTGCAATCTTCTTCTGCTCTTGCGTTCCTAAAACATAGGCAACATGAGCAAATGCGTAACCTGATGCATAAATGTGAATAGCAGGATTAGAACCGAGAACCATCTCGGCAATAGCCCAACGTACTGATGGCGGCACTTTCATGCCACCTAAATCAACAGGAGCATCAAGCCGCCACCACTCACCATCAACATAAGATTTGTAAGACTTTTTAAAACTTTCGGGCAGTTTTACTTCGCCGCTTGTTTTATTGAAATCAGTACCAATGCGATCTCCTTCAACGAAAGAGGCAGCAAGATCGTTCTCACAAAGTCGCTTCATCTCTTCGAGCATGCCCATTGCGGTGTCACGGTCCACTTCGCCGTAAGGCGCAGTTCCCATAACTTTCTCGCGACCCAAGAGGTCGAAGAGGCAGAATTCAATATCGCGAAGGTTGGCTATGTAATGGCTCATGAGCAAATAATGCTACCCATCAGTAACTTAGGCAAGTTTCTGCAGCAAGGTTTGCCAGATCTTAGCCAGAGGTAAATCTAGCGTTAATGGAGTCAAGGGAGGGTTGAGTCGTGCGAATTATCGTGGTTGGCGGTGGAGTTTTAGGCACTACCCATGCTTATTATGCCCTTAAAGCGGGTCACCAAGTTATCCATCTCGAACGAGATGCCGAACCAATGGGCGCCTCGGTTAGAAACTTCGGATTGGTTTGGGTGAGCGGTCGCAAAAGCGGGGATGAACTTACTGCAGCGTTAAGAGCGCGCGATTTATGGAGCGAGATTAGTCAGGATATTCCAGAATTAGTTTTCCGTCCGAATGGCTCACTGACGCTTGCAGCTAACGAAGCAGAAGTAAATGTCATGCAGGAGTGTCTTCGCAAAGAAGATTCTAGTTCTCGAGGTTGGGCATTGCTAACGAAAGAAGAAGCAAAGAATATAAACCCGGTATTAAATGGAAACTTCATAGCGGCGTTGTGGTGCCCACTTGACGCGACAGTTGAACCAAATTCTCTTTTACATACAATCCGGGCAAAATTATTGGATAACCCAAATTATATCTGGCGCAACCATTTAGATGTTTCCGAAGTTAAACGCGACGATGGAAAGGTTATTGCAACCGCACGGAGTGGTGAGCTATTTGAGGGTGACTATTTAATTCTTTGTGCTGGTGCAGATCACTCTTCGCTATTTAAAGAACAGTTCGATAGTGCGCCAATTCGTCGAGTTTACTTGCAAATGATGAACACCGAAATCTTCTCGGAAAAACTAACGACGTCAATTGCCGACGGCGACTCAATGCGCTATTACCCCGGTTATGAGGTACAAACCTTAGATCGACTTCCAGAGCAGCATCCGATTGCTCGCGCCAATCATATGCAATTACTCTTGGTGCAACGCGCTGATGGCACTTTAACTATTGGGGACACTCACGCGTATCAAGAACCATTTGATTTTAAATTAGATGAAAAGCCCTATCAATACTTACACAATCTAGCAAGCGAACTAATCGGACATAAATTACCTCCGATTGCAAAAAGATGGTCAGGTGTTTATAGCCAACGCAGCGACCAAGCAATATGCGATCGCCGCCAAATAGCAACAAACATTATTTCTGTAACTGGTCCTGGTGGGCGCGGGAATACTCTGGCACCAGCCATAGCAGAGGAAACGATCAGGGAGTTATTGTGAGCGCTTCCGCAATCAAGGAAATTAAGCTAGTAGCCTTTGATGTTGCAGGGACAACAGTCAATGATGATGGATTGGTGATTAAGGCTTTTAAAGTTGCATTTGAGAAGTCGCAACCTGAGTTATGGCCAGAAAAAGGTGAACTCTGGACAAAGTACGCATTAGACACAATGGGCCAATCCAAGATTCATGTCTTCACCGAATTACTAGGCGATATTGAGCAAGCACGTGTAGCAAATGTTGCTTTCGAAGAAGCCTACCTGAATGAAATTGCCGAACAAGGCATCACGCCAATTAAAGGAACTCTGGAAACTTTTACAGAACTGCGAGAGCGAGGTATTGCGGTAGCCCTTACAACTGGTTTCAGTCGCGCAACTCTTGACCCGATGCTTTTTGAACTCGGTTGGCTCGGATTAATCGATGCTTCGGCCACTCCAGAAGAAGCCGGCCGAGGGCGGCCACATCCAGATATGTTGAATTATGTAGCAAACAAATTAAACATACAGACACCCGAATCAGTCATGGTTGTTGGCGATACCGCCTCTGACATGCAAGCCGGAGTCGCTTTTGGTGCAAATCGGGTAATTGGGGTATTAAGCGGGGCGCACTCTCAAGAAATACTTCATGACGCTGGAGCGACATCTGTTATTAACTCAATCGCAGATTTGATTTCACTTATTTAGCACCTTTGAGTAATTCACTCTTCACGATTTAGTATTGAAGTTTTTACTTAATTAATCCCTTCCATTAGTAAAAAGTTGAGATCTTTCGCCAACATTCCTTAGGAAGGGAAGTACTAATGCGCAAACAGCGTCTAGTTGCAGCAGCACTAGCTGCGGCAACCTTAATCTCTGGATTAATTACAATTACTACACCTGCAAAAGCTGCAATAGATTACTGCAAGGTCACAAATCTAAAGCAAGCTGGTGGCCTTGATGCTCTAGTTAAGGCTGCAAAAGCTGAAAAAGAATTAAACGTCATCACATTGCCGCGCAACTGGGCAAATTACGGTGAGGCGATGGACCTTTTCACAAAGGCATTCGGCATCAAGATTAACAATGACAATCCTGAAGGATCATCAGCATATGAAATTCAAACAATTAAAACAGCTCCAGCTGCAAAGCAGCCAGACGTAGTAGATATCGGCATCTCGGTACTTCCAGATGCCCTCGGTATCGGACGCAAGGCGCTATTTACCCCATACAAGGTTGCGAATTGGAATGACATTCCAGAACAGTGGAAAGATTCAACCGGACTTTGGTACGGCGACTACTACGGTGTTATGGCAATTTCATACGATGCTTCATTACCAAAGGCACCTACCTCAATTAAAGATCTTTTAACTGATCCAGCCTTCAAGGGAGCTTTCGCACTTTCAGGTGATCCAACCTCATCCCAGCAAGCCCTGATGGGACTTTTCGCAATTGCGGCCGCAAGTGGCGGAGGAGCGGATAACATCCTTCCAGGAATCGAAGCCCTGAAGGCGGCAAAAGCTAATGGTAACTTCGTATCAGTTATTGGTAACTCTGCAAACTTTGCAGCAGGTGCTTACAAGACAACAATTACTTGGGACTTCAATGGCCCAGGAAGCATCGAAGGCGCAAAGTCAATCGGCAAGACTGTTAAGTTCGTTATGCCATCAGATGTTGCACTTGAAGGAACCCCATACCTACAGGCGATCAACGCTAAAGCACCTCACTGTGCTGCTGCTCGTCTATGGGAAGAATTCCTTTACTCTCAAAAGATCGGCAAGACCAGCTCACAGCTCACAGCGGCTGACATCAAGCTATCTGGCTCCAAGTTAATGAACATAATCATGGGCGGACAAAACATCTGGGTAACAGGTGCAGCTCACCCAATCACTGAAGCAGCAATGATTAAGAAGAAGACAATCGTTGCAGCCCCAGAAGGTTTCGCAATTCCTAAGAGTGCGAAGCGCATTGCGCCAAATCCAGATCAACAAACAGATCAAAAGGCTGTTGTTATAACTGAATGGCCAAAGCTCTAATCAGAGCTTTCTTGTAGATGAGCAATACAACGGATTTCACCGTTGTGGTGAAGGGTGCCTCTTCCTCCGGAGGCGCCCTTCATCGTCTTATAAAACAAATTCCAATTCCTTTGATCCCCCTTCTTATATTTTTGGCAATTTTTTTCTTCTGGCCAATCAGCGAAGTAGCACTTAATGCTTTTAAAGATAATGATGGTGCCTATTCATTTGCGAATATTCGCTTGTTATTCCAGGATCCATATCGATTGGCTTTTAGGAATAGCATCTCGCTAGGTTTGATATCAGCTCTCGTAGGTTCAATTTTTGGACTACTAATTGCGATCGCGATAGAAAAACGTGGTGGAGCAAAGTTGAAGAAATTTGTGGCTTCAATTAGCGGAGTATTAGCAAACACCGGCGGCGTTCCCCTTGCATTCATGTTTCTAGCCGCATTTGGCCCCGAAGGTTTAATGATTAAATTCTTGAAAGTACTCGGAGTTAATTTGTACGAATGGGGCTTCACGCTCTTTTCATTTCCAGGTTTAGTAATTGTTTATTCTTATTTCCAAATTCCAATTATGATAATTGTTTTTTCGCCTGCAGTTTCTTCATTACGTCGGGAATGGCAGGAATCGGCAGAGAATTTAGGTGCATCCCGATTCGCCTACTGGTTGCGGGTTGGAATTCCGATCTTATTGCCTTCATTCTTGGCCTCATTCTTATTACTTTTCGCAAGCGCGTTTTCAGCCTTCGCAACTGCTCGAGCGATGACAGTCGGAAATATCACCCTAGTACCGTTAGTGATTGGCTCACTTCTAGATGGAAATGTAACGATCAATCAAGCGAATTTGGGCTACGCCTTAGCGCTCGGAATGATAGTTATATCGATATTGGCCATGGTTCCTTATTTGATAATTCAGTCTAAAACTTCAAAGTGGCAGCAATAAATGTATAAAGTATTGAGCACTGTAAAAAATAATTTTCTTACCACCGGCATTCTTTTGATCTCGGCCCTATTTCTTTTTTTACCCTTAATCGGAGCTACCGAATTTTCACTCCGTGATGGCGGTCCAGACAAACATAGCTTCCATTCATATAAATGGATATTTGAACAGTCGGGATTTAAAGAGAATCTAGGCATAACTATTCAAGTTACAACACTTGCGGTGCTTTTAAACTTACTAATAATGGTGCCAACCGTTACCTGGCTGCATATTAGCGGTCAGAAATATCGACGCTTTGTAGAAGTTATAACTATCTTGCCGCTAATAATCCCAGTTGTCGCCTTAGCCACCGGTGCACAAACGGCGCTTCCAAGTTTTCTACACAACACAGTGTTAGAGCTCTCATTTATGTACGTTGTGATTGCAATGCCATATAGCTATCGCGCCCTTGATATTGGAATGTCAGGAAAGCCACTAAATACCTATGTGGCGGCCGCTCGAAACCTCGGCGCTTCTTGGCGCAAAATACTGCTATCAGTAATTACACCAAGTATTTGGCCGTCAGTTCTGGCCGCACTCTTTCTTACGGTAGCCCTTTCGCTAGGTGAATTTACTTTGGCCCAACTACTTCATTGGAATACTTTCCCAACCTGGGTATCAAATGTCTCGCAGGAAAATATTCTCGGCGCAACAGCACTTTCGGTCGGTTCTCTCTTTTTTGCCTGGTTACTACTTTTTACTTTCACTTTCTTCGGTTCAAACAAAGCCGAGAGCGCAAAGAATGAGGAATAAATGACTAATGCATCACTTGTAGCAAAAGGGCTGGGCCGACGGTTCGGCACTGTTATAGCGCTAAATAATTTCTCGATCGAAGTACCAAAAGGCGAATTAATTTCACTGCTGGGACCATCAGGTTGCGGGAAAACCACCGCTTTGAGAATAATTGCTGGGTTAGAGAGATCGGATACCGGCGAAGTCCATCTAAACGATAAAAACATCTCAAATGTTTCAGCTCACTTACGTAATATGGGAATGGTATTTCAGGCTTATAGTCTCTTCCCACATTTAAATGTGGCTGAAAATGTGGCCTTCGGACTTAAAATGCGTAAAGTTTCTAAATCTGAACGCACCATTCGTGTCAATACAATTTTAGATCTAGTGGGCCTTGGACACCATCACAAACGCTTTGCACATCAACTATCAGGCGGGCAGCAGCAACGTGTAGCACTTGCTCGAGCTCTAGTTATTGAACCCGAAGTGCTACTGCTGGACGAACCCCTTTCTGCTCTAGATGCACAAGTTCGAACAAACTTGCGCGAAGAGATTCGCCGTTTACAAATTGAACTTGGCACCACCACTCTTTTTGTAACACATGATCAAGAAGAAGCGATGGCGATTTCAGATCGTGTAGGCGTGATGAATCAGGGCGGCCTAGAGCAGATTGACACTCCGGACACCCTCTACAACAAGCCTGCTAATGATTTTGTCGCATCATTCGTAGGGACGATGAATCATTTACCTGCCCAATTAGAAAAAGGGACCATTGAATTATTTGGAAAGAGATTTCCTACCCAAAAGAGTGGAAACGAAAGTGGCAAAGTGAATGCATTGATTCGACCAGAATCAATAAAAGTTTCCATCGATGAAACTTCTACCAATGCAGTTGTTTTAACTAGATCATTTCTAGGAGCACATTCGCGCATAATATGTCGCACCAATGATGGAGCGATTATTCATTCATTGATGAGCAATGAATATAGTCAAGAACTTCATCCAGGTAATGCAGTCAGATTAGAGATCTTAAGTAAAGAAATCATGGTAGCTAATGCCTAGTACGGTTAATCGAAGAATCGTTCGCGAAGAAAAAGTTTCAGATTCACAATGGCGCAATTTAGAATTAGCGCCCGGCGAAAATCCAATTGGTGAAGAGCCAATAAATGCCAAAGTGATTTGCAGCCTTATTCACTTAAGTGACATTCATATCTGTGACGCATCGTCACCTGCACGGTTAGAATTTTTAGACCGCATCGCAGATCCAGACAACCCATTATCAGTTTTTATACCTTATGTTGGAACCTATCGGGCTCAAGAATTTCTAACCGCTCAAGTACTTGAAGCTATGGTTTCCGCCGCAAATGAAATTTCAAGCGGTCCATTAACCGGCGCCCCGATAGACGCTGTAGTCATTACCGGCGATGTAACCGATAATGCACAGCTAAATGAATTGGTTTGGTACAAAACAATTCTTGATGGTGGGTTAGTAGAGCCAAAAAGTGGCGACCCAAACCGATCAGAAGCTTCACATTCATCAAATGCTGATCTTTACGATATTCATTACTATCATCCGGACGGCCCACCCGCTGGTATGCCGGCGGATCGCCCACACACACTGCACGATTTCCCACATTTCAAGGGAGTGCTAGCAGCATCAGAGCGGCCATTTAATGCGAAAGGTTTAAAGCACAAATGGCTTGCGGTTCATGGTAACCACGATGCACTTTTGCAAGGAACAGCCGCACCAACCGAAGATTTGAATAAATTAGCTATTGGCCCCAACAAACTCGCAAAATTGAGCGAAACTGCTGACCTCTCAACTTTATTTTCAGGTTTTGGAGAGGTTGGCCCAGCCATTTACCCTGGGATTGAAATCTTAGAAACAAACGAGATCACTGCCGATGCAAACCGCGCTTTAGTGAAGATGGAACAATGGGTAGAGATTCACACCAACTGTGGGCACGATCACGGATTAGAAATAGCAAATCCCGATACCGCTTATTGGTACCGTGATATTAATCCAGAGGTAAGACTTATAGGCCTTGATACCGTAAATCGCTACGGCGGCTGGCAAGGATGCATTCATCGCAAACAGTTTGATTGGTTATCTGAGTTACTTAAAGCATCAAAGGAAAAGTATGTAATTCTGTCATCGCATCATCCATTAAATTGTTTATTTAATGGCTACGTACCAGATACCGAGCCCGCTCCTGCACTTGAGGCAGAAGTAAAATCGTTGCTCTCCGAATACCCAAATGTAATTCTTTGGTTTGCTGGCCATGTTCATGATCATAAGATTACGCAACACAAAGATGATGCGGGTTTGCCATTGTTTTGGGAGATCAGAACGGGTTCACATATTGATTGGCCGCAACAATCCAGAGTCATTGAAATTGTGAAAACGGCGAATAATAAGATTGCAATTGGTACCGTGGTTTTTGATCACAGTGGTCCGATTGAATTCCACGGACTCACAAACGAACTCGAAGACCCAATTGCACTTGCTGGCCTTTCCAGGCTGTTGGCGGCCAATGATTGGCAGCGCCAAAAGCCAGGACCATTTAACTTAGAAGTTGCAGCCGGTGAGGAAAAAGATCGAAACATCTGGCTCTGGGCCAGCGATCCACTAAATTAATCGAAAATAGTTATAGGCTCACGTTCATGCTGTTAAGCGATCGCGATATTCAAGCTGAAATTACCGCTGGCCGGGTTGCTGTTGAACCTTTTGCTGAATCAATGGTTCAGCCTTCCAGTGTTGATGTTCGGCTAGATCGCTTTTTTCGGGTCTTTGAAAATCACAAGTATTCGGTAATCGATCCCTCAATCGAACAGCCTGAATTAACCCGCCAAGTCGTAGTTGAACCAAATGAGCACTTCATTCTGCATCCAGGTGAGTTTGTATTGGCTTCAACTTACGAAGTTATCACTTTGCCCGATGATATTGCCGGTCGCCTAGAAGGAAAATCATCCCTTGGCCGCCTTGGCTTACTAACTCATTCAACCGCAGGTTTTATTGATCCAGGCTTTTCTGGCCACATCACGCTTGAGCTTTCAAATGTGGCAAATTTGCCGGTCAAACTATTTCCTGGAATGAAGATTGGGCAACTTTGTCTAATCAAACTCTCATCTCCTGCCGAGCATCCTTACGGTTCTGCCGTTTATGCTTCAAGATACCAAGGGCAACGCGGACCAACCGCAAGCCGTTCTTGGATAAATTTTCACCAAACCATTATTCAGTAAAAAATCAGTACTAAAAGGAGTCAGAATGAAGACAACCCTTATTGTCGGCGGAATTGCCGTGTTACTAATTATTTTCTTTGTCGCACAATACAATCGACTAATTAGATTAAATGTTTCAGTCGATGAAGCTTTTGCGCAGATTGAAGTACAACTAAAGCGTCGCTCAGATTTAATACCGAACCTGGTTGAAACCGTGAAAGGTTATGCCAAGCACGAGCAATCAACTTTTGATGCAGTGATTACTGCCCGAGCGAAAGCAACTACTGCTTCGACCGTAGCTGATACTGCCGCCGCTGATGGTATGTTGACTCAAGCGCTTCGCGGATTGTTAGCTGTCGCCGAGGCGTATCCAGATCTAAAAGCATCAGCAAATTTCATGTCGCTACAAGAAGAGCTTTCAACAACTGAAAATAAAGTCGCATTTTCTCGTCAGTTCTACAATGACAATGTGCGCTCACTTAATACAGCCGTTAAAACCATTCCAACTAATTTCTTTGCTGGTTTTGCCAAAGTAGATGAACGTGAATTCTATGAAGTTGATGAAGCGACTAACCGAAACGCTCCAAACGTAAGCTTTTAAAGGCTTATGGCAACTATTTCATTTCGCGCTGCGCAGAGCGCTAATAAGCGTAAAACCTTTCTTCTGCTCGCAGCGATGGGCGCACTTACCTGGCTAGTCCTGTTGTCGATCTTTACTTACTTGGGGACCAGCAGTGCAGCGATTGTTCCTTTTGCCGTCGGGTTAACCATGATTTCGGTATGGGGTTCCTATTACGGGTCGGACAAATTGGTTTTAACCATGACAGGTGCTCGCCAAATTCAAGAGCAAGATAATCCAAAGTTATTTGGCCTAATTCAAGAGGTCACAATTGCAAGTGGTTTACCTATGCCAAAAGTTGCGATTGTGGAAGATAGCGCGCCAAATGCATTTGCGACTGGGCGAAATCCAGAACATGCGCTAATTGCATTTACTACCGGAATCCTCGATGTAATGGATCGTGATCAACTTCAGGGAGTAATCGCACATGAGATGGCCCATGTTGGGAACCGTGACACTCTAGTATCGGCAGTTGCAGCAACAACTGCAGGTGCAATTGCTCTGATCAGCGATATGTTGATGCGCATCATGTGGTTTGGTGGTGGCCGTCGCGATCGTGATAACAATGGCAACCCGATCATGTTGGTGGTATCGCTTATCGTCTTAATCTTGGCCCCAATAGCTGCCGTAATGTTGAAATCGGCAATTTCACGTAAGCGAGAATCGTTAGCCGATGCAACTGCAGTTGCTTTTACTCGAAACCCCGCTGGATTGCGAAGCGCATTAGAAGTATTGGCAGCAGATTCAACAGTGGTACATCAAAAATCTACTGCCGTTGCACATATTTGGATTGAATCTCCACTAGATGGTTCATCGGTTTCAAAAATGTTTGCCTCGCATCCACCGATTCAAGAGCGCATTGCAACACTGAAAGCGATGGAGTCGCTTAATTAGTCGTTAGTGGGAAGAAAACGGTAAACGTTGCACCTTCACCCAACTTTGAGGTAACTCCAACTCGTCCGCCATGTGCTTGCATAACTGCATCCACAATTGAAAGCCCCAGGCCGCTGCCTTCCTCCTTCGCACGATTACGCGAGGGATCAGCGCGGTAAAACCGCTCAAATATGCGCTCTTGGTCAGCTTCAGATAAGCCTGGCCCAGCGTCGGCAATCGAGATTGAGGTTTCTTCATCATTACTTTCGATTGAAACTGCAATCGGAGTTCCAGCCGGAGTATGAATACGCGCATTTGCTAACAAGTTCGCCACAACTTGATGGATCTTGCCTGAGTCACCCAAGACAAATGCTTCGGCTGGAAGATCAACGCTTATTGGATGGCTGGGACCGGCAGCACGTGCGGATTCAACTGCTTCAGATACCAGATTAACTAAATCAACCGGTTCATTGGTAATTTCTCGTGATTGATCTAGGCGAGCAAGTGTTAACAAATCTTCCACGAGGGCGCCCATTCGGATAGATTCATTTTCGATCCGCCCCACTAATTCAGTGGTTGCCTCAGCACCCTGGACAGCTCCTTGCCGATGTAGTTCAGCAAATCCACGAATAGCTGTGAGTGGAGTACGAAGTTCGTGGCTGGCATCTGCCACAAAGCGTCGAAGTCTGCTTTCGCTTTCGGTGCGCGCGGCGAAAGATTCCTCAATGCGCGAAAGCATTGCATTTAGTGAACTTACTAAACGACCAACCTCGGTATCGGGTTTCGCATCTGGTAAACGCGCAGATAAATCGCCATCTGCAATTTGCTCTGCGACATCCTCAACATTTGCCAGCGGACGCAAACCAATCTTGATAACAATTCGCGAAGCTACTCCAATTAAGAGAAGTGCGATCAAGCCAATAAATACAAAGATAAAACTCAACCGATCTGCGGTCTCATCTACACCAGAGAGAGATTGAGCCACAAAAACTGATCCCATTGCAGATGGCAATACTCGAGCAAGAACCCGGAAATCAGAACCGGGTACCTGCAACGTAAATGGTCGGTTTCCATATTTAGCCGCGCTAGCCGGAAGAGTTCCAAGCACATAATCAGTAATTTTCTGAGAGTTTAAGTCGCCACCAACGCCACCAACATAGTTACCAAACGGGTCAAGCAAAGTGATTGATACCGAGCTAGGGACACTGCGAAGTGGTGATTCTTTGTGGGTCCTACTGGTGTTGGCTGGATCAAATGAATCGCCATTTACATCATCTTGAATGCCAGCACGATCTACCCGAAGTAGCGCACCGTCGGCGACGCTGATTAGCTGATCGTCAACTTGTTTTAATAGAAATTTATGCATCGCGCTCTGCGCTACAAAATCTGAGGCCACAAAACCTAGAGCTGAAAGAAGTAGAACTCCAACTAATAGGCGAGTTCGTAAGCTAGCGCTCGATAATGGGTTGCGAGTCTTCATTTTAATTACTTTGGCGGAATCCGAAGTCGATATCCAACTCCGCGCACAGTATGAATTAGCGCTGGCTCATAAGCATCAATCTTTTTACGTAGATAAGAAACATAGGTTTCCACAATTCCAGCATCACCTCGGAAATCGTATTGCCACACGTGATCAAGGATTTGAGATTTCGAAACAACTCGATCAGCATTGATCATCAAGTAACGCAAAAGTAAAAATTCAGTTGGTGATAGATCAATTAAATTTCCAGCTCGGCGGACCTCATGGGTTGCTTCATCTAGTTCGAGATCAGCGAAGCGAACTTTCTCATCATCATTTGGCGTTTCAACAGCGCCGGTGCGACGCAAGAGAGAGCGAAGGCGAGCAACTAACTCCTCTAAGCTAAATGGCTTTGTCATGTAATCATCGCCACCGATAGTTAGGCCGGCTACCTTATCTTCCATACCATCTTTAGCGGTCAAAAAAAGCACACCAATGTTTTGGCCTTCATTGCGAACTCGTTTGCAAACTTCAAAGCCATCCATGTCGGGCATCATTACATCGAGCACCATCGCATGCGGTTTAAATTCTTCGGCGACAACTAGAGCTTGTAAACCATTGCTGGCAGTGCGAACATCAAAGCCAACAAAACGAAGACTGGTTGCAATTAAGTCGCTGATACTCGACTCATCATCAACAACAAGAATGCGTTGATTATTGTTTTCGTTCTTACTCATATCGACTCCTCAAATATCTCTTGAACCACCAAAGTGGCCTGAGAGAAGAATCCTCGGGAAACCTGAGAATTATCTGAGGATAGACCTTAGCCTTGCTGTGGCTTTACTGCACGAAGCAGAGCTTGAGCCACATCTAGAACCTCAACATCTGATTCTCGGGCGGTCATTCCATCAGTAACCATGACGCGGCAGAAGGGACAGGCCACGGCTACTTCATCCACCCCGGTCGCAATAGCTTCATCGACACGATTTAAGTTAATTCGCTCGCCGATCTTCTCTTCCATCCACATGCGCCCGCCACCGGCGCCACAGCAGAAGGAACGTTCTTGATTGCGCGGCATCTCAGTAACTTTTACACCAGTTGCACCAAGCAGTTCACGTGGCGGTTGGTAAATCTCGTTGTGACGACCTAAGTAGCAAGGGTCATGATAGGTCAGAGATGTGGTTGCTTTATTAACTGGGACTAATTTCTTCTCCCGCACTAATTGATTTAACAATTGAGTGTGATGAATCATGGTTAATTCAAAGCCGCTCTGCGCATAGTCTCGGCCAATTGTCGTGAAGCAATGTGGGCAAGTTACAACAATTTTTTTATTTCCCTTGGAAACATCTCGGTTAGCGAATACTTCATTGAAGGTCTCGATATTTTCCCGAGCGAGAATTTGGTAGAGAAATTCGTTACCACTTCGACGAGCTGGGTCGCCGGTGCAAGTTTCCCGTTTTCCGAGAACTGCAAAGTTTACGCCAGCCATATGTAGTAACTCAGCTACAGCTTTAGTAGTTTTCTTAGCGCGCTCTTCATACGCACCCGCACACCCAACCCAGAATAAATATTCAACATCATCAGGTAAAACACCTTCGACAACTTTAATTGGGAAATCGCATTCAGCGATCCAGGCTTCGCGATCATTGCGATTGGCGCCCCAAGGGTTTCCGGCCTTCTCCAAATTACGGAAGGTACCGCCAAGTTCAGTTGGGAATTCAGATTCCACCAATACTTGGAAACGACGCATATTAACGATGTGATCAACATGTTCAATATCAACTGGACATTCATTTACACACGCGCCGCAGGTTGTACAGGACCAGAGCACATCAAGTGAAATAGGTGCATTTTCGCCAACTAGTACTTCATTTTCAACAACTTTAGCCATGGCATGGTCGCGCATAGCCATAATTAATAGTTTTGGTGAAAGTGGCTTATCTGTGTGCCAAGCCGGACATTGTGATTGGCAACGGCCGCACTCGGTACATGATGTCATGTCGAGCAGACCTTTCCAGGAAATATCACCTCGATTTCCGAGTCCAAAGAGATCATTTTCAGCCGGATCTTCAAAGTTAATTGGCTTGCCATGTGACAACATCTCAGGCAATGGACCAAGTGAGTTCTTGCCGTTGGCATTGCGCTTAAAGAAAATATTTATTGGAGCTAAGAAGCGGTGCCAAGCAACACCCATAGTTAAGTTTGAGGCAATTACTACAAACCAGAGCATTGAAACAAAAATCTTAACGGCCGCGATTACTTGAATTGAAGTTGTAATTTGTCCGAGTGATTGCTGCTTAAACATCTCGGCAATCCACCAAGTTGTGATGTAGTGGCGGTTGCGTGAAGTTTCTTCAGATAGTGCGCCTTCTAGCCCACGCAATGCGATCACGCAAAAGACTACGACCAAGATAGTTGCTTCTACGTAGTATGCTTTCCAACTTCCTGAACCTAAGAAGCGTGAAGTGCGGCCTTTGTGGAAGAACCGAGTCGCTTGGCGAATACCAATCAGAGTTACGATTCCAATACCGGTAAGCCATGCAATCAGTTCGACGAAATATTCATACGGCCAGAGATTTCCGATAAGCGGTAAAGTCCATCGTTGATTAGTAATTAAAAAGTAGGCTTGAATCAGCGTGCCAAATAGTGCACCGAAACCGATCATTACAAACCAGTGTGCGATTCCGGTACCGGTGAAGTTGAGCATCTTGGTGTGGCCAAGTGTCTCTTTCAGAGTGTTCTTTAACCGAGCACCTCGATTGCCACTACGAGTTGGGTCAGCTGCACCTTTCTTATAGATTCCTATTAATTGGCGAACTCGAATTACGAGCAGAACCAGAGCAGCGACCGTGATGCCGTAGGCAAGAATCATTAAGGCGAGCGTTAGCGTCATATGGAGAGGGTAAAGGGAAAAACGGGTGGGAATAAGTTCCTGAGGCTGTGGGTTACACCGTATGGAAACTTGAGTCGCCCCGACTCAGGTATTTGGGTAAGATCGACTCATGTCCCGAAGATGAGCGGAGCCTGGAGTCGAAAAAGACTCGAATAAGAGACCGAATTAAGCGCTAACGCTTGAAAAGAAATTAAGTAGAAATTGGAGCAAGAAAATGGCCAGAGCAGTAGGAATCGACCTTGGAACCACCAACAGCTGCGTTTCCGTTCTAGAAGGTGGCGAACCAGCAGTTATCGCGAATGCCGAAGGTGCGCGTACGACCCCATCGATCGTGGCTTTCGCTAAGAATGGCGAAGTACTCGTCGGTGAAGTTGCGAAGCGTCAATCAGTAACCAATGTTGATCGCACAATTCGTTCAGTTAAGCGCCACATGGGCACTAATTGGACTATCGATATTGATGGCAAGAAGTACACAGCCCAAGAAATTTCAGCACGTGTCCTTCAAAAATTAAAGCGCGACGCCGAGGCATATC
>Ga0214923_10000436_pt1 | contig 63796 bp, 60 predicted proteins | sample LL1510_MetaG_FD_177993 | JGI IMG/M metagenome (GOLD analysis project Ga0214923, IMG submission 177993) | Freshwater microbial communities from Lake Lanier, Atlanta, Georgia, United States - LL-1510 | ecosystem: Environmental > Aquatic > Freshwater > Lake | place: USA: Georgia | collected...
GTAAAACGAGACAATGTGGATACGACACGATTCGCCTCGCCAACCATCTCCATATGAACCAGAAGATATCCAGGAAAAATCTTTTCTTTTGAAGCGCCACGATCCGTAAATGCGCTAATCATCTCACCCTTGGGAACCAATACTTTGCCAAACAACTCTTCGACTTTTTCTTCTTGAATTCTCTTTTCCAAGTCAGCTTTAAATCTATCTTCGTATCCGGTGTACACCTGAACTACATACCATCGCTTCATTTCAACATTCACTCCGCGCAATTAACCAGCAATAATATATCTAACAGCAGCCGCAAAAGCTGAGTCCATTGCCCCAAAGAGCATTGCACATACTGCAGCAAAAATGCAGACGACAACTGAAGCACCAAACAGCTCAGAACGCGTTGGCCATACAATTTTTTTAACTTCCGCAATCACCTCTTTTATGAACAAGAGAGCATTCGAAAACGGACTGACCATGACGACTACCTTACTACTATATTTTTATTATTTTGGTTTGGACTAACAAGAAATGGCAGGTCAGGAGGGATTCGAACCCCCAACACGCGGATTTGGAGTCCGCTGCTCTACCATTGGAGCTACTGACCTACACCCTACCCACGACTTTATGCCCCGCCATAATCTGGAGCCCGCGACTGGATTCGAACCAGCGACCTCTCCCTTACCAAGGAAGTGCTCTGCCAACTGAGCTACGTGGGCATCGTAATTTTTAATGCCCCGGAACTGCGCAAAAAGCGCCAAAACCTCATTCGCGAGCGGTAATAATAAAATGAATTACCAAAAAACGCAAACGGGATTTCTCATTCTCCAAAAGATTCACCTTGTTTCTATAGCAAATAGCGCTCACACCTACAAAAAAACCCCCATAAAATGGAGCTGGCAGCCGGACTTGAACCCGCGACCTACTGATTACAAATCAGTTGCTCTACCGACTGAGCTATGCCAGCGCTTTGTATGTTTTTAATGGTATGGAGCGGGAAACGGGACTCGAACCCGCAACCTACAGCTTGGAAGGCTGTCGCTCTAGCCAATTGAGCTATTCCCGCACTTGCTTATGGCGGCGATAGTTAGTCCGCCTCGCTTTAGCGTCCTTAGCCGGACAGCTTTCGGCGGACAGCCTACGCCTTTCTAACGTTGCTTCTGTAAGCTCGTGTACCGGCGGCAGCCAGCCGAAGCCTCGCGGCTAAGCGATCTACGGCGTAGGCTGGTGGGGAGAACAGGATTCGAACCTGTGAAGGCGTTGCCAACGGATTTACAGTCCGTCCCCTTTGGCCGCTCGGGAATCTCCCCGCATATCTACACAATGCGTTATAAAAACAATATGAAAACTTCAAAGAAATCAAGAGGGGGAGTATCTTACCGATTTTGCAACGGAATGCAACTAATTTTTATACGCGACCGCGTTGCCTTTAGGCAGACGGCCCCAGAGATGCGCGCAGCTCACTAAAAATCTCAGGCATCCAGGGACACTTGGATAGGGGTATTTCCTGCGCTAGATACTCCTCCAGGGTATGGTTATCAAGATCACGAATTACCAAAAGCCACGGAAACGCTCCAATAATTGCACACAAGAAATCTCTTGGGTCAATCGGAGACACATAAAAAACATCCAGCATTATTTGATGGAAGATTTGGTCTATTTCGCACGAAGAACAAGCTTCTTGGGTGACCTTAAGACCAATATCGCTCATTAACTCGAAAGCACCAACCCTGTATGCTGAGTCAATAGCGCAATACACTATGCTCTCATACCAGTCGGTAAGCTGCTCTCCGGTTACAGAATAAGGGCGATGTTTTAGGAAAATAGCTTTATTCAAGTCAGGAAAGCCTGCCGGGATACGACTGAGCAGATGCCGAGCAACCTCAATGAGTCGAGCAGTGGCGGCCGCACGTGCCGGATTCCACGTATCTCCCTGCACTACCAGCAACCTCATGACCGCCCCAAGGAGCGTATTACCACAACTATCACGAGCCGCAAGAGCAAGAGCACTATGTGCGTCAAACCAAGCATTAAATTCACTCGACGTCAGAGCACCACTATGCACCTGTGCAAGAAACGCCGAAAAGCAATCAAGCGGCGCTTCAGCCGGATCTGAGGCCACCAATGGAGCCACGCCACACACAATCATTCCAACAACCAACACTATTCTCTTCATATGCTTTTCATCCCTCATTAGTCCTCAACAATGGTTATACGCCGCCCCTCTTCCTGCTCAGGAAGATACTCAAGCGCAACCCGCACCACCCGATCTGCATACAGCGGCTGGGCAAGCAGTGATGCAATGCGCTCAGGCCATTCAATAAAGGTAATGGCACTGGTAGCACTCACATACGACATAAATCCCATCTGCTCAAAATCTTCAACACCACTCAGCCTATACAGATCAAAATGATATACCGGCCCACCACGCCCCTGGTATGTAGAGACATACGCATAGGTTGGTGAAACAACAACGTCGTTTACTCCAAGCGCATGCGCCATGTGCTGGATCAACGTCGTCTTACCCGCCCCCAGCGGACCGGTAAAAACCACGAGACTCCCGGGCTTTAATCGCGATACCAGATCGCGGGCCACCTGCGTAATATCATTTTTTGTATAACAATAGATTCGTTGCTCCATCCCGTATCATCCCCATTTTTTTCGTAGCGCTTTTTCTGCGCGCTCTTTTTTGCCCGTTGCTGTACCAGAGGTGCGCGTAGGCACTTTTTCATCTTTTTTGGTAAGCCCTGGCGCCACCGGCGTATCACGCATCAGCTGATCAACCATCTGAGCCGCAAGATCATCATACTCATCATCCTGTGGCGACACATACTTGACTACCTCGTCAGGTCCCGCCATCACCCCAGGCACATCAGGCATCTCTCGCGCACACACGGCTTCAACCATCTGCCAAAACGTCGGCACATCAAAGCGCTGGGTGCGAAAGTGCAGCGCACGCTCAGCAAGCCGCCGGTCATTGCTGACCAGCACTGCCCCCTCTCGATACTGCTCAGCATACTCAACCAAGACATCGTCGGCGCAGCGTCCCTTGCCGGCATACACCACCGGAACGCCACTGACTATCTCTCTCGTTTTATGCGCAAACAAACCGCCGTCAAACACGACGAGCACCTCACAGCGCATCTCGCGCTGCTTAATGACCACATAGCGCCGAAGCATCTTTAAAAACCAGAGAATCTCTCGCTCAATAAGACCCGGCTCTCCAGGGCGTAAAAAGCGAATTACATTATAAGCGTCAATGAGTAATAGCATGGCGACAGGAAAATAATCATTGTTGAGTTCATTGTATAAGTTGCGTATTCTGTACGCCTCTGGGAAAACAGCATACTCTTCCTTCAGAGATTTGCCTATTGCTCCTTAAGGATACATACGTTATGACGCAGCTCGCGCACATTAAAACGCGCATTGCAACTATTCAAAAAACGCAGAAAATCACCACAGCCATGCGCCTGATTGCAATGTCTTTTTATTCTCGCCTCGAGAAACAAAAAAACATTCTCAACGCCTATCGTAGCACTGTTCTTGAACTCACGCCGCTCCTCTTTACCGAGCATGCAAGCGTTCCTGCGGGCTATCGCACACTGATCCAGCCCACCAAAGAACACACCGACCATACACCTCTGGTCATCGTATGCTCGAGCGCCAAAGGATTATGCGGGGGGCTCAATAACAATCTCATCCGTTTTTTTGAACGAACGCTTATTGCACCTAAAGCGGGAAAGCCTTCATTTATCGCACTGGGCAACAAGGCATGCGCCTATCTAGACAATGGTCGTCATGGTAATGTGATTGCACGTTTCCCCGAGTATCATCTAAACACCCTTCCCACAGTAGTACAGAGCATTGTACAAGCGATTGTCACGGCCCCAAAACCGTACTCCTCGGTAACCATTTTTTACACGCATCTAAAAAACTTTTTCATGCAAATACCAACCGAAAAAGCAATACTACCACTGGCAAAAAATAGTTCTGAAGGCTCCCCAGAGGCAACAACGTTACCAAACAAAGATAATGCCCTCTGGGAACAAAATCCCGCAGCGCTTGGCAGTACTATTTTTGAATATTACCTCGCTACAGAGTTCACGCATGCTTTTTTTAACAACCTTATTTCCGAAAATGCCGCGCGTTTTATAGCCATGGATCAGTCAACCAATAATGCAACCCGCTATTTAGAAATGCTCCATCTTGCCTACAATAAGTCACGTCAAAATACCATCACACGAGAGATTGCCGAGCTTGCAGGAAGCTTCGAGTAAGTGCCTCAGCCGTTTACTTGCCTGCCGAACTCCTCTACACTACCCCTCCGTTGTGCCCTCTTACCGTAATGTCATTGTAATGGCTCGACGTATCTTGGTTCTTACTAACAGGAAGATCACTTATGCCTGACATACGTGAAACAATGTATATCCCAGCGAAGAAAAGCCCTGGCAGGCTTGAAGTCATTTGTGGATCTATGTTTTCGGGGAAAACCGAAGAATTGATGCGTCGCCTTCGCCGCGCTGAATTTGCCAAACAGACCGTGCTTACGATAAAGCACCTCATCGATGCGCGCGCCCATCACCAATGTATCGTCTCTCATGACGGACAAGAACGCTCTGCACATGCCATTGATAATACACCAGAGGGCATCAGAAAAATTCTTACTCTTGCATCCCATAATATTGATGTAGTTGGCATTGATGAATTGCAGTTTTTCCCCAAAGACATTTTGCCCATCCTTCTGGCCCTTGTTGACCAAGGCAAACGCATCGTTGTTGCCGGTCTTGATCTCGATTTTCGCGGGGAGCCCTTTGGCATAATGCCAACGGTCATGGCCCTTGCAGATAGCGTCACCAAACTAAATGCCGTCTGCGGCATGTGCGGCAAAAATTCTCATTTTTCGCAGCGCATCGTAAATGGGCAACCAGCACGCTACGAAGATCCCATCGTCGTCATTGGTGCAGCTGAGTCATACGAGCCTCGTTGCCGCAGCTGCTTTGTGATCGAAAAGAAACCTGAATACAAGGCAATGCTATGAAGTCTGGCAAGGGTTCTCTTGATATCGTTGTCGGCTGTATGTTCTCGGGAAAAACTGAAGAACTCATGCGCCTTATACGCCGCGCTGAGTATGCAAAACAGAAGGTTGTAACCATTAAACATCGCATCGATAACCGCGTTGACACAACCTGCATCAATTCGCATACGGGCCGCATTTTAATAGCCGCTGCTGCCGATGATGTTGCCAGTTTGCGCGCAGCCATTCCGGCCGATGCGGATGTGGTAGCCATCGATGAAATTCAATTTTTCCCGACCACTATTACCGAAGTCATTGATGAGCTCATTGATCGTGGCGTGCGCGTGATTGCAGCCGGCCTTGATACGGATTTTCGAGGACAACCCTTTGGGGTAATGCCACACCTTATGACCCTTGCAGATCACGTGACCAAGCTGGCAGCCATTTGCATGCAATGCGGCAAAGATGCCCGCCTTACCCAACGCCTTGTAAACGGTAAACCGGCCGATTGGCACGATCCCATCATTCTTGTCGGTGCTGAAGACTCCTACGAAGCGCGCTGTCGCAACTGCTTTACCATCAATAAGCCATCACGGCAGCAACGCGCCAACACGTAGCACGGTCATGGCAAAAACATCAGTACTTTTCCGCTGCAGCGCCTGCGGTTATACCACCATAAAATGGGCTGGCTGCTGTCCTGAATGCAAACAATGGAATACCATCGAGCAAGAGAAGGCACACGAGGGACCTGCCCACCGATCAAGCGCTGTCGTACCCCTTGCCGCCCTTAACGAGCTTGCAGACAATCAGCATACAACGCGCTACGCAACCGGGATTGAAGAATGGGACCGCGTTATAGGACAAGGTGGTCTTATGCCGGGAGCCTTTTGCATTGTCACCGGTGATCCCGGCATCGGCAAATCAACCCTTCTGCTCCAAGTAGCCTCCCATCTGGCAACGCGTAATCATCCCGTTCTCTACTTTTCTTCTGAAGAATCTGCGGGTCAGCTCAAGGAGCGCGCGCTCAGACTTGGTATCACTTCTACACCCCTCCTGCGTTTTTCCGATTGCGCCGACCTTGACGCTATTGCCGCAACGGCGCAGCAAGAAAAACCAGCGGTGCTCATTATAGACTCCATACAAAATTGTGTGGTTTCTGACGGCCAAGATAGCGTGCTACCAGGATCGATTCAGCAACTCAAACACGCCGGCTTCTTGCTCATGCACCTGGCAAAAAAGAGCACCATCACCGTTATTGTCACCGGCCACATCACCAAAGAAGGACAGATGGCTGGTCCAAAATTACTTGAGCATATTGTTGATGGCGTGTTTTATCTGCAAGGCGAGGACCGCTGGCATGTGCGCATGCTGCGCTCGGTCAAAAATCGTTTTGGCACCATAGATGAAATCGGCTTTTTTGAAATGGAGAGTGGCGGCTTGCAGCCGGTTAGCAACATCAATGCCCATTTTCTGAGCCAAGCCACCCATGCCCCCGGCTCTGCAGTAACGTGCAGCCTGGAGGGCTCACGGCCACTGCTATTGGAACTGCAGGCATTATGCATTCCCACCAAGTTTAGTATGCCACAGCGCCTGGTCACCGGTCTTGACCCAAAACGGGTCGCCCTTATCGCTGCCATTCTAGAAAAATACCTGCATGTGGGCTTTAGCAGCGTTGATATCTTTTTTAAAGTAAGTGGCGGCTGCACTATTAAAGAAAGCGCCAGTGACCTTGCCATCGCGCTTGCCCTACTGTCGTCGTTCTTCCAGGCCCCATTACCAGAAAAGTCACTTGCGTTAGGGGAAATCAGCTTAACCGGCCACATAAAGCCGGTCAGGCATCTTGAGCCGCGCCTGAAGGAGGCAACTACGTTTGGATTAAAAACTATTTTTTTAGCCGCTGATCAGCAAACAACACTAGAAAAAGGCATACGGCGATTTAAAAATGTCTACGAGTTGCTCGCACTCTTTCCCGCGCCCTGAGGCGTGGTCTTACTTACCGCGAACCGGCCTTCGGCTGTAATCGCTCTCATCTTCGCCGGCAACACCAGAAGAGAGCGGTCCCGCTCTCTTCTCAAGCTCTTGGCGTACTTGCGCTACAAGCCTTGCATGCCGCTCCTTCGAATTTAAGCGCACAAACGCCGCCTTGTCTTGCGTAAACTTTTCTCTATACTTAGCATTCAGTTGCCGAACATGTGCATCAAGCTCTGCCAAGACATTGTGATCTGTATGTTGGGCCAGTTTCGCTATAGCTTTTTGGTAAGCAGCAAGATGCTTTTGCCATTTGAGCGGAATAAAGCCTTGGTCACGCCCCAATTCGTTCTTAGGCAAGAAGAGATAGCGCAAAAATTCATCTACTCCCTTTTCTTGAGGCAACACAGCACCATCTTCTGGTAGTGTTTTGGGATCCCTGAGCACACTGAAACATATACGCTCTATTCCCATTAACATTTCAGAGTCCATCTTCTGTATATCAAAAAAATGGTCTATGAAACGCGCAGGGCTTGCAGCGCGCGCTGCTCCAACATCCTTCACCTCTGCAAGAAGAGCATCGTAGACCTTTTGCGCTTCTTCTGGCACTTCTTTGCCAATAAGTTCTTCTAGTCTTGGCCCATTGGGCAAAGAAACTTGTGGCAAAGCAACTTGTGGTGGAGCATCGCCTCTCCTATCACCGCCAGCACCGCTCCCCAAGCCCGCCTTAGGAAGGGTATCATCCTCACCAAACAGGGGCCCGTCCCCCCCCCCATTTCCATTCCGCTGCTGTAAATATCCCTGCAGAATTTGAACAAGATGTATTTTTTGAATTTCGGACAACTGCTGTATATCCTCACGCACCATCGGCCCCGGCCCACCAGCGCCGCCACCAGTAGACGGTGCAGACAGAACAGTAAGGGTTGCTGCGACTATTTCATCTGCATACTGTTGCAGCGGAGCCAACTGCCTCTCGAGTGTATCTGCCTCCAAAATGCGGTTAAGATCTGCAGGTAACATCATGCCATCCGTTGGGCCAGGAAGTGGTGGCAGCCCCCCGTTCCCGTTCCCGTTCCCGTTCCCGTTCCCATTTACTGGCGGCACCGGTGGCACCGGCGGCAGTATCTGCGCAGTCTTAGTGCGTAGTGCTAAATACACTGCAAGCACACCAAGCAGCCCACTGGCACCAGCAAGCACCCGTTGTATTGTCTTTAAACGCCTGCTTTTGTCTCGTAAATTCAAAATAGTATCAAGCTGCTGCAGTCGCGCAAGCGGCCCGGCAGTCGGCGCCTTCTCCAGTACCTCTTCCAAGTCAAAAATATCGTCATCAATAGCCTCTTTTGATGGAATCAGCGCCAGCGCTGCCACCAATGCTGCTATCGAAACACCGCCGGCCACATACGCTTCGGGCCTCGGCAAGACAGCCCTATCAGGGCAAAGCAAGAAGCAAAGAAGAAAAATAGTTATATATAAGTGTTTTTTTATCATACCAAGATCAGTGTACTGCAAGGCCATTTGCTAACGCGAGTATTACCCCAAAAAGAGCAAAGACCCCGCTCTAAAGGCGAGGTCTTTGATTTTTTCGTCAAAACAACGGCTATTAACGCTTAACAAATTGGAATTTCTTACGCGCGGCTTTTTGTCCATATTTTTTACGTTCTTTAACGCGAGAATCAACCGTCAACAAACCATGCTCACGAAGCACGGCACGATGCGCCTCATTGCTTTCAAGCAGTGCACGAGCAATCCCCAAGCTGACCGCACCGGATTGACCATTCAATCCACCGCCGCTCACGTTTGCCAGCACATCAAAGCTGTTTTTTTGGCTTGTGACATTAAGCGGAGTAACAACACTGGTCCGCATTGCATCGGTGTCAAAATACTTCGCATAATCAAGTCCATTAACGATAATCAAACCTGAACCGGACTTCAGCCACACGCGTGCTGTTGCGCTTTTGCGACGACCTACCCCATGCAAAGCTGTACTTTGTTGTTTCATTATAACCTTTCTCCGCCGACATTTCGGCTAACTAAATATTTTTTACTACTACAAAGAGTCGGAAAGTATACTGGCTCCGGCTCTATTTTTCAATCCCACCCAAGCGGTATGATATGTTGCGTCAAAATACGGGTACCATACAACGTAAAGGCCCGATCAAAAAAGCCAGGATTTACGCGCATTGCTGTCGGGGTTGAAATCTCAAGCGTTTTCACCTCATCCAGGGATATTCCAATAGACAAAAGCGCACATAGATTGCCGGCATACGCACCAGAATTGCTCCCGGAGTCGCCCCAGCCAATATCTGCACCTTGAAATACCGAAGCCACATCATCAGCACAATAAACAAGGCCGTACTTTTCACACTCACGAGCAATGCGCTTTGCTGCAGACTGAACAACATGTTCATGTACCGACCACACTGCCTGCACCTCGCCCATATGCGGAACCAACTGTTCAACCACATCAACGCCCGGCTTCAGTAGCACTTTTTTAACTTCAATATTACGGGCTTTCAACGCCGTAATAAGCTGCGCACGATCAAATTCTGCACCATCATCCCCATGAGATTCATCATGCGGCACAAGCACCGCCTTGATACCGGTTGTAACTTCAAACAACGATTCTAAACACCGTGCATAATCGATACGCTTTACCATCACCCCAATAATGCCTGGTTCTGGAATTTCTGCACTACGCACCAACCCCAGCGCAGCCGGATCTTGTACCCCCACAAATACCTGCGGAAGTTTTAAACGACTTTCACGAATAAAAGCTTTCGTCATCTTGCTAACCCAAGGCCCAACCGTTACCACACAAGAATATTCTTTAATGCGCTCCGCAATAAGAGGAAGCACCTCATCGCGCAACCGCGCCTGACTACCCTCTGCCGAAAAAATATCAAACTCGGGAGCCTGCTCCGGACTAAACGCATTCATCATACTGACAACGAGCCCTTTTATGACACGACGCTCCCAAGCGTTATCGTTCGACGTCACCAAAATTGCCACGCGGGGAGCAACAAGGCGGGCACGACGAGACTTGCCAGCTAATAAACAAAACCGATATCCAAAAAGAGAAAACGAAAACCAAGATTTTTGCAAAAAATCTTTTTCAAGCAAACCTAGATCTTCTCGAGTTACTAATCCTGACACAGTAATACATCCTTTTCACGGCTAAGAGGGTTAATACAGCGTACTTTTCATTCATCATGCGGGTAATAGTAATTATATGATAGACCCGTTTATCAAATACGTCAAAAAAAATTAAGTAGAAAGGAATGCATCTATAGCAGAAGCCCTTGATTGCGCGGTATTTAGGCCGCGCGTGGCCAAGTAAAAGAGCAATAAAGGATCCAGTGGCGCAATCGCAGATCCATGACTACACGACACATCATGTGAGAGCACATCAAGAGCTGGTACCGATACCACCTTCGCCCCTTCATCAAGCAGCAAGTGCTTGTGCACTTGATCAGCAGCAATGCCAGACACATCTGCCGCTATCGCTATAGTACTATGCACCTGGCCGCGAGACACATCAGCACTCACTCCATGCACTATCACGCTACTCTGCGTATGCGAGGCAAGATGCTCCTGGACGGTTTCAATAATCCCTTGAGCGGCATTGCTGGTACATAGCACTGCCCGCACCGTAGCTGTTGCCCCCGGTTCAGCACATATCATGCGTATCACTCGCTTGACCGTCGCCGATTCTGCCCGCACCGAAACCTCATACAGACACTGCGCATCGCGCTGCACGCGGCATTCGATGGTGGCATCTGCTATCGTATGCTCTCGATCAGAAATATGTAGTACGTGCCCTGCCGGCACCACAAATACACCTTGTGTTTCTTGCAAAAGCGCAGGGGTCAGCATCATAACCTGTGTCATCCAATGCTTCCTTCCATTTCATGAGCAATCAATCGATTAAGCTCCACGGCATATTCCATCGGCAACTCTTTAATAAACGGCTCGACAAAGCCGTTTACAATGAGCGTACGCGCATCAAGCTCATTAATGCCGCGACTCATCAGATAAAACAATTTTTCTTCGCTAATCCGCCCAACACTCGCTTCGTGCGTCACATCACTGTCATGAGAGAAAATTTTCATGGTGGGGTAGGTGTCTGAGCGTGACTGCCCATCAAGCAGGAGCGCGTCACATTGTACGCTTACTTTGCAGCGCTTTGCCACCGGAGAAACGGAAACCAACCCACGGTAGCTGGTACGCCCCCCATGACTACTAATCGATTTTGAAATAATGCGTGAGGAGGTATTAGAAGCCAGGTGAATTACCTTGCCCCCCGCATCCTGCACCTGCTCAGGATGACATGCCATAGCAATGGACAAAATTTCTGCCCGTGCTCCTTCGCCCTTGAGCACCACACAGGGGTACTTCATGGTTACCCCGCTGCCCAAATTACCATCAATCCATTCGACAAAGGCACGCTCGTGCGCTACAGCGCGTTTGGTTACCAAGTTAAACACATTGCGCGACCAATTTTGAATAGTCGAATACCGCACGCGAGCTCCCGGCAATGCCACAATTTCCACCACTGCGCTATGCAGCGAGCTTGCTCGGTAGGCAGGCGCCGTACATCCTTCGATGTAGTGCACAAAGCTTCCCTCATCGGCAATAATCAACGTGCGCTCAAACTGGCCCATTTGCTCAGCATTAATACGAAAATAGGTCTGCAGTGGCGCAGTTACATGCACACCCTTGGGAATGTACACAAAACTCCCACCACTCCATACAGCACTATTCAGCGCAGCAAATTTATTATCATTTGAAGGTACAATGGTGCCAAAGTATTTTTTAAACAGTTCCGGATACTGTGCAAGACCAGAATCACAGTCCAAAAAGACAACACCCTGATCGACCCACTCTTGACGCAGTCGATGGTACACCATCTCTGATTCATATTGCGCCCCAAGGCCCGCCAAATACTGGCGCTCCGCCTGCGGTACCCCAAGACGATCAAAGGTATTTTTAATATCTGCAGGGACATCTTCCCAGGACGAATGCTTATTCTCAGTCGGGCGGATGTAATAATAAATATCTGAAGGATCAAGCCCGGTAAGCGCTGGCCCCCAGGATGGCATCGGTCGCTCCTCAAAATATTTCAAGGCTTGCAGACGAAACTCAAGCATCCATGCAGGCTCATTCTTACGTGCTGATATATCACGCACAATCTGCTCGTTCAAACCTTTTTCAGATTTAAACTCATAGCGTTCCGGAATGCTAAATTGTTCATGCGCCATCGCGATTTCTCATACAAATATGCTTTTAATGACGTTTAGTATGAAGACTTTGGGAGAAAAGCACAAGGCCCGCCACCAGCTCCTCAAGATAAAAAGGCATATGGAGAAGTCCGGTAAAATCGTTGTTTTCCTAATCAGTACCACAAGGTGTTTGACAGATCCTGGCCCGCTATGCAATAGTCACAATGGTTAGGTAAAAACCATTGTACACTTTTATAAAGGAGAGACAGTTATGAAAAAACTTATGCTTGTAGCATTGTTGGGTGGTTTGGTAGCACCAGTATTGGCAGATGAATCCGATGTTCAAGATGCAATCGCAACACTTGCAGAAGATCAACTTGCTGCCGCAGTAGATGCAGTACAAAACGCAGCAATCGTCGAAGCTGACCTTGAAGAACTTGCACGCGCAATTGCAGCTGAAGAACAAGCGCAAGAGCAAGATGAAGACCAAGACGGCTTCTAATCTTTTCACAAGCTCACACTTAGACAAAGAGGCTCGGTTTAACCGAGCCTCTTTGCTTTTTATTCTTTATACCCTTCAGCCTCAATCGTATGCGCCAATTCTGGCCCACCCGTTTTGGTGATGATACCTTTTTGCATCACGTGCACCTTATCCGGCGTTATATGCTTTAAAATACGATTGTAATGCGTAATAAGCAGAATGCTCATCTCTGGATGCTCCTGACGCACCATCTGCAACGCGGCGCAGACGCGACCAAGCGCATCAACATCAAGACCAGAATCAATCTCATCAAGAATGGCAAGGCGCGGGCTCAAAATAGCAATTTGCAGCATTTCCGCCTGTTTCTTTTCGCCACCAGAAAATCCAACATTTACGGATCGATCAACGATGCTTTCGGGCAATCCAAGCGCTGCTGCTTTCTGGCGTACATATACATGAAAAGAGCTTACGCCCATTTGATGGTCAGTCCCACCATACCAGGCGTTATGCGCACTGCGCATCAAATCACGCAATGACAATCCCTCAATTTCATACGGATACTGAAATGCCAGAAAGATTTTTTTGCGCGAACGCTCATGGGGCTCTAACGTGGTTATATCTTCTCCATCAAAAAGGATGGAGCCGGACTCTACCGTGTAGCTAGGATGACCCATAATCGTTTGTGCCAAAGTACTTTTACCGGAGCCGTTGGGCCCCATAATGGCATGTACCTCACCCGGCTGTATGGCCAAGTTGACGCCTAAGAGAATTTCTTTGTCGCCGATGCCAACGCGCAGGGAATTGATGTCTAAAAGGTTTTTGTTGTGTTGCATATTTTTTCCATTACTAAGGATTGCAATTGTCAATCCGTCGTCACTCAGAGGAGACTCGTAGAGGCGACGTGGAGTCTAGATATCTGGATTCCACGCCTCCTAAGGAGGCTCTGAATGACGCTTATGCTGCGTTGCATAGCGTGCAATTGCTACACAGCGATCTATAAAAAAACAGTCTACACAAAGACAAAAATAAAAAAAGGCACGTACCTAGGCGCTACGGCCACAAGTACGCCCACAGATGCGTAGCTTTCTCATATGCCTCTGCCCGTTGTGTCGGACTTAACCGCCCCAAGGCCGCATCAACGTACTCACAACACTCATTCACCAACGGAGCAATGCTGTCAATTAAGGCGGCGGGACCACCAAAACTAGCCATAGCACCAACTAAAGCCCATTGCGTATGCCCCCTATCAGTTGTTGGCTTCTTAAACTTCCATCTTGCAATACCAGGAATACGGTTGATTATCCCAACCTTCAGGGCATTCAATGAGATCAACCGCGGCAAGATATGCTGTTCTTTTGCAAGGGGAGTGGTAGGCACCCCTTTTCCTGATCGCGGCAACAACAGGCCTTCCAGACCAATTAAGCGCTCTAGAACAAAGAAACTCGCACATACATTGGCAAAAACCTCCTTCTGCTTAGCAGAAAAAGCAATGCGCTTACCAGGCTTCACCGGCACTGCTAGTATCTGGAGCGCAGCAACAATGGATGGCGAAAGAAAGGATGCAATTGCCGGGGTATTAGGCGTACTCACCAGTGCCCCTGAAGGCTCCAAATGCACCCCCGGCGCATTAATGAGTACTCTGAGAGACTTGAATGCTTGGTCAAACTGAGCACGATGCTTAGGCTCATTTACCTTAGCTATAAGATAATCAACTAATTGCCGTGCTTGCTGCTTATCATGGTCTGAAGGATAGGGGAATCGACACCAAAAATCTTTGCCAGGACCAGTATCGCCAATCAACAGAGTATACATGCTGCCAAAAGTATTACGCACTTGAGTCGCCCACCGTCTACGCGCTGGATCATCAGACTGTTCTGCTTGACAAACCATCTGCTGCATACCATCCCAAAAAGTAGCCTGCACGTCTGGATTGCTCAGTAATTGTTGCTGCTCCTCCGGAGAAAGAATGTCTGTCACCATGCGATTCCAGAGGTGTCTCTCTTTTGTCTCAAAATGAAACCCCTCTTTGAAAAACTCTTGTAAGGAGCCATAATCATCAAAAAGCCAACTAAGAGGCGGAGGCGTTCCCTTATACCCATAAGCAAGAAAATCCGCAACTCGAGTATTTGGGCTTACATAACACGGACCCTTCTTATCCAGCGCCCCACCAGACATATCCCCCTTTATAACAAGCGCCAGCATCTTTTTGCCCAGCGCATCATCATCAGACGGCGTCACCACTTCAGTTCCCGTTCTACCAGGCTTTGGAGAAATTACCTCAGAGGTACCCGGCGAGCCCAATGGCCCCTGGGCTAACGGTATAACGTCAGTGTTATTTCCACGCATAGCATCAATCACCGCCTGGGTATGCTGCTCCAATTGCTCACGCGCAGCACGTGACTTCTCTGCATCCTTTGCGTACTTTTTGTACACAGACGTCCCGATAAAACCGAGGGTTGCCGCACCGGCACAGCTCGTCAGTGCGATAAAGGCATGGTACATCGCTTTACGCCGCTTGAGGCGCTTGAGGTTGCGTGGCGTTGGCTCTTTTGCAGCCGCTGCTCTTGCTTCTTTATAGACATCAGATACTTTTTGCAACCCTAAAAACAATCCAATGGTTGCTTCAATACCAAACACTGCAGCGAGCGGTGCAAGTCCTATTGACTGCGCGGTGTGGATACTGCCCACACACACTAACCCCAAAAAAAGCCCACGCAGTTTTTTCATTACATTACATCAACCAGTTAAATGATCACACGCCCTAACAAGTGCTGGGCCTTATTATAGGCATCGGCGCGTACTTCTGGCGACAAGTGCGCCAGGCGTGCATCAAAATGATCAAGCACGTGATTAATCAGAGGGTTTGCCGTATTAAGCGCATTAAACACCGCACCACGCAACTCTCTAATCAGCTCGCGCACTTGAAATCCCTTTTCTGTTTTTGGCTTTGGCAAACAGGAAAGTACAATGGAAAGACCGCCTTTTGCAAGAGCCCCAAAGAGCTCAAGACGTGGCAGCATATAAATTTTTTGCTTATGCTTCAATGCTGGTATCTCTTGCCCCTCGCGAGGAATGAGGAGCCCCTCAAGGCCAATCAGGCGCTCGATGACAAAAAGCTTGGCACAATCGCCAACGAGTAAGTGCTTTTGCTCCTCAATAAAGGAAATAACGGTATCAAGGTCACCAGCACCATGCGAAAGCACCGCACTGCGAATATGCGCACCAAGTGCAGCCCAGACACGCGCCACTTCTTCCCGCGGCGCTCTGTTAAAACGCAATGAGGTAATCTTATTTTTCAGTGCAATTTCATGATCAGTGACTGGCGCAAAGGTGCGAATAAAGAGGCCTGCTGGATAAAGCTCAAGCTCCGGCATCTGCACAGGATCGTTACGCAGCAAGGAGGCAGCAGCTTGCTTTCTAAAGTCAGACTCAAGCTCATCTACCAAAATATGCTGCAACAGCTCTTGCGGCATCTCTGCCAAAGAATCAATTTCTCTCTGATCAATCGGCGTTAGTGAAACAAGTATCGTGAGTAGCGATGGACGAAATGCGGCAATTTTAAGTTGCTCAAAAGCGGCTTCGAGTTTTGGTCGCTGCGCCGAGGTACGCATCAACTTAAATACGTACTCCAAAAACACCATCGCTTGGGCGCGATCATGCAAAGAGCCAGCAGGAATCACCGGTACTTGACCATGATCAATGTATGCTCCTGGATGCTTACGAGAACCGACGGCTTTTTTTACCAAAGTAAAACCTGGTTTATAGTTTTCTAAAAAAATGCCAAGCGCTTTATCAAGGGTATTAAGCGTTGCTTCAACCTTCTCAATTTTAGCATGCACCGCACGCTCCTCATCTGATACGCCGATGACTGGCAAATGCTGCCGTGATGCACAAAGCGTTGATGTCACAAAAAGCCCAACCATCCCTATGTATTTTTTAAACTTCACTATTAACTCCCCTTGGTATGCGCTAAAAAGAAAAGGACGCTTACTTCCATCTCTTAAAAAGTACGTCGTCCTTTTCTGTTGTCGCCAAAAAAGCGACATTTCATTAGTTACTCATTACCCGAAACTGGCAGCGATGCAAGATCAACATCCTTCTTAAGAGTTCTTACCTTTCTTGCATGTCTTATCTTTTTTGCAGCACTTCTTGTCACTGCACTCATCATCGGCAGTAATGATACCACCAACCGCACCACCAGCAACGGCACCACCGGTAGCTGCAAGCACCGTTGTCGTTGCCGTTGAACCAGCAGCTGCGCCAGCAACAGCACCAATGCCACCGCCAAGCAAGCCGCCAACAAGCACTGCATTACGTTGTTTTTTTGAACAACCACCCACAACTGTCAAAGCACCGGCAGTTGCAGCAAGAAGTAACACGCGCATCAAAATCTTTTTCATACGATCAGCTTCCCTTTATCCGTATCATAAAAATCCAACTATGGACATTATTACAATAAAAGAATCGCGCAACGTAAAGCAACAGTTTTCAAATAAGCGCAAGAGAGCCTTGCAAGACCCAGCCTTTTTTACCACCCGCACGGATTTTGTAGTATGCGGCTCCTTCACCAATCCGCCCATCACCAAGAGTAGTCACTGGAAACCCAGCGGCAATAGAGCCAAGCGCCGCAAAACGCTCATCGGGACCAGAGCGCAATGTTGCACTCACCAGCACTATGCCGTCAACCCGGTTGCGCTCGGTATTGCTTTGCCAGGCGCACCACAACAGCACCAGACCTACTACACTACACAGCATGAGCAGCCCATAGTGGCGCGCACGCAACCACGCCCCTGCAAACCACGAGCAGAGAAAGACTATAAGAAGAAGCAGCAATTGCCATAACAAAGGCGGCACGGCGGCACAGGCTGTTGTTATGTACCACACCGGATCACGCTGCTCGGGCCGTATGCCCATTTGCGCCTCCAGCTCTGCAATATGCGCCGCGGTAAGGCAATAGGAAAGCCAATACTGACGCTGCAGCCCACGATACCAGTACAGCAACGCCTGCGGGGATTTTTTAAGAATCAGCGCACACTGCCCCATGCGACTGAGCACGCTTGCTGACGGATGCTCAATCTGCTCATAGGCGCTAAGCGCCGCTTCATGATGGCCCTCGAGATACAAGGCATCTGCAGCACTCGTATCCGCACTACGCAGCACACCGACACACATCACGCTGCACACCAAAAATGCTATAAACTGATATCCTTTATTCACTCCACCCTCTTGCTTGATAATTGAGATAATACCATTCAGCAAAGCCCAGCGGTTATTGCGAGCCCCTTAGGGATGTGGCAATCCATGAATCGCCACGCTATCACTCGCGATGACGGCGGCATCCGCCTCCACTACGCCTTTGCCCCCATCTTTTGCATCAGACAATCATGCCACAGCAAGGCCTTCTCAAGCAGTGCCGTTTTATCCGCCTCTTTCACCGTTTGTGGCGCAAAAGCCGCCTGGCTACACCGGTCAAGATACACAGCAAACTCCCGGACCTGCTCCTCGGAAAGTCCCCAGAAAACCCCATGCCGTACTATCCAGGCACCATCAATATCATTTTCATACACACCATCTCCGGCTATGCGCGCAAGATAGGCAACAAAAAAGTGGTATACCAGCCCAATATCGCGCTGTGCGATCAGGGCCACAAGGCGTGCTCGTTGCCGCTTGCGCTCACTGGTAATGCCGAGCATTTCTGCGATAGCGGCAAGCAATTGCACACAGCGGTCACGCAGCACTACCAGCACGCCGCCAATAGCAATGAGCAAGAGCCAATACCACGGAATCATAGGCAAAAACACATCGGCATCGTTAGGCAAAACCCGCTGCTGTTCTTTTGGTTTCTTAGTATCCACTCCAGATGTTGTAGGCGTTGCTGCTGATGTTACCTTCGGTTTACGCACGGTAAGACTAAGCGGCTCTGTTTTGAGCGTTTTATACTCACCATCACGCGTATTGAAATAGACAAAGGATTGTGCTGGAATTTCATGATACCCAGGAGTCCCAATTTGGATTAGATACTCAAAAGTCTTAGTCCCTTTGGTTGCATCACCGGTAAAAGAAGTTGTCGAGGGATACAGCGACACGTCATCAGATACCGTCAGGTGCGGCGCCACCAAGGAATCAAAATTGCCGGCACCAGACACCATGAATTGCAACGTACATGGTTCATTCAAATCAATCGTCTGCTTTGTCGCCTTCAACGCAACGCTCTCAAACATCCCTACCCCATCAACAGGTGCTGTGTGCAGCGGCAGTGGTTTAATAGTTATGATGAGGTTATTAGCAGGTATACTGCGCCGCTTACCACTCGGCCCAAAAAAGTTACCAAAAATGCCACCCATATCCCGATCCTGCGTTTCATCCGGCACTACAAAATGTGCCACCGCGCCGCCAATGGTATAAGAACCGGGAGTATCTGCCGTAACATGATAACTTTGTGTGGTAACCACACGCACTGCCCCGTTGACCATCTTTTGCTCAGCGTTGGGCTTGCCAATCGGCTGCGCCTGCAACGTGCCAAATGAAGGCTGCTCAAGCCCACGCTCAAACACTTGCCCATCATCCTCCATAACCACGGTTAATAGCCCTGATTGTCCGACAAATAATTCATGCGCATCAATAGTCATTTGACAGCGGAGCGCTTGCCGGGCTGCTCCTTTCTTGCCCGCAAATTGATCATATGCGGCAGGGTCAACAACGCGCACCCGCACCGTGTTGCTTTGCTCTGCATCATTGCCGCGCAACGTAGCAGGCCCCAGCACATAAGAGCCGGTAACCCGGGGCTGCACTCTATACGTATGCGTGACTGAAGCGCTCGTGCGACCGTTGATCGTCGTCATTTGCTGACTGCTCCCCGTACGCGCCACGTCAAAAGCACTGTTACCCTCAAGGCCTTTAATCACTACCGCCTCCTGTGCATCATCGCATACCACCTGAGCGGTGTACTCATCACCCTTAGCAAGCACCATGACCAGCTCACCAGAGTCCTCTTCACGCCCTTGCAAGCCGCCCTTAAACCGCAATTGAATCTCTGCAGCAACGCTACCAAGACAGGCGCATAGCGCCACCACACCCCATGCATACCGTTTCATATAGCTTCCTACCATTGATTATACCTACCGGCTTCAGCCCCTTGTTGGGCGCTCTTTTTCAAAAGTTGCTCTTTTTGCAACGCTGATTCTTTTTGTTGCAGCTTATCAAGCAGCACTAATGCCCGACGTTTTGCCATTTCCGCATTGGCATCATACTGCGCGGCAACGGCTGCAGATTCTTGCTGGCCAGCCTGCTCACCATCTTCGCCTTGCTCGTGCTCTTGAGCAGCCATCGCTTGCGCAGCCTGCTGCTCCTGCTCTGTATCATCACCAGATTCGCCCCCAGCATCACCACCATCTTTCTGCTCTTGCTGCTCTCCCCCTTGCTGGTTCTGATCGCCTTGGCCTTGCTTTTGCTCGTCTTGGGGTTGCTGCTGATCTTGCCCTGCGTCATTGCCTTCAGCTTCCTGGGGCTGTTCTTGCTGCTGCTTGCCGCCATCCGATTGATCTTGCTCATCTTTTTGCTGCTGCTCAGGCGACTGTTCGCGCTTTTGATCCTTGGTACCTTTTTGACCATTCTTACCTGCATCACGCTGCTGCTGATCACTCGAGTCATTCTGCTGCTGGTCCTGTCCTTGGCTCTGCCCATTATTCTGATTCTTTTGCTTATCTTGGTTCTGTTTATCCTGCTTTTGCTGATCCTGCTGCTTTTTCTCTTCCTCTTTTTCTTTTTTACGCTGCTCTAAAAAAGCACGAATCTTATCAACCACCTCTTTGCGCTCTTTTGCTTGCTGGTGGTGCTCATCAAAAACCAAGACATTGCCATACCGATTGCTGGCATCTACGGCATGACGCAAGCCCTCTTCAACGGCAGCCTGACTCAGCTCTTTTTCCTTCTGCAGCACACCAAGAAGCTGCTGCGCCGCGGTATCGGCCCAACAAAAATAGGCAGGAACCATACCCGCATCATCACGCTCATATAAATCCGTTGCTAACGAGAAACAGTTGTTTGCACGGGCAAAATCCTTTTTCTCAAGCGCCGCAACACCAAGGTTGTAGCTCAGCACTGGATTGAGCGGGTCATCAATCTGTTCTTGCATGCATACCTCGGCAAACCCGGCATAAAGAACTGCGCTAAAGAGCGTGCTTATCACCACACATAGTCGTACCATCATTTCCCCCTACAGCAACCACTCAAGTAAAAAACAAAACCACGTCAGCAGCAAAAAGAGCGGATAGCGGTCGTGATAATGCGAGATGGTTCGCTCTTCAAGCTGCTCCCGCTCATAGGCATCAAGTGCGGTGGCAATATGCGTGATGTCACCATCATCCTGGGTAACACGCTCGTATTGTCCGCCAATCGATTGCGATAACTCTTGCAAAAAAGGCTCATTCAAGCTGCTGGTTGCAACCGAGCCATCTTTATTTTTTGCATATCCGGTCATGGTGCCCCGCGCATCATAGAGCGGAATCGGCGCCCCTTGCTCCGTACCAACACCCCATGCAAATACCGTTACTCCCTCATCTTTTATAAGGCGGGCCAGTTGCCTCTTGTGCGAAGCAAAGTCCTCGCCATCGGTAATAAGCAGTAATAATTTGTTTTTGCGCTTTTCGCTACGATTAAACACCTCAACCGCTTTGGTTACTGCGCTCCCAATCGCCGTCGTACCAGAGGAGATAGACTCAGTAGTCACCTGCTCTAAAAACATCAAAAACGTCGGATAGTCAGCAGTGAGCGGACATTGCACAAAGGCAGTGCCAGAAAACAAAATGAGCCCAACACGCTCAAACCGCAGCCGCTCCAGCAACTTTCTGACTTTTAATTTTACAAAAGCCAAGCGACTTGGCTTGATATCCTGCGCCTGCATACTCCCTGATACGTCAAGCGCAATAAGCACATCGCGCCCTTCTTGCATGACCGGCATCTCCTTGTATCCCCATTGCGGCTGCATCAACGCAATGGCAAGTGAACCAAGTCCAATCGTCATAAGCACCGCGCGCAGCATCAGGCGCAACGGCGAAAAACCGGGAAGCACGACTGAGCGGTGCATCGGATGTACTACCGTGTATGCAATCCGTATGTACCGAAATGCCCAAAACCATGCAGCACCCGCCAGCAGGAGCAGAACCGGCGTCCACCAAATCCGCTCAGGCGCTGCCCAAAAAACTACCTGTTCCATTGCATAGGCCGTATTCATACCAGCCCCCCCCATACAAAAATACGCAGCACCAATTCACCACACAGCAAAGCAACAGCCCACCAGATAAACCAGATAAAGGCTTCATGATACTGCTGAAAAATAGTTGTTTTGATCTCGGTGCGTTCGAGCGCATCAATAGCGGCATACGCTTTTTTCAGATCAGCAGGGGTATACACGCGATACGCATGCCCGCCAGTTTCTTCCGCAATTTTTTTCAGCATCGCCCCATCAATTTGACTCGACACCTGCTGCACCCTGCCAAACGGGTCATAGGTATACGCCGTATCAGCACGCCCGACGCCAAGCGTATAAATCTTGATGCCAAACTCACGTGCAAGCGCTATCACCGTAGCTGCATCAAGTGGGTCATTAGGTGATGGCAGTCCATCAGTCAGAAGGACAATAATTTTACTTTTTGCCGTTGAATGCCGCAGCCGGTTGATGGCAGTTGCCAGCCCCGTAAACAGCAGCGTGTCATTTGGATCGAGATCACCGAGGCGCATGTCATGAACAGTGCTCGTTAAAAGAGTTTTATCCAGCGTAAGAGGAATTTTTGATAACGCCTGCGCTGCAAACAGGACAATGCCAATGGAATCGTTGGTACGTTTGGCAATAAAGTCCAGTGCTTCTCGCTTTGCCGCCTCAATACGGGTTGTGCGGTCCTTGAGATCATCAAACAATTCCATACTGCCGGAGACGTCAAGCGCAAGCACAATGTCGACACCGCGCACCGAGATGTCACGCTGACTGTCTAAAAACTGCGGCCGGGCGATAAGCAGGGCCAAAATAAGTAGGCTCGTAAAACGCAAAAAAAACAAAACGTGACGCACCGGAATGCGTGCAGTTGCTTTGTGCATCTTCAGAAAAGAGCTGAGGGCATAGCGATAACGCAGCGTCCGCTTTATAAGCAGCACGCCGAGCGCACCCAGCATTGTCGCGCCACAGACCCAGGGAAGCACCCATGGATAGGCAAACACAAGTGGCATCATACAAACTCCTTACATGGTACTACAAGCGAGGGGCAGCAGTATGAAGCAAGAATGGCCACTTTGCCAATCTTTCAAAAATTTCATCAGAGCCTTCGCGCACATTTTTATACTGGTGCCATACACCTATTGGTGCAAAGCACTTTATAGCGCGACAACTCAGAAAAAGCTCAGAAGCTCTCTGATGTTGAAGCACCAAATTCTGGCAGCGAAGATCGCTCTGCTACACCATCGTAATAAGAAATAAAAACAGCAATAAACAAAAGACCCATAATGTCTTCCAGGTTTTTAATATGTAATTGCTGAACGCGGGTAGAGCAAAAGATATAGTCAATTGGAAAAATGAAAACTAGTGAAACAGTAGCTTTTGCTAAAGGCAATGCTAGCGCAAATCCCCAGTAATTCCGAAGAAAAAAGATCGAGCGCTTAATCCCCATTAACATGCCATCTCCCCATGTCATAAACAGAGGAGGAATATAGAACCCAAGGACAAACAACCACTGATATGAGATACCCACCGGGATAACTGCATTTAACACAACACTAACAAAAAATCCGAAAAGTGCGACGCGTAAAAAATTATACGCCACCCATGCGTAAGCGCTCGTATATCCCGATAGGCACGGTGTATAGGGACGCGGCTTGTCAAACAGCCACTTCTTATAAAAAATAATACCACTAGAGCTGGTATACGCTGCGGCCAGCAAAAACGCCCAATAGCCAAACATATCTCCACATAAAAAACAGACAAAAGACCCAACAAGAGAAACAAGGAGCGGCCATTGCAAAGCCCACCATGCTGCACGAATCGCGCGCGCATGTTTTACAACATTAAACCCCTCTAAAATCCCTTTAGCACCTGCATAGTTGTGATATATCATGGTTATCCTTCCTGATGAAACTGAGCACTCATCACAAACCACTCGTGCACTCGCGCCGTAAACATCTCATGCGACTCACCAGTCTCGCGCACAAACGCTGGTCCTATATAAAGATCAATAGCGTGATCTGCACGAATCAGTACACTACCGCGCGGATATACTTTTTCAGCTCCGGCAATATAGATGGGCACTACCGGTCGGTGCAGTCCTGCAGCAAGTAGCGAAAAACCTTTAAAAAAGGGATGTATCTGCCCATCATCAAAACGCGCCCCCTCAGGAAAAATGAGCACATGGCCACTGCCCGCCGCTGCCCGCGCATGCACCTCCCGCAGTGAGCGCGCGGCACTAGCAACATCATGTGCCGTTACAAAGACATGAAGCCGATGCAAAAACCAATTGAGTACGGGCATTGTCTTGTAGTCACCCTTACTCAGCCACACACGCGGCTGCGCCTTTAAAAAGCCTTCTATCAGGAGAATATCCAGCGCTGATGCATGATTCATAACAAAGACTGCCGGCTCTATCGGCACATGATCAGTCTGATGCACATGAACCGTTATGCCGCTTGCGGCAAGCACCAGACGAGATGATGCTGCCATACACCAAAAAAGAAATCTATTGCGCAGACGATACCGCGCAGGAAGCAAAAGAAGCGGCACGGCAACGATACAAAAGAGTATCCCAATACCGACAATGGCAAGATACGAAAGAAACGTACGAATAATACGATTTTTAGCCCACTGCGCCATATCACTCAGTCCCCATATATGGTCGTTTACGCTGTTGATAATACACCAAAAACAGCACCCAACCAATCTGCCAGGAGAGCAAAGTCGCCCCATGCACCAAAGCATAGGCACACAGCGGTGGCACACACTTCATACAGGCAAGCCACGCAGCAAGTTGATACACCACATACGAAAAAGGCCATAAGCAAAACATTACGAGTAGTAAGCCGGGAAATTCATACAGCGTCATTCTTTTGGCATGCCGCCAGACCGCACCAACAGAGCGGGTATTCATCGGCGGCAGCACCACTGCTGCGCTAAACACGGGAAAAGACAGCAAGCAAGGCAAGCTCACCAGAACCGCACAACAGAGCACAGCCACCGCCCACAGCAGACACTCCACTGAGGCCTCAAAATAGACAATATACAAACCCCCAATGGCGAGCAAGATAAGCCCGTAGCCAAGACATGACCACCGAATTGCACTCCATCGGTCTGCCCACAACACGGTACTCTGTCCGCGCACCGCCCCAATTAAGAAAGGAATGTAGAACGGTGAAAAGAGCATTGCCATGACCGGCGGTATAGAGCGAAGCCCTATCTCAATGGGAAGCGAGATGTATGGAATGCGCAAAAATGCGAGACCAACCACTGCACAAAAGCACCCAAGCACTATTAGAACGCTGGGCAGCGCACGATGCAGTGCACGGCCCACATGATGCCAATAGAGAAAGGAGAACACGTGGCGCAATGATGCAAGCCAAGCACCAAGTAGACTAAGCATAAAGACTCACCCCTCCTTAAACACGTGTGCTAAATATCCAAGTTCCTCACAAACTGCGCATGCTTCTGAATGTACTCACGACGATCCTCAACACAGTCACCCATGAGAGAACTAAACCACTGATCTGCGCGCACGGCATCTTCGATGCTGACTTTGTACAAGCGACGATATTCAGGATTCATCGTGGTCTCCCACAACTGCTCAGGATTCATTTCACCAAGACCTTTATAGCGTTGCACGGTCATCAATGATTTTGCCATCTGCATCAACGCATCAGACAACGCCAGTACGCTCATACCTTCTTCGGTAGCACTCGTCTTTTTCTGTTTACTTTCAAGCACCCAATCACTGGTGTCAATTGCGGCAACGGTTTGATACAAACGCATCAAAATAGCGGTTTCTTCAGAGGCAAAAAAGCGCACCGGAATTTCCCACTCACGCTTATTGTGTCCGCACACCAAATGAGTGCCCAGGGCATTAAGCGTAATGTGATACGCAGGCAGCGACTCTGTCAGAAGCGCAAGCAGCTCTGGCGCAGCATATCCCGCTGCTGCCGGATGCGCCGCAAGCACACGCACGAGCTCATGAATATGCGAGGAAGAAACTTCAAAGTGATTGCGCACCTTGCCAAGCTCTGCACGATACGCCGCAATACGACGCAGTGTTGCTACCAGCTCTTCGGTTTCAAGCAATCGACCGCCCAGCGTGAGCGATACGTTGCCTTGCGTCCATTCAAACAAAAATTCTTCCATCTCCGATTCATCATTGAGATATCTGCTTTGTTTGCCCACTTTTACTTTGTACAGCGGTGGCTGCGCAATATAGAGATACCCGGCTTCAATAAGCGGCAACATGTGACGGAAAAAGAACGTGAGCAGCAAAATACGAATATGCGCCCCGTCCACGTCGGCGTCGGTCATGATAATAATTTTGTGATACCGCGCTTTGAGCACATCAAACTCTTCTTCGCCAATACCTGCGCCAACCGCCGTAATCAGATCACGCACTTCGTTGTTTGCAAGCACTTTATCAAGGCGCGCTTTTTCAATATTCAAGATTTTACCCCGCAGCGGAAGCACTGCTTGCGTAAAGCGATCACGTCCTTGTTTTGCGGTACCACCTGCAGAGTCACCCTCAACCAAAAACAGTTCGCATTTTGATGGCGCCTCTTCTGAGCAGTCAGCGAGTTTGCCGGGAAGCACTGCGCTCTCGAGCACGTTTTTGCGCCGTGTTAGGTCGCGCGCGCGCTTTGCCGCATTACGGGCTTGTTGCGCTAAAATACCTTTATTAATGATTTTTTTAGCAATGACTGGGTTTTCTTCAAAGTAGACATCCAAAAAGGCGTACATCCACTTTTCCACAACGCCTTTGACTTCACTATTACCGAGTTTTGTCTTGGTTTGGCCCTCAAACTGTGGCTCCGGCACTTTGATGTTGAGCACACACACCAAGCCCTCGCGCACGTCATCACTTGATAACGCGCCATCTTTGAGCATATTGTGTTCTTGCCCGTACCGATTGCACGCTTTGGTTAATGCCGCTTTCAAGCCCGCCTCGTGCGTACCACCTTCTGGTGTGCGAATGTTGTTTACAAAACTAAACGTGCTTTCCGCATACCCATCGTTATACTGGCACGCAAAATCGAGCATGTAGACCTCGTCTTCTTTAGCAAAGGAGACGACCTGATCAAAGAGCACTGTCTTCTTTTCATTCACAAATGAAATAAAGGAAACAATACCATGCTCAAAATAAAAAACTTCTTCTTCATCAGAAATAGAGTTGATGAACGTGATACGCAGCCCCTTGTTCAAAAAGGCAAGCTCACGAAAACGCGCTGCAAGAACTGACGGCGTAAACTCTACGGTTTCAAAAATCGTTGCATCCGGATAAAAATGCACCATGGTGCCACGCTCTTGCGTCTCACCAATAACGCTTACTGGCGCTTCAGGATTACCCGCATGATAACGCTGAAAGTATTTCTTGCCAGCGCGCGAAACGGTCACCTCAAGCTTGGATGAAAGTGCGTTGACAACCGATACACCAACCCCGTGTAAACCACCAGAATATTTGTATGAATCTTTGTCGAATTTACCGCCAGCATGCAGCTTGGTCATGACCACTTGCAGCGCCGAAACTTTTTCTGTCGGGTGCAAATCAACCGGAATACCGCGCCCATCATCTGAAATAGAAAAAGAGCCGTCCAAATGGAGCTGCGCAACAATGGCCGTACAATGTCCTGCAAGCGCTTCGTCCACCGAGTTATCAATAACTTCGTACACTAAATGGTGCAATCCATTGATGCCCGTTGAACCAATGTACATTGCTGGACGTTTACGAACCGCCTCGAGCCCCTCAAGAACTTTAATAGACTGGGCACCGTAATTTTGCGCCGCTAGTTCTTGCGCTGATTTCTTTTTGTCTGACATACCGCTGACTCCACCGGTTGATAAAGTAAATTATAGAGATTTTATTTAGAAAAATAGGCTCGCAGTATATCAAGCAATCAAATTCTGTGCTATGGTTTTGGCCTATGAAAAATACACTTTTCTCTTCTGCTGATCATGCCTACATGACCAAGGCACGCGCCCTTGCCCGCAAAAGTATGCGTGCGGGTGAAGTGCCGGTTGGCGCTGTTGTTGTTGACGCACACGGCGTCATCATCGGCCGCGGCTACAACCGCGTCGAAGGCAAGCAAACACAACTATGTCACGCTGAGTTGACGGCACTGGCAAAAGCGACACGAGCACGCAACGGGTGGCGTCTGGATGGCTGCACCCTGTATGTCACCCTTGAACCGTGCATGATGTGCCTGGGCGCGGCACTGCTGAGCAGAATAAGTACCATCATCTATGGCGCACCGTCACCATTGTTTGGTATAAGCGCCGTTCACGCGCTACTGCAACCGTCATATACGACGCATACGACGATACGGCAGGGATTGCAAGAGAATGAATGCAGTGATATCTTGAAGCGCTTTTTTGCCAACATACGCTCTCATCAAGGAGTTTCTGATGAACATAAGTCCGTCATTTATCGCAAAGATTAAGGCACAATTGCTTGCCCGCAAAGCAGAATTGCAACGACTCCTGTCCGGGGCAAATCAGCAAGCATCTGATGCTCAAGTGAAAGATGTTGCGGACGAGGCACTGACCACCTCCATCGAAACATTACAAAGCTCGCTGGCTCAATCAGAAGTCGAAGAACTCAATCAAATCGAATCCGCACTTATGCGCATCGAGCACGGTGAATTTGGTTTGTGTATTGATTGTGGCGAGCCGATTGCCGAAAAAAGACTTGAATATTCTCCGTTCTCCGCACGCTGCATTGTGTGCCAAGAGGAATTGGAAAATATGCATTACCTATGACTGTTACGCTTTAACAACAATCATCCTTTAGCTGGTGTAGCTCAGTGGTAGAGCACCTGATTCGTAATCAGTAGGTCGTCGGTTCAATTCCGATCACCAGCTCCAGAAAAAAACTACGCCACACTTGATTCGCAACCCTGGCCCAAGAGGCGATCGTTCTCCTCAAGGTAAGCTATTTTTCCATCTATTTTCACAATACTCGGCCACCCACCACGATCTGTACCCAATATCTGCACCAAAACCTCTGCCGCTGGAAAAAGATTGCTCTTTGTATTTTTTATGATTTCGAAACACGGATAGCCTGGGCAAGACTGCTCAAACCTTCCATCCTCATCGGCATTACAAATTACAAATGCAACCTCCGGATGGCGCGCAGCAATGGCACCTAAAAAGCTCTTCGCATCATCTATATTCATTGTCTCTGGCTGTGATGGTTTAATTGTAGCTATCACAACTATCTGTCCAGTCCTATTCGTGCTGTTCATAAAAGCAGCACGTCTCTCCTCATGCTGATCATAAGATCCAGACTCGTAAACATTTTTAGGCTTATCCTCTGCACCACCCGCTCCAGCCTTTGCCGCATTCCGCTCAGCCCATTTCTGCACGCCAAGACCACCTGCACCAGCCAAAACCGCACCACCGGCCAGGCCAGCGGCAATCCCCAAGCGTATTTTAGCTGCCCGCAATTGCTTTCTTTGTGCATCGGTCAGTTGCTGCGCACGCGCTGCACGGCTAAATGCTCGCTTGAGTGCAAGCGCCACGCCAGCACGATTATTTTTGGTTGCCAGCATCTCTATAATGCTTGCCAGCGTGCCGAGGGTAAGCGCCCCACTGGTGGCATACAAACCGTGGTGCACTGCCGCATTGCTTTGAGTACCACCGACGCCCGCAAAAAGAGCACACAAGGCGATTATATATTTTTTCATACGCGACATTCCTTATCCATACACAACAAAGTTGACATTATATATGATAATTGAAACAAAAAAAGAAACAGAAGCTTTTTGTTGCTTCAAGAAAACCATTACTTTATAAATCGTAATGGGATCGTAAGTGCCCGACCCTGCACCACACGAGCGTAAAACGCATACAACATGGCCAAAAAGAAAAGGTACAGCACCACTGACGTTGCATACTTTGCCGCATAAAAAACCGCCATATGTCGCTCGATAGAGAACAACTCCCACACAAAAGCATGCAAGTTGAACAACAGCCCATGAAGTGCACCAAGACAGAGCAGAAATGGCGCATACAAAAAGCTAAGCACCGCGCCATTATACAGTGATAGCAGCGCCGCCCGTATGCCAAAAGGGGCGTCGCACAAAAAGAATGCCGCCAGCCAGAGCGCCGGCAACATGTAGGCATGCGGCAACAAGACAAAAAGAGGTAAAAAGAAGATAAGACGGCCACTCATGCGCACATAGTAACTCAGCGTTTTTTGCTGCAGCGACGAACGCACTAAGGCGATAAGCACAAAGACACACAAGCCTGAGGTAACGGTATAGATAGAGGCATTTGCCCCAACACCCTGAAGCAGCGGTGTGCGATATTCAGCAAGCCGACAAAAAAGGCCACTCCCATCAACACGCCATTCAACAAAGCCCGCCCATACAAAAAGCCACCAGGAAAAGTTTTTAATAAGCGCCGGCACACTTCTGAGCATGTTATTTGCCGCAGAAAGCGCAAGCAGCGACACTTCTTTGGGCTCAAGAAGATTGAGGGAAGAGTACCAATAATGAAGAACAGCTTTGATACCACTGTATATCGTGCGATGTGGCATAATAATCCCTTTTTTTGCATGGATTGCCAGGTAGCAATCCAGATAATCTAGTAATACGGAAAGAGTACATCATAAAACCACACATAGACAAGCAGCAGCACCTATGATAGAAAGGATTAACAAAACAGCGAAGGTGTCATTCAGAGCCTCTGCAAGGGGCGTGGAATCCAGGTATCTAGACTCCACGTCGCCCAAAGGTCTCCTCTGAGTGACGAGTGCAGACACTCGTTACTTACTCATTTTTTACAACGACAGAATTATATATGATCGCCTACACTCTAGCCTTTCTACTCTACGCCTGCATTTTGATTGGTGCCGGCTTATACGGCTACTATAAAACCAGTGCTTCCGACGATTTTGGTTCCGGTGGCAGAACCGTCAATTATTGGATTACCGCACTTTCTGCGCATGCTGCCGACGTAAGCATTTGGCTTTTTTTTGGTCTTCCTGGGGCGGTGTACCTGCAGGGCCTTGAAGAGTGCTGGACGATAGTTGGACTGCTCGGGGGTATGTGGTTTGTATGGCATTTTATAGCGCCCCGCCTGCGTGCCGCCAGCGAAAAAACGAATAGCACAACGCTGACGCATTTTTTATGCACAGTTGCCGGCGATACTCAGGGCTATTTGACCATTGTCAGCTCGCTGTTGTTGGCCTTTTTCTTCTTGTTTTACGTCGCTGTTGGCTTTAGCGGCGCCGGCACTATTTTAGAATACAGCTTTGGCCTACCGTACTGGATGGGAACTATTATAAGCGCACTCATTGTCACGGCGTACATATCACTAGGTGGCCATTTGACCGTCGCTTTAGTTGACGCATTCCAAGCAGTCTTTTTACTCGGCATGATTCTTATGGTACCGTTTATTACCGCTTGGCATATCTATCACGGTACCGGTTTTACCGCCCTGCCTGCACTCAGTACGCATTTTACTTTTAAAAGCAGTCTTGCAGCCGGCATTGCCAACGCGTTTGCCTGGGGAATTGGCTACATCGGCATGCCGCACATTCTTACTAAATTTATGAGCATCGACTCTGTTGCTAACGTGCGCAAAGCGCAATATGTCGGCCTCACATTTCAAGTGCTTGCGTATGGCTCATCGGCAGCTATTGGTATTTTGGCACACTGGTACTTCACGACACCCCCAGCATCTTCACAAGCGCTCTTTTTAACCATGGTCACCAGCCAATGCGCAGCACTACTTGCCGGGTTTATTTTGTGCGCTGTTCTTGCAGCAGCGCTCTCAACACTTGATGCTCAGCTCATCGTCTGTGCATCCGTCATTGCAAAAGATGTCTGCAAAGCAAAATCTCCACGCGCCATTCGCTTCTGGACCCGCCTGAGTACGATCATTCTTGCAAGTTTGGGCACCTGGCTGGCACTTACCAACCAGCACACCTTGCACGAAACGGTTCGTTACGCGTGGCAAGGCCTTGGCAGTACCTTTGCTCCGCTGGTACTCATGAGCCTCTTTGCACCAAAACGTCTTACTACACCAAGCGCTCTGTTTGGCATTCTGATTGGTGGTCTGACTGCCGCGTTTTGGCCCACCTGGGGACCATGCCTCACGTACGCACCGCTCCTTCCTGGTGTCTTAAGCGGTTTTACTGCCATGTATTTTTTCCCCTGGTAGTCCTTTAGGACTAGAGCGCACGCAGCTGCTGATTGAGGGCGATAAAATCGCAGATATTGTTGACAAACGAAGTGAAGCTGGTAAAACAATACACGTTCTCTACCGCTTTTTACCGATTAGGTCATTTGCATGCCAAAGCTTCTTATCGTCGAGTCACCCGCCAAAATTAAGACTATAACTAAATTTTTGGGCGCCGATTTTAAAATTATGTCGACGTTTGGGCATATTATGGATTTACCCGAAAACAAACTCGGGGTGACCATCACGCCAGAACAACACATCGAACTTGAATACGTACCCCTTGCTGACAAAGCAGAGGTCATTGCACAAATCTGCAAACAAGCACGTGCCTGTGACGAAGTCTATCTCGCCTCCGACCCTGATCGTGAGGGAGAAATTATCTCCTGGCACATCGGCCAAGAGATTGCCAAGGTTCTTAAAAAGGGCGTTATGCATCGCATAACGTTTAACGAAATCACCAAGCCCGCTGTAGAAAAAGCGATCAGCGATAAGCGTGAAATCGATCTTAACAAAGTGTATGCCCAGCAAGCGCGCCGCGTCCTTGACCGCTGGGTTGGCTATGAAGTTTCTCCTATTTTGTGGAAAAAACTCTCCAAAGGCCTTTCCGCTGGCCGCGTACAATCGGTCGCTTTGATGCTGGTATGCAACCGTGAAGATGAAATCACCTCTTTTAAGGTTGAAGAGTACTGGTCGATACATGGTATTTTTACTATCGACGGCCAAACTTTTGAAGCAGAGCTTGCAAAAATCAAGGGAAAAAAAGTCGCACTTGCCACCGGTGAGCAAACGCATGCCCTTATCGCCGAGTTGCAAAAGCACGCATATACCATCACAAAAGTTACGGATAAGAAACGTCTGCGTCAACCGGCGCCACCGTTTATGACCAGCACGCTGCAGCAAGACGCGTACAACAAGCTTGGATTCTCCGTTGATCGCACCATGCAAATTGCTCAAAAGCTCTATGAAGGTGTGCCGCTTGGCGACAAAGATTCTCCAGAAGCATTGATCACCTACATGCGTACCGACTCGCTGCGCGTTTCAGAAGGCGCACAAAACGATGCACGCGCCTTTATCACCAAAACATACGGGGAAAAATACGTACCTGCAAAGCCACGTCAGCATGAAGCAAAAGGTGCCTCACAAGATGCCCACGAAGCCGTCAGACCAATTGCCGTTGATAAAACACCAGAAAAAATTGGTAAGTATCTGACCAATGAGCAAGCAAAATTATACGACCTCATCTGGAAGCGCTTTGTCGCCAGCCAAATGGAAGCGGCTGAATATTTTCAACGGGCAGTGCATGTTGAAGGTGGCGATAGTGAATTTAAAGCCACCGGCTCAACACTGATGTTTGATGGCTTTCTTGGAGTGTATATTTCTTCTGAAGATGAAGAGGAAAAAAGTGTCTCAATTCCAAAATCAGTTGCTGAAGGTAAAGGCGTAGAACTTACTAAGGCCGATGGCAAACAGCATTTTACCAAACCACCAGCACGCTACACCCAAGCAACACTGGTCAAGGAATTAAAAGACAAAGATATTGGCCGGCCAAGTACCTATGCTGCTATTTTGTCAACGCTGCATAAGCGCAATTACATCACGGAAGAACAAAAGCGCTACAGCCCATCAGAACTCGGACGCGCGGTCAATCACCTTCTCACGGAGCATTTTCCTGATATTATCAATGTCACATTTACTGCAACGATGGAATCATCCCTTGATAAAATCGCCGAAGGAGACCTTGCCCGTGATGCCGTACTCCTTACCTTTTATGAAAAATTCTCGAAAGATCTCGAAGCGTTTGGCGGTGCTCCCGGTAAAAAGGAAGCCCAAAAGACAGACCTGACCTGTCCAGAATGCCATAAACCTCTCTATATTCGCTTTGGCCGTAGCGGCGAATTTATGGGATGCGAAGGCTTTCCGGATTGTACCTTCACCAGCAACTACACTCGAACAGAACAAGGAACTATTATGCTTACTCAACAAGCCCCACAACAACCAGAGTCAACAGGTCTATCCTGTCCTAAATGCGGCAAAGAGATGCTCAAACGCATCGGCAAATTTGGTCCGTTCATTTCCTGCTCTGGCTATCCAGCCTGCAAGCATATTCATCAAGAGAGGTTGAAAATGCCCTGCCCTCAATGCGGTAAGGCTGTTAGCAAACGCGCATGGAAAGGCGGCACCTTCTGGGGTTGCACCGGCTATCCGCACTGCAAGTTTGCGATCTTTAATGATGTCGAAGAAACGCCGTGTCCACAATGCCAAAGTCCGTACCTAATCGCCCTTAAACAACGAGGAAGCGATGCACGGAAATTGAGCTGTCCTAACAAGGAATGTGGCTATACCGCAGCATAAAGTAAGTGATAATAAAAAAGAGCGAGATGGGATTCATCTCGCTCTTTTTTACGCAAAGAATTTATAAATTATCTATTTCGTCCTGAAACAGTGCAACTATTACCGGATTCCGCACCATCCAATCATGGATAGCATGCACCATAGCCACGCTTCTATGTAGACGCAAAAGCTCTGCCCGCACCTGCTGATTATCGGGATTGCGAGAAAACTCCGTCTGCGACAAAAGATAGTTAAAAATAAGACCCTTCCAGATCAGAAACAGGTAGTTGTCAGCATGCAAAGAGTTCCCATAGTCCTCAAGACACCGATCTCCCACCAACTTACGCCCTCCGTCCGCGGATCTGAGACCAGATAAGCGCTCATTAAGATAAAAATAAGTCTCAAATTTTTCAGCTAAATCCGTTCCTTCGCGAAAGCCGAGCTCCGCAATATCTTGGATCCTGTCCAACAGTTTATCCACCTCTTTTGGCAACTGGGCCGCCATGTTGATTGGCTGAGTCCGCTGCTCCACTGGAGTGTGCGGCCGAGCCTGCTCAGCCTCCTGTTGTTGCTCCTCCACCATCCTTTGCCGCTGCAAAGCACGTGGATTATCATCCATAGCAACGCACGTTGCGCTCATTAAAAAGCTACACACCAACATAAAATACATACTATCCCCTTGTATAAAAAAACCGCACGGCAAAATCGTTCTTGCCGTTTATTCCATAACAGAATTGTGTGGGGCATTCATACACGAAAGGCTGCGGCATGCACCAAATGCTTTACAATCCCACTTCTGGGACGCACATCGGCGATACGGCAATCTGATTAACTATGACGGGGGACGCCATGCATCATAAAAGTATGATAAGGAAAATTGCGAGACACAAAGTAGCAGAAACGCTACTTTGTAGACCAGAGTTCTATCATTTTTTTAAAAAAGTGTATAGGCCCTATTTAGGTGCATAACCTATGAGACTGAAGATTCAAACCTATGCACCCGACAAAAGCTTGTTAGTCATAGGAACGTAGACCAAGCACACAGGCGCACCATTTCTCAAGCTCCACCCAGTACGGCCAGAGATCAGGGGGTATGCGTAACTCCCAATCATCAGGAAATGACCCTTGATAGCGATGCACTAATTCAACCGCCTCATATAAATCATGTCTCATACCTACCACTCGAGAGTTAATTTCCTGATGGAGTCTAATTTCCTCTAAAGAAACCCCAGCATTTAGAATCAAAAAAATTTCGTTATAAACACCTTCAATCAAGCGCACCGCTTCTCCCAATGAGGCGTCCGGGCTAAGATCTAACTCATCCTCTGGAACCGTTAAATCCAGTACCGCATCTACTAATGAAGCCTCCACGAGCTCCACCTCATCGGGTAAAACCGTCGGATAGAGCGCACGCACCACGGGTCCCCTCGGTACACGAGGAGTACGGCCACCTAAAAAGCCCCGTGGTTGCAATGCCGGCACGTTATCGTTTTTTGTACGACGACCTGGAGTCGATGGACCGTCCCCCGCAAAAACATTCCCCCCCGCAGCAACGCAAAGCACTGCCATCATTATTTTTTTTAACATATCTGTCTCTTGTGCTCTTACTCAGCCAAAATGGGATTGGTGGGGGCATCAAGAGAGGGAAAACGGCTGTCTATAGCTATCTTGTTTTGCACATCGGCTAACGTTTGAAGTGCAAGCTGAACCTGTATACTCTCAGTATCTATTCTTTTCTGCTCGTCTTCACTACATAAAAGGGCAATCGACTGGAAAAAAGTTTGTATGCGTAGCTGTAAATCTTCAGGCATAAGCACCCCCGCCCCAAGGTCATCGATGATTGAATTGTAATCGACTTCTATCATGTCTACAGACTTGATAAAAAACAGTGAGTCAGCGGCTTTATTGATTCCAGGAGGAAAGATGCTTTTTTGGATATTCCCTAATTCTGCAAGCGGAGTCCGTCCCTTGGGCGTGCTGAAAGCCTCACTCGTTCTCAGACGCTTTGGCGTGCTTGGCCCATCTGAAGCAAAAACACTATTCATTGCGGCCACGCAGATAGCTGCAATAACTATTTTTTTAAACATACTTATACCTTTATTGTAATAATAAAAAGGAGTACGGCTGTTTAAAAATCATTTTTTATGAAGAAGGGGGAGGATAGTATCACACAATGCAATAAATAAAAACTACAATGTGTGAATATTTTTTCAATAAGGCCAACACAGGCACGGTAAATTCAGAAAAATTTTAAGAAGTCTACCGACTTATGCACCACCAAAAGAGGACATCAAAAACAGCTGTAGACGGCCTCAATAGCCAATGCAACCACCAACCACACAATATCTCCCGCAAGCACCCCAGACCAGAAAAATGTCCACTGTTCCAGTACGCGCGTATAATGGCGCAAGAGAGCACCAACGATCAGAGACAGCACCAACCCTGCCGGCATAATAAGTCCACCAAAAACCATAACCGGGCTAATAGCAACCCACTCAAGAAGAAGGCCCACCACAAACCCACCGACAAGCACAAGTACGTTAAAACGAAACGCCTTCATAAGCAGCGCACGCGACACGGCGCGCTGCGCGACGAGCGGCGCAGTACCAAGGGTAAAGTGCGTGCTTAACCCCCAAAAAAGAATCCCCACAGACAGCGCCGTGACCAGGAGCCCATATACCTGCATCCGATGCAACGTTTTTTCTTGCATACCAAAATGTTGCCCCACACGGTATGAAAACAACCCATCCGCAAGCGCGCCACCGGCAATGCCCACCAGCGTACAGGCAACGACAACATGCGTAGCCGAGACAGCCGGCATAAAAAGGAGTGGTATCATCACAATAGTCATATACCGTCCATAGGTAGCAAGACCAGTAACCACGGTAAATTGCCCCATGTGCTCAAGCACTGGCACAAACACCGCAGCCAAAAAAAAGAGCGCTCCAATGGGCATGCGCAGATAGCAACAAAGCCCAGCAATAAGAAGACCGCCGATCACTTCGAGCCGCTGCCACACACTATGCACTGCTTCTTGCTCAGCAGTATACAAAGCCCGCACGCCAACAATCACCTTATCGCGTATTGCAGACAGCATCTTCAGAGGCGCAACCAAAAATGGTCGTACTAAACTACTAACGAGCAATCCAGAACAAAATGCAAAGGTTATGTCATTGCGCTCGAGCAGCGACAGCCCCCCCCATACAACGTCACGCGTGCACGCATGAAAAAAATATAGGCCAACATTTTGTATCACCAGCCCAACAAATAATGGCGCAATAACGCCAGCACCCGCTAAAAAACCGACCGCCCAACAGACCGGAGACAGCTGCACTGCGTACAGCGCACACCCACGCAAAGCTGCTACCACACCTGGCAGCACAACACCTGCGCCAAAATAGGCAAAATCTTTTGTTTTATGCTCCATTTCAATAGCCCGGTTAATGGTACTACTCACGGGAAATGTTGCATGCTCTGCCTCTGCAAGCAGCGGTGCTATCCGCCGCGCAATACCAATCCCAAACAACCCCGCTGCAATAACCATACTCCCGACAAAAAAGCAAAACCACACCGGATGCTGCATCCAGTGATCCCATACCCCGCCATCCACAAATTGTAATGTCGGCAGCGAAAACCCAATACCGGTAGCAATGGCACCCCCAAAGGAAGCAAATATGGTCATACGTGCCACTGTGCGGGCATCAAGGCGCGCACGGCCAAGCAAGCCACTCCCAGCGCGGATACAAAGCACGAGCATAGGCCCAATCCACGGGCCAAACCCCGTCGCCAAAGAAACATACAAAAGCATTGCCGCGCTAAACACGGTTAATAGGCTAGAAACAAGATAGACCGCGATCATAAAACCCCCAGATGGAAGGCAGTTTTAAAAAAAAATGAGCACGAATGCAATTTTATGAAGACAAGCGCATTTTTATCTACTATAATCACGCCTCATTTTTTGAAATGTCTGTGCGCCCATAGCTCAATTGGATAGAGTACCAGACTACGAATCTGGCGGTTATAGGTTCGACTCCTATTGGGCGCACCAATATGTTTTTTGATATATACGTACTGCATTGTAATAACTGTTTAATGCATGTAAGGAGAGGTGGCTGAGTGGCCGAAAGCGCGCGCCTGCTAAGTGCGTATCTGGAGAAATTCGGATCGAGGGTTCGAATCCCTCCCTCTCCACCAGCCTACGCCGTAAATCGCTTAGCCGCGAGGCTCCGGCTGACTGCCGCTGCTATAAATGTGGGCACTACTTCCAACGCACCGGCAAACGCATACATAAACAGCAAAGCAGTACTATCTATTCCCAAATTCTCATGTACATGGAGAGATGGCAGAGTGGTTGAATGCGACGGTCTTGAAAACCGTTATGTTGAAAGGCATCGGGGGTTCGAATCCCTCTCTCTCCACCAGCCTTCGCGGTAGTGCCCTTGGCCGGGCCGCTCCGGCTGGCTACGCCGCTATAGAAGTGGGCGCTACTTCCAACGCGAAGGCTGCCTCATGAGTCGTATGCCATCTTTCTTGGCTCATTCAAAATAGCCATAACCGCTGTTGCGCAATACAAGCGATCACGCTTGTCGCCAGAGGCTTCTGACATATCCTATACAGAGGCGCAACTAGCAAACCGTCACTATGAGCGATTTTGGCTATTTGTAAAAACACCTAGTGCTGAGTCGCCGCGTCTGTGCGCAAAAACCACAATGCCACAAACATGATCACCGAAAGCGCCAAGAAATAGAGTGGCATCACCAGCAATGTACCGTTATGCAACGTCCCAAGGCCAAAAGTCGCAAGAGAAATAAGTACGTAATACATACCCCCAAAAATACTGGAGGCCGTTCCAGCGCACCAGCGATACTCGGCAAGTGCCACCGACAGTGAGGTGCTCACGACAATGCAGCGCCCCACCATGGTAGTCATATGACATGCGACTGTTGCTATAACCATAGCCAGCGGCGGCAAGTACCCGTAATGTGTTGCCACTGCGCACAGCGAGAACATCCCCGTTGCTATTACCATAACACCAACACCAATAGGCAAGATCTGCTCTACTGAAAAGCGCTCATGGAGCATATTGGCAACGCGCCCACCACCAATCATGGCAGCAGCAATACACACATACGTCATGCCATAGTGAAACGGTGTCAGACCAAGCATTTCGATCAAATAAAAAGAACCTTCAGAAAAGTAGCTAAACATAAGTCCGCTACAGCACCCCACAAGCCAGGTATAGACCAGCACTTTTCTGTCCCTGATCAAGAGAGAAAATATCCGTACAAGACCATGATTTTTGCGTCCTTCGCGCGCCAGCGTCTCTGGCAGTAATGATGCCACACAACCAACAACGAGAATGCCTACCATCGTGAGAAACACAAAAACATAGGACCAATCAAAATACTGCGCAATGATACCACCAACAACCGGCCCAATGGCGGGCGGCACGCCAAGCGCGCTTGACATAGTTGCGTAAGCTTTGCTGAGCGCCTTCCCATGAAACACATCACGCAAAATAGCTTGGCCAATCACACTTCCCGCGCTCCCACCAAATGCCTGTAGAAAGCGACTGGCAAGAAGCATGGTAATCGTTGGACTATAATAACACCCTACGCACCCAAGCACATATATAAAGAGACCAGCAGCCACGCTTGGTTTTCTACCGTGCACATCAGACATCTTCCCCCAAAAAAGCATGCCCAAAGAAAATGCCGCTAAATAAATAGTCAGCGTGTATTCAACCATAGGAACCGACGTATGCAAACTCTGTGCAATATCCGGCATAGACGGCGAATACACCGTTTCAGAAAATTGTGGCAATCCCACCAATGAAAACACGAGCCATTGTGGCAAAAGAGAGACATCGCTCAACATCAAAACCCCTCAGCGGATAAGCAATAAAGGGCGCATGTATACCGCAAAAAAAAGATTTCGACTACAGGCCGTTTGCCTCAATATCTTTAAGCACTTCCCGCGCCTGCATTACCACTTCGCGGTCCACTCCCTCATCGGCCAGCATATCAAAGGCCGCGTGTTGCGTGGTGACGCCTGGGTTAAGTTTATAGGTACGCGCATACGTGCCGTCATCGCGCCGATCAAGGCGCACGCACACGTTAGTCATTGAGTCGTACTGCGAAGCAAGACGCGTCAGATATTCAAAGTGCGTGGCAATGCACCCCACAACGTTGTGCGTTTTGGCCAAACGCTCTGCGACGGCATAGGCACAACTGACACCCTGGTACGGTGTCGTCCCGTTAAACATTTCATCAAAAATAAGAAGCGCCGGCTTGTTGCCGCTCTCTTCAATACGATGCAATAACTCTGCCGCTCGCATGACCTCTCTTTTAAACAATGAGTTACCTTGCGCCAAATCATCCGTAATATTCAAATACGTTTCTATCACTGAAAAGACGCTCATGCGCGCACTACGCGCCGGCACAATGGTCAGCGTCTGCGCCATCAGCGCTGCAAGCGCCACCGCTTTAAGTACCGTCGATTTACCACCAGCATTAAGTCCGGTCACCAAATAGAGGCGTGTAGGATTGATGCCCCCAAGAAGGACATCATTGGTAACGGCTTTTTTCCTATCAAGAAAAGGGTTCCACAAGCCATGCACATCAAAAGTCACCGGCTGCTCAGGGGCCACGTAATCGGCAAAATGATACGCGACGGACTCATCTACCGTCTCCGCTATTTTCTGCGCACAACCAAGATACACTTCCACGCGCCCAGCAGCCAAAGCAAGATCAGCAAGCATGCTGCCTTTTTCTTTAAGCAGGTCATATGCACATTCAACGTGCCCCAAAAAGAATGGACTTCCATGGGCTGCATCAAGTGGCACGCTATCAAGCAAGTGGTAGAGTTTTGCAAGCTTTTTATCAGTTTTGAGGTGCTTCTCAAAAAAATCATAGAGGCCGCCACAATCAGGAAGCGCACGCACTGCGGGCACCTCTTTTACCCCCTCATAAATAAAACGCATAAGCGTTATGCACCGCGCAACCTTAGTAAGCACTTGCCAACGAATTTTTTTAGAAAGCATATCGCCATGAATCCACCCAATAATACGTGACAGCCACCACACGCTCACCCCCGCAGCAGCCAAAGACAAAAAAGCACGTGTATAGCTAGGCTCAGTAAAACGATTCATAGTCCATTTAAGATCACGAGCCAAAAACGTCGAAACATTCATCTCCCGCTGAAGGTGGGCCCCAATCTCTGTTTGAGGAAAGGCCTTTTTTCTTATGTCGGTATATGCTTGGGTAGTAAAACCAACCGTACTGAGTACCGCAGTTGTTAACCATGCAAGTTGCGTGAGGGTAGTACGAAACGTTTCCTGCGCGGTCGCAACCCAGGGATGCTTTTTAAGCGCTGAAATACCGGGAATTTCCAACAATAAAAACCCAATATTGTGCTCAGGATTTTTAAGTGATCGGTCGTCTGCAAGCAAAGGAATCATATACCGCTCTTTTTGCGCAAGTTCGCCGTAGTACCCTTGCAACTCCACCATCAGCTCAGGACGCTCCTGGAGAGAATAAATAGCGAGTTGCCGCTGCAATAGGGCGTCCATATCATCTAGTGGCGTAGACAACATAAGAGCATTTTGCACCAAGCCAAAAGAGGTTTGCGCAAGAGCAAGCTTGCTTACCAAATGCATTTCATCACTGCCCGGCTTGCCCGCAAGCACCTCAAGGTCTTGCAACAATTGCGTACCACCACACACCGTAGACGGAGCAGTCGTCAACGCCTGTTGCATCGTTTTGCTCTTCTCTGCAATATGCATGGTATCAAGGAGCAAGCGCGCCCGTAGTGCTTCACGCACAAGGCGCGCCTTTTCCCGGACATGCCCGGCATAACTCTTTCCGGCCCGTTTTTCATCGTACTTTACCGATCCATCATCAATAGCACCGGCACGATGTAGTTTTAACACATCTTTTAAATAGCAGCCCTGCCCATCATCAGTTGTAGCCGGCGCAGGTGCAGCAAGCAATGAAATAAAGACGCAGGAGAACAAAATACCTATAGAACGGACACATACCGACGATATCATAAGAAAAAAATAAATAAAAAAGGAAAAACTGTTGAAAAAAACGAACAAGATGAATTAAGTTATATATGTATAGGCTTATTAAAAAGCCATATATACATACGAATTGTAGTATAACAATAAACAGCACAATAACAAAAGGGACACCATGAAAAAGCTTCTTTTTACCGCTTTAATCGGCCTTGCAACGACTGCCTACGGACTTGGACTACCAACGCGAGCAGCCGTAAAAGTTGTACAACCAACCACCCAACCAACAGTACCAACAACTCAAACCCAGTCAACAGTTCCGGTAGCCGCTAGTGGCAACATAATGAGCGCCGTCGCAGCAGCGCCCGTCGCACAACCAGCAGTCCCTGCAGTAGGCCAACCGGCACTTCCTGCAGTAGGCCAAATTAATCCAGCAATTGGACAGCCACAAGTGCTCCAACCAATGCAACAACAAGGACAGCTGACGGTTATAGGAGCAGCAACAGCAGCTCAGTAACCTTATCTGAGCACCCTGACAGATCAGTTAATGCATTAATGCCGATACCAATAAAATTGAAGGCATAGCACCGTATAGTAGCCTACCGCGCGCAAACCATTTAAAAAGTTTTGCACCGGTAGGCTCAACATATAGGCAATGACCATCTCCATGAGGCCGGCAAAGCCTAAGAGCGAAATGTACCAAAAGCTCAAACCCTTCACACTTCTACGCTGGCGATTTTTGAGCACCTGAGGAAGCTGCGTAAAAAGCTGCACAATCACAGAAACCCACCCCATTGCCATCCCAACTGCCGTTGGATACCACCACGCAAGACACACAAAAACAGCAGCAACCGCATGCAGCAACAGGTAAGAAGCGGTCAAGAATCGCCGCGCTTGTGAATCTTTGCAATAGTAAAAACATTGCATCACCAAAATGCTGACATTAAACAAGCACAACGGCTCCATAATCCGACAGGCAATGGGCAGCACCAATAAGAATGTATAAATAGTCGTTGAAAAGTTACCGGTATAGTCAAAAAAAATCATCCGGTAACTAAGGCCGACCGTTGATTTATTGCGGTAATTAAGGAGTATTTGGGGCATCCCCGAAAAATAATAAATAGTAAAGGGAAGCCAGGCAAGCCACCCGTATGATTCCGTTATTACATCAATCATACCCTATCCTCTTTTACCGCCACGCTAAAAGAAAGCCATTGGTACACAAAAATGGCATAAATCACCACGCCCCGTAATGCATTTAAAAAGCTTTGTGGTGGCAGCAAACACCACAATGACAAAAAAAGCTCAACGCATGATGCAGTGCCCAAAAGCGTTATATACCAAAAGCTGAGCCCTTCAACGCTGCGACGCTGCTGGTTTTTTATAAGCTGCGGAATCTGAAAAAAAGTATAGAAAAAAGTAAAAAGCCAACCAGCTCCCGTGCCAACCTCAACGGGATAACGCTGTGCAAAAAAGACTGCACCGATCATGATTAGAAGCAAAAAACCGTAGCTCCATACTAATGAGGTGCGCACCCGTGTCCTACCGCTGTACCAAAACTCTTGGAGCGCAAGCACAATCCATGCAAACAAAATAAGAGGATGGAGCAAGCGATACGCAAACGGCAAACAAAAAAGATGGTCGTAGAGTAAGGAACACCCAAGACCACTAATCCCCAAAAGAACGGTCCATTGACTCAACGCCTTAGTCGATCGCTGCCGCCAGTGCACCACGGCTTGCGTAAGCGGTGCCGCACAAAAAAGTACCATGGGGAGCCAGGCAATATATTCGTAAAGGTTCTGCATAAGAAAAGCAGTACACCATAAAACAAGCGGCCAGCAACAGTCATTACCAAAAAATAGCCTACTAATGCCGATACAACCAAAACTGCACAAAATAAACCGAGCAACACACTACCACGCGTGCAGTGGTCAAAAGAGTCGGTAGCGGCAGGCAAAAATAAATCGACACGATCAGATCACATAAGCCACCAAGACCAATAAGCAATGCAAATAATGGACTAAAGCCTACCGTACTTTTGCGCCACCAATTACGATAGATCTGCGGAATGTCTGAGCCAATACCACCAAAGAAAGAAACCCACCCCGCAAGCATGCCTGCACCTATCGGATTCTGCTGACCGTACAACACAATCATGCCAAGCACGGCAACTACAACACCATACAGTACCCGCAATAGCAGGGTCTGTGCACTTGATTGACGATAACAATACGTCTGCACCGCAAGCACTAGCAGCCCACCCACGCACCACGGATAGAGCACTTTGTGGGCAAAAGGCAAGTCACATAAAAATATGTAGGATAAATAAAAAAGAACCGTGGTTACACGCAAAAAGAGCATCCACTGGCTCAGGCCACTGGCCTCTTTACGACGATAGTTTGTCAGTATTTGTGGCCAGGAGGATGCCGCATATAATACAAGCGGCACCCACAATAGCAGACGGTACATATCCATAGACATTTTCCACCATAATTACCCTGTCAGAGAATTACTTAAACCGCCTAATATACTCAACAAAAATGCGAACCCCAGTTCCTGTTGCGCCACGCCCCAGATAGGTTGTACCAGGAATTTTGCTGTCTGTGCCAGCAATATCTAAGTGCGCCCAGCGACGACCTTTGTCAATAAAACATTCAAGGAACATACCAGCCGTAATCGCGCCTGCTTTATAGGTTTGCGATCCACAATTGGTAATATCTGCCACAACCGATTCAATAGCTGGCTTATAGTCGTCCACGAGGGGCAACGGCCATACACGATCACCCACAAAATTACCAATCTCACGCAGTTCCTTTTCAAGCCCCTCATCGCGCGTCATAAGCCCGGCAAACAGCGGACCAAATGTCGCCGCACAAGAACCGGTAAGCGTTGCGATATCGAGCACCACAGCCGGATCATACTTCTGTTGCACATACGTAAGCGCATCGGACAAGATCAGACGTCCTTCAGCATCAGTATTTTCAATTTCCACGTATAAACCATTAAGCGCACGTACTACATCGTCTTGCTTGCTTGCCCTACCGCTTGGCATATTCTCGACAAGCGGCGTAATACCAATCACTCGCACTGCCGGCTTGAGCTGTGCACACACTTCAAGCGCCGCAAACACCGCTGCAGCACCAGACATATCGTACTTCATACCCGTCATATAATTGGCTGGTTTTAAGCTGATGCCACCGGTATCAAAGCACACACCCTTGCCGACCAAGGCAACCACGGGCGCATCTTTGTGTGCCGGCGCATACTCAAGAATAACTATCTTACCTTCGTTTTCAGAACCTTTTGCCACTGAATAAAAACAGCCCATACCCATGTCACGCGCCTCATCTTGCGTAATAACGGTGTATTTCAGCCCGTATTCTTTGGCTATCGCTGCTGCCTGCTCTGCCATGAGTGCTGGATACATATGGTTTGGTGGCGTATCTGCAAGCGTCCGCGCTTTGTTCATAGCACGCCCAATGATGCCTCCCGCCTCAAGGCTATCTGCATCTGCTGCAGTAGTTCCCGCCACGTAGACCGCAGGCCTCCATGTTTTTTGCTCTTTTTTAAACGATACAAATTGATAGCTCGCTATCTGCAACAGTGTTGCAACCTGCTCAAGGTATGTGCTGCGCTCTACTCCAAGCACGGTTGCATCAGGCACGTGAACCACAAAAGCCTCAACACCAGTTGCCTGCATCTTGGTATATCCCGTACCAAGAGCACGCCGTACCGTTTCTCTATTTTCGTCACTCTTTTTATCAAGGGCCCCAACGCCAACAAACACCACCGGCTTACCATCAAGCACTGCAACGACTGATTGCCCTGCCTTGCCAGCAAACTGCACGGCTTTAAAGAAAGAAGCCGCGTCAAAAGAAGCATCAAGAGAATGAAGAAGGCTTTGCGCGCCTGCAGATAGATCGCCAGAGACTTCGTTGATAGTAACGACCATAACCAGCGGAAGATCTTTGTGTTTTGCTGTTAATACAGACACCGTTATACTCATGGAATGCCCCGTAAAAGAAAAAATGAAGAACGGGCGCATCATAGCAAGAAAGCATGCGGTGCGCTACGGCATCTGGAGAGCGCCGCGACGCAGCGCTTCAAGCGCCAAAAGCACACAGCGCAGCCGTGTCGGCCCAACACAAATCCCCATGCGCTCCTGCATCACAGAGGCATCAATAGTTTCAAGAGCTGCCAGCGGTTGTCCTTGCACTTTTTCTAGCAACATAGAAGCAGCGGCTTGACTAAGCACACACCCTTCTCCCTGAAAGCCACACGCAGCAAGGCAGCCCTTTTCCACTCTTCCCGATACAACCACACGGTCACCACAGGAATAATTAGTCAGCTCTACCGTAAACGTGGGATTATCAACCGGTGTACGGCAGCGTGGATATTTGTAGTGATCCAGGAGCTCATCCTGCACCAACATGGCTCCGCTCATAGACGGCTCCGCCATTCAGTAACGCTTTTTTGGATCGAATCTATCAGATGCATAACTTGCTCGTACGTGTTGTACATAAAAAAGCTCGCGCGCAACGTCGCTCGCCCCTGCCACTGGGCAGAGAGCGGTTGTGCACAATGATCACCAGCACGCACAGCACACCCATAATCACTAAGCCGTGCCGCAAGATCATGCGCATGAACATCATCGACATACCACGTTACCACATGTCCCTGGCGAACAAGCAATGCCTCATTGCCGAGCACATGCACACCATCTATAGCTTTCAAGGCATTAATAAGAAGTGCACACAATGATGCTTCATGCTGACGCAACGCCTCAAAATCAACGTGCGTGCGATAAAATGCAAGAAGCGCTCCCAGGCCAATCACCTGTGCTACCGGCGGCGTCCCCGCCTCAAAGCAATGCGGCGACTTCTGCCAGGTTACATAGTCCTGAGAAACAGCAGCCACCATGCCACCACCAAAGCGATACGGTTTCATAAAGCGGTGCATTGCCGCGCGAGCGTACAATACACCAAGACCATTAGCTCCGCCCATCTTATGCACAGAAAAAGCCAAAAAGTCACAATCAAGTTTCTGCACATCAACGGGTGCATGAGCTACCATCTGAGCTGCATCAAGGACAATTGTTGCCCCAACGCGACGCGCTTTTTGGGTAAGTGCCGTGAGAAGCACATTGCCGGGCCCCCAAATCGGTCCAAGAACATTAGAACTGGCGGTAACTGCCACCACCTTAATAGGAGTAGTAAGCAGCGCATCAAGCCCTGAAAGGTCAACACACCACGTATGCGGATCTATTGGTAAGACATGTACAGTAGCACCGAGCTTTTTTGCAATTTGGTGCCACAGCACATAATGCGCATGATGCTCTGCCTGCGTAATGATAATCCCATCACCTGGCACAAGATTATGCATTGCCCATGTATAGGCAACCGTGTTTAGGCTATCAGTTGCCCCAGAGGTAAAAATAATTTCGCTCGATGAAGCCGCATTCAAAAACTGCGCGACTTGGCCGCGCACCAACTCATACTGACTAGTGGTACGCTCCGCTTCTCGATAAATACCGCGGTGTACCCCACCATGTGCCTGTTGATAAAAAAGGCTCATAGCCTCAATAACCGGACCAAGCGTGCAGGCAGTTGCCGCGCTATCAAAGTAGTAAGCAGCCTGACCCGACGGCGGACACGCGATTGCGGGAAAATGAGAGACAAGGCAAGTAATATGTTCTTTTGCAGTCATCATAGGACACCAAGTGTACTGGCAAATACAGAAGACGGCAAACAACACCCACAACTAAAAACGTTCAAAGGCCAACCTTAGCCATTCTTCCCGCAACGCCTTCATCGTTGCTGCATACCCATCGAGCAGCAGCACCAGAGACGCCCCAGAATAACACGCAGAGGATAGCGCAGGCCATTTTTGACCGCACACCGCAAACAAATGTTCAAGACACAGGGTGAGTTTCGTGTACAAAGCATCAAACTGGGCATACAGCGCCAGCCGTGCATCGCTCCCGTCGCTATCCTGCAAGTCATCCAGCAGTTCGATAAAGATCCCGTGGGTTATCTGAAACGGCATAAAAGCCGAAGCCTTCACAATTGGCGTAGCCGCTAAGGCAATAAAAGCAGCCTGCAAGGCGCATGACTGCCACACAGCAGGCCTACGATCACTGAGCAGTACGGGCGCCAGAATCCGGCTCATAGATGCAACATCCACACAAGGCGAAATGGACTGGCTTCTGAGCGAATCAGCATCAAAAGGCGACTCGCAAGTTACCTTAGGAGACTCGGCAGCTGCCTCTACAGAACTGGAAAACACCGCACACAGCAAAACAATAACAATAACTAACATAGATGGGCTCTCTCAAAAGCATAGTATACCGAGCAAAGAGCATTAAGAGTAGCGCATATGGCTAAACGAACAATGAGGAGGCACCTATTAAGACACCACCACCCTCCCCTTGGTCACCTTGGATGTAATTAATCGATCACACACCCGATAAGGCTTGTGACACAACATATGAGTATCGGCCACACTGGCACCATAACCCTTGCTTGAAAGCACAATCTGTGGCAGCACAAACTCAAAATCAACCACTGTGCCAGGAGATCTTAGCGCGTCTCCAGCAGCGCAACGTAACACGTCTACGTTGCGATCCATGTGTTTTTCCACAGAAGATATATAGCTTAAAAAATTATCCTGATAGTCAAAAACTCTTTTAAAATCATTTCTTGCCGAGATATATGCGCCCCCCTGAGCTTGCAGGAAAACGCCATAGCCAGAACTAAAAATATTCATGATGCCCGCAATTGCTGAGCGCATACGACGCGTTGCCTGCCAAATTTCTTTCTTAAGAACACGCCCTTGCTCCTTTACCTGCTCAGGCGTACCTTCCAAGCACCTGCAGCTGTCAATGTCTTTACATGTTTTGGCAAGCAAAGCAGCGCACCGCTCCACATTACGCGCATGATACTTAATATCCCAGCGGCCATCCTTAGAAATCCAGTGCGCAGAAGCCTCAACAACAAACAGGGCATAATCATGTGCTGTACCCTTTATGTATTCACAAAACCAGTCGCTTGCGCCACTATTATCGAGCCCCACCTGTATTGTCATAGTTTTCTGTGATGCACTTTCTTGCGCACCTAACAGAAACCCTACACTCCATAGCACACCACATACAAACAACCATTGCTTACGAGCAACCATATTTCACCCACTATTCATATAAAAACGAAAGAATTGCACACCTCTGCTCTATGAGAAGCGTGCACACTAAAAAAACACATGGGGGAATTATCGAAAAATAGTACTGATCAATGTACTAAAAAGTACATACCTGTTTCACTAAAGTAACATAAGAATGCTTTTTTGCAATAAAAAAGTGGTCAGCGACATCTCCCCTTTGTAGTAAAGATCGCACATGATTTACCGCATATTCCACGCTTGTAATGAAGCCGACATGCCTGAGCATACTCAGTATTTTTGGCAGGAGCCACAACCACATAAGGCCATTCTAGCTCAAAGCAAATCTCACCATTAGGATGCTTTACCAAAGCCCTAACGACACACTCAAGCATGCGAATGTGCTTATGCATGCACGTATGAATTTGAGAAATATAGTCCAAGAAGTGCCATTGATAATCAAAGCAAAAACGAAAATCACCAAAGGTTTTACCCTTATCCTTCTCTCCCCGTTTTACAAAAACGCCATAATGAGCGTCAAAAATTCCCAAAACTTCTTTGATGCTCAACCTCAGCACACCAACAAGCCTGCAAATAGTCCTCTCCAGGGACTTCAAGTAAGCAAACATTTCCGTTCCTTCACCAGCCATGTTGCGATAGCGGTACAAGCGGTCTATTTCTCGGTAGCAACCGACAAGATCAGTAACATACATTTGAATCGCAGCAGCATAAAAAGCAATCTCTTTCGCAACATCTTGCGACAGCACTTGCATCGAAGAACAAACAACAAGATTATAATTCTGAGCTTCATTAAGAATAGATTCACAAAACCATTGGCCTATTTTGTGCTGATTTTGTTGTAGCTTATTAGGCACAAGACCCCCTGCTTCATTTTCAGGAACTGCCGTAACAACCATACCCCATAAAATACCGCATACAAACAACCATTGCTTACGAGAAAGCATATTCAACCCATTATTCATAATAAAACAAAAAAATTGCACACCTCTGCTCTATGAGAGGCGTGCCTAGTAAAAAATATATGGGGGAACTTTGGAAAAGTACTTAAGAATGCACTGAAAAGTACATACGTGTTGCGTTACAGTAACAGAAAGATTCTTTTTTGGAAAGAAAGCAAGCGCTCCCTCATCACTTGCTATGCCTGGCGCAACGAAGTACACTTTGCCTTTCGTTATTCCTGCGCCTTAAAAGAAAGGTTGTTCATGCTCTCTCAAAAAAACATATTTAACAGCAGTATAATCGCTACTTTTATTGCCTTTTTATTCCCATTTTGTGCACATGCTGCCTCCCAGCCGCTTGATAACAATGCGCAAGATCATCTGATTAGCGGCTTGCTGCATAAATATCACCTCGCTCCTGCTGAGCAACTTTTTTCCTACACGTTCAAACATGAAATGTATTCTCCCCTTCTGGGCAGCTCACGTAAATTACCGGCAGAAATAGAAAAAATAGCACTACAACAAAACAGCTATTTGCAATCAACCACTTATTATCGCGATTTACGCATCTTGCGTGATGGCAAAAAAGTACGTTCCTATCAATTAAGTCCTTCAAAAGACAAAAACAAAAATGAATCTGGGAAACTACTCTACGCTAAAACAAGCGATGGTCGCACGGTTGAAGGCACACTGCTACTGCGCGGTAGTGACACCCTCCTGGTCGTAGGAGGCGGGTTTACACACTATCGTGAAAAAATGGCAATGATGGGCGATCTCTTTAATCAATACGATGTCTTGTTTTTTGACTATCGCGGCCATGGATTTGAGCAGTTCAAGCTCTTCAATCCCCATACCTGGCGGATTGTCGGTATAAATCCTCGTGAAGCGCGCCTTGGTCTCTCTGAAGAAAAAGATGTGTTTGCTATTGTTTCCGAAGCACGCAAACAAAAACAATACACCAATGTCGTAGGCCTTGGCGTCTGTTATTCCGGCCTGATTTTTATAAAAACAGCGGCCATGCACCAAAATTTGTTTACCAAATTAGTGCTCGATGGCTGTTGGTTTTCGCTTCGCGATGCGGCAGAAATCTTGGCACAAGACCCCGGCCTGCTCGCGCGGCCACAGTCACCAACCGCTCTACGCCATAACATTCTTGTAAAACAACGCTGGTTTCAAAAAGCACTCATGTGGATTGCACAAAAAACGTTCAATATTGAATTTAATACCGTCTCCGCACTCGATTACGCTCCATTGCTCAAAGACTCAATGCCGGTGCTCTTTATTCACGGCAAAGACGACGTCCTAATCCCACGCCAACAATTTGAAATCTTGTTTCACGCAACCAACTGCCGCCAAAAGGTTGCCTTCATTACCAGCAATGAGCACGTGCGCAACTATCTAAAAGAAAAAGAACTGTACAAAGAAGTAGTTGAAACCTTTATTAACACGTCTTATGAACAGTTCAATCATTTTATGATGATGCCAGAAGCATTCATTGAATATAAAAAAGCCCACCTACATAAACTAACAACGTAGCTGGCTACCCTCCTCGCGTTCACCATACTCCCTTCGCGCACAATATCTATCCGGAACTTCTACTTATGAAACATTTTACCCTAATACTCTCACTCATAGCCTGCGCCGCAACACTACACGCATCGGATGCTCCTGCAAGCGAAGGTACTAGACAGGCTCCCCGTCGCCGACCGGCACTACCTCTGCCGGACCTCGCCTCGCCTTGGTCAAGGCTCTTCGGAACAGATCGTAACATAACACTAAGAAAAGTAGTGCTGTTGCTCGACAATCTCAACCTAAAGCACACCACCTATAGCGAGACCGCTGATGGTATTGTCGCTATAGCAAAATACTTACCCGAAGCCCCTGACAACCGCTTAGACACGCTCGCCCATGACCTTATCGAGAATGTAACTGCCACACAGGCAGCAGAAATCTACGAAGTAATACTACGCAACCTGCGAGAGCGATACAAAGAAGAGCCTGCTGCGGCAACATTGCTTATCGCATTAAAGACGCATGTAAAGCCATGCCATGAGGTGTACGTTGAAGCACCCTGCGATGAATGGATCGCAGATTCATTCAGTCCAATAGCTAAAAATTCATCATACAATGAGTAAATCATAGCAATTTGTTGACTTTAAAGTTAAAGCCCCATCATACTTAATTTGTAGAATCTCTGATTATATTAGAATATTCTTCGAATAATAAAACAGTGCTACTTAAGGAATTTCGTATGAAAAACAACATATTTTTGCTAGCCGCGTTTTCAGCAATCGCATTAATATCAACAAATCTCTGCCCTGCGGCGCCCGCAGCGCGGCCATTAAACATCACCTGCGTTGGCATCGGTGCAGCGTATAGCGCGATCAAGAACTCGAATTCTAATACCATTGTTATTGGACCACGCATGATAAACCAAAACCCGTTACCTTTTTTTTATAAGCAAGGCAATGGCAGCTGGCTTACCGGCAGCGTAAGCCAGGGTAATGATGGGCAATTCAATGCTTGCTGTGGAACCCAACAATATATATCACCTATCACAAGCACAGCAGCGCTGGGCATAACAGGCTCAATGTTGCAAGTAAGTGGCTACACGCTTAGCTGCAGCTAAACATATATCAACCCAAAAAAAAGAAGGCGCCTCATGTTGCTTTGCACATGGCGCTCTTTTTTTTATGGCCATCACCCGAGTCGCGTTCCTGGCGCAATTGCATCAGATACACTAACCAGTGAAAGAGCCTCACCGTCTTTTGCAACCAGCATCATGCCTTGTGATACCACACCAAGCATTTTTCGAGGTGCAAGATTGGTCACAAACAAGCCGCATTTTCCCTGGAGCTCTTCCGGTTTGAGCCGATCGCCAACACCAGCAAGGATATGCCGTGTCCCATAGGTACCAAGATCGACCTGCATGCTGAGCATCTTCTCTGACTTTGCCATACGTTCACATTGCCTAATGCGGCCAACAATTAATTCTACACGCGCAAGATCTTCAATCGTTATGTACGTCGGGGCCTGCTCTGCAGATTCAGACGGAGCTGGCGCAGATATCACCGGCGCCGGACTAACAGCCGGCGTCTCAACCGGTTTTTCTTGTTCTGGCGCTAACGGCAATTCAGGACGAACAAACAGTGGCTCACGCGGCACAAAATAGGTACATGGCACATTCCACAATGCAGCGGCAATCGTGCTGTATGGTGCAATCATCGTATGACCAAGCGATGCAAGCAGCTGCTTTGCCTTAAACGGCATGACTGGCGTAATCAGATGGGCAACGAGATATAAACTTTGCGCGGTCGCTGCAAGCACTTCTTTAAAAAGCGCGCCTGAATCTTTTGCGAGCTTCCACGGCTCCATTTCATGAAAATAGCTATTCACTTCACTTAAAAAGTGCCACACCTCCGCATACGCGGCCGTAAGATGCAGCGCATCCATAGACGCAGCATGCTGCACCATCATACGCACACAGCTTTCGCGCAATGCTTGGCTGCGCACCGACCACGTCGCTGGTGGCACCACTTCAGTAGCACTCCATCGCAAAGCAAGCGAGGCCGCACGCTGCAGCAAATTGCCCAAGTTATTAGCAAGATCGCTCTCGATACGCGCTGCAATATCGGGAATGCTCATACTACTGTCATGGTTCATGGTTGTGTGGCGTGTTAGATAAAAACGTACTTGATCAACCCCAAATTGGTCGGCAAGCAGCAACGGATCTAAGGCATTTCCTTTGGACTTTGACATTTTATCGTTATCAACCAAGAGATAGCCGTGCACCATCAAGCGCAGCGCTGGTACTACATCCACTGCCATCAAGAAAGCAGGGAAGTAAACTGCATGAAACTTAATAATATCTTTTCCCATAACTTGCACGTCAGCCGGCCAAAAGCGTTTAAACTTTTCATCAGCGCGCGAGCCTGGCTGCATAAAGCCAAGAGCACTTACATAATTCATAAGCGCATCGCCCCAGACATACACCGTGTGTTCTGGATCGCCAGGAAACGGTATCCCCCACTCAACGCTCATACGCGAGATACTTAGATCTTTTAGGCCACTACGCACAAACGCAATGACTTCATTTGCGCGTTCTTTGGGATAAATAAAATCAGGATTTTCTGCGTAAAAGGCCAGCAGTTTTTCTTGATACGCAGAGAGTTTGAAGAAATAATTCTCTTCGCTAATGCGTTGCAACAAACGATTGCAACCGGGACACATCAGTTGCCCCTCACACTCCACAGCTTGCTCAGCAGTTACAAACGTTTCATCCGGCAGACAATACCAACCTTCATACCGCGCCTTGTAAATATCACCTTTTGCAAGAAGCGCCTCGATCCAACGCGTCACGGTCTGCTTGTGGCCAAGCTCTGTCGTACGCATAAAACGATCATACGAAATGCCATATCGCTCCCACACTGCTTGAAAGGCCGGAATCATGCTATCCACAAACTGCTGCGGCGCCATCTCTTTATGAGCTGCTTGCTGCGCAATTTTTTGCCCATGCTCATCAGTACCGGTTAAAAAATAAACTTCTTTTCCCTTAAGACGCTGCCAACGTGCTATGACATCAGCAAGAAGCGTTGAATACAACGTACCAACATGCGGCTTTGCATTCACATAATACAAAGGCGTTGTAATATAAAATTGTTTTTTTTCAGTAGTCATGTAATCCATTCGTCGTTTTATGCTTCTTCTCCAAGGTGCTCTTTTACCTCTTCAGGCAAGCCCTCACGCAAATTAGGAATTGGCCACAATGGTTTAAGGAAGCGGCTCCAACGGATACCATGCATCAAAAATCCTATTGGGTCTTTGAACAGTGCAAACAACCACAGCGGCTCTTCGCTATCAATCGAAAAGATAACAAAACTGGCACGACCAAGAAGATGTTCTTCATCCAAGAATGCCCAAAAGCGACTATCACGACTGTTGCGGCGCGAATCACCTTGCACCCAGTACTTGCCTGCGGGCACCGTAAATGGACCAAACACATCGACGGTACGGCGCATATCATCATCATACCAAGGATCAAAAGCATTCAGCACAACCGGATCACCCGTTGCATAGCTGCGTACCACTTCTTCCGGCTGCATATAATAAAACGGCTGCTCGGCAAGAGGCTTTGATGGATCATACGCATAGCGCACTTGTCGTATACGCTTTTGTAAAAATGAGGGTAACAGGTTGCCAGGAAATGATTTGGCACTAAAAAAGCCCATTGTTTTATTGAGCACCAACAGTGGATACGGATTTACATACGGCTCATCCAACTTCTCACCATTGCGATAGATAACGGTACGTCCATTTTCTACACGCCCTTCAATGCGATCGCCGGGCACAGCAATCACCCGCTTTACCCAGTTATCCGGCCCACTTGGCAGCACGCCAAATAAAGGAATACCAGCATATTGCTGCCACAATTTTAAAAAGGAATTATCGCTGTACACAAACTCAGGATTATTAAAAATAACCAAATCACCACGTTGAGGCTTGCTAAAAAAGTATACCATTTTGTTGCCCCACAGACGGTCACCGACCAAAATGTTCGGTTCAGCAGAGCCGGTTGGTACATGATAAATACCAAAAATAAAAGTGCGGATAACAAAAGCTGCAAGCCCAGCAACAACAATCGCTTCCAGCCATTGTTGCCACACCGGCTTTGCAATCATACGTAATTCTTTGTAGCAAGTTTTCATCTGCGCATAGAGCCGCGCAATACGATCAGTCTCTGGCTCACTTTGCGCAAGCAATGCATTGAGCGCTGCATGATACTCTTCAATTTGCGCCATAAGCGCTTCCATGCGTGCACGTAATTCGCGATTACTATTTTCTTCTTTCCAGCCAGCAACCAATGCAGCCCAATGACGACGCTGAGTGCCATATTCCTGGAAAAAGGTTTTGACTTGTTGCCCATAGTTATGTTGCATAACGTGCTATTCCTATCGTTTATAGACTATCGTTTTAGACAATAATTGCATGCCACATATCCTCCATCTGCTGCAACGGAATGAGATTATGTGACGTCATAATATTTCGTTTGTTCACATCGCGAGGATACAAATGCGGATGCTTTAACACTTCGGGTGGCAGCTCGTCGCATGCCTTCGTATTTGCAGGGATAAATGCATGGGCATCGTATACCGCACGAGCACCTTTCTGAGAAAGCAAATACTCAATAACACGATGAGCCGTATCAATTTTTTTACTCGAAACCGGAATGCCAAGATTGCCAACATACATAATAGATCCGACAGAAGGCACCACAAAATCGGCCCATGGATACTCATGCATGCACTGAATCATATACGCACCAGGAATAACCACTGCGGGAGAAACACCGGATGCCAAAAAGTAGCGCAAATTGTTGGTATAACACTCTACCCACGCTTTTTGTCGTTTTAAATACGACTCAATACGCCGTTGGCGTGTCGGTGTAATTTCTGCATCAACGGCACCGTAGAGGTGAATAAGAATAAGAAAAAACAACTCAAACGGATCTTCGCCAAGACACACCTTGTCAACGCCTTTGCCATAGAGCTGCGCCGGAGAACGAATTCCTTTTTTATCTGGTCGTCCCCAAATAAGATCCCAACCAATCTCCTCGCGCGGCGTTTGAACCACACGCGTATCATAACCAATACCAACAGGAGACCATGAAAAGGGATAGGTATACACATTCTGCGGATCATAAAAACGTCCCAGAAGTGCTGGATTAAGCTCGGCAATTGATGGTAACCGCTTTGCATCAAGTGGACGCAATAATTGCTTCTGAACCAGAATCTCCACCATAGCATCGGTGGGCGCCACAATATCGATACCACCATCATGGGTAAACACCAATTTGGTAGTTACTTCTTCAATAGCCTCGAAGTGCCGCACGCGCACTTCAATACCGGTTTCTGCCGTAAAGTCATCAAAATCTTCTGAAGCAAGCATGTCGGAATACGCATAGATGGTAATAAGGTTATCCTGCTCATCAGCCACCACCATATTCCACGATAAAAAGGCATACAACGCACCCGTTGCCATACCAATCAATGCTATGCGCACTGCCCATGTGCTAAACGATATCTGCTTAATCACTGTGCACCACTTCATCAAGAATATTGAGATACACCAAGCACAGAACGGCAAAGCTGCTAATGAGCAGCATGCAGGTAGACAACGCGTTAATACAGGGGTCAATTTGGTTTTTAATTTGATTAAACACAAACACCGATAGCGTTTCCACATCCGTACCGGAGCAGAAAAAAGATATCACAAAGTCATCAAGAGAGAGCGTAAAAACGAGCAATCCCGCAGCCACCAAACCAGGAGTCAACAACGGAATAACCACACGCCGCATGGTCTGCCATTGCGTAGCACCCAAGTCAAGAGAGGCTTCTGTTAAAATAGGATCAATCTGATTGAAGCGAGAACTGACAATAGGCACCACAAACCCAAGTCCAACCACGGTATGACCCACAACCAAACTTTTATACCCAAACGGAAAATTGAGCACGGAAAAAAGACATAAAAGACCAATGCCTAGCACAATATCAGGCACAAGCACATTAGCGTAAAAAAGAGTTACTAATTTCCCAAGCCGTAGCCAGCGCGTTGCTATAACGGCAAAAGTTCCAAGCACCAAACTGCATAACGTCGACGTTGATGCCACAATCAATGATGCCTTGAGCGCATCAAGAATATCGGGAGACTGCACCATCTCAAGATACCAGCGCAACGAAAACCCCTTCCATCCGCCGGCAAAATCACCATCGTTAAAAGAGAATATAACAAGCACCACCATTGGCAGATACAAGAAGAGATACACCGCAAGCATCACAAACGCCGTATAATACCGACCAATCCGACTTTCCATCTGCATGACCTACTCCTCTGTTTTCAAATGTTTGCGCATAGAGACAATAACACCCAAAAGGATTACCATAAAAATGGGAACCAAGAATGAGAGCATGACGACTGCAGCGCCAGAATGCCAATTACGAAATTGCAAAAACTTCTCCATAATGACGCGGCCAAGATACATATCCTTTACCCCTCCCATCAAATCAGGAATGGCAAACTCACCAAAGGCAGGAACCATAACCAGCGCAAGACCAACTTTGATCCCAGACCGGGACAGCGGCAGCACAATGGTAGAAAAAATTTGCCACGGACTCGCACCCAAATCAGCTGCAGCCTCGAGAAGACGCTTATCCATTTTCTCAAGCACGGTATAGAGCGGCAGTACCATAAACGGTAGATAGCAATAGACCATCCCCAGAAGCGTGGCACCATAGTTGTTGAGCAGCGAGACCGGGCCATCGGTCAAATGCAGCAGCGCGGCACAATTGCTAAACATGCCGTGTTTTTGGAGCAAATAAAACCACGAGTAAATTTGCACCACAAAACTGGTCCATGATGGCAAAATCAAAAACACGAGAAACATCTGTTTAAAGCGTCGCGCCTTCATAGCAATGTAATACGCAACCGGATAGCCAACAAACAAACACAACGCACCCGTCAAACAGGAAAGCAATGCGGAATTGAAAATAACTTTAAAATAGGTTTTATCTACAAGCTCACCGTAATGCGCCAGCGTAAAAAACCATGACGCTGACGACATGTCAGAGACAAAGCTAATAGCAGCAATAAAAAAGAGCGGTACTATTAAAAAATACATTTGCCAGAGATAAGCTGGCATGGCAAGCACAAAGGGCACATGCTCAGTAAAATGATGGCGCATCGCTGAAAAACGCATACTGCTTCCTAGTACCGAAGTAAAACGGTGTTCTCTTTTTGAAAGTAGAGGCGCACCTCATCTCCCTGTTCAATAGACTTCTGTGGAAAATGGTGCTCATTTTGTTCAAACACCATGATGCTCTGTCCATTGGAAAGAAGCACACGATATTCAGTCGAACGACCATAATAAATCATACTCGTCACTTTGCCCGTCAGATGATTTGAAAAGCCATTAAGCGACTGCAAACTAATATCAATTTTTTCTGGTCGTATACTCAAATACAACTGCATGCCACTGACCACCCAGCTCATTTCCGGCGTCACGTTGAGCTCAAACATGCCAAGCTCGTCAACTTCGATATGGTACACGCCATTGTGCACACGCACCTTACCATCAAAAACATTAGTTCTACCGACAAAGTCTGCGACGAAGCGCGAGTGCGGAAATTCGTAGATATCCTCTGCACGGCCAAGCTGCTCAATTTTGCCATGACGATTCATAATACCCATGGTATCTGCAACCGTTAGTGCTTCAAACTGATCATGCGTTACGTACACAAAGGTCGTACGCAATTTCTGTTGCAAATCAATAAGCTCCATAAGCATCTGCTCTTTGAGCTCACGATCAAGCGCGGCAAGCGGCTCATCAAGGAGCAATACTTCCGGCTCACACACGAGCGCACGCGCCAACGCCACACGTTGCTGCTGCCCACCAGAGAGTTGCGTTACTGCTTTTTTACCGTACGCGCCAAGACGCACAGTACGCAATGCATAGGCCACGCGATCTTCTATTTCACCTTTTTCAATACCACGCACGCGCAAACTGTACGCAACGTTTTCAGCAACACTCATATGCGGAAAAAGCGCATACTGCTGAAAAACAGTATGAATTTTACGTTTATAAATAGGCACATCGGTAATATCCATGTCCCCAAGGTACAACCGGCCCGAATCAGCAGACTCAAGGCCTGCTAAAATACGGAGCAACGTTGTTTTGCCACAACCACTCGGCCCAAGAAGTACAAAAAACTCTCCTGACTTAATCTCGAGATGCAATTTTTGCAATACCGGCTCACCACCACGATACTTCGTAATATTGTCAACACGAATGCTTTTACCCACGCGCACCCTTTCGCTGCATCACACGACCACCGCGCCATGAACCAAAGTACGCAGGCACGACAACATCGGCAAGCGTGCACGGAATCAACACGGCAAGAAAAAGAAATCCAAACACAAAGCCCATGTGATTATACCAGTCTGCAAACCCATGGCCGATCATATAGACCGTCGAAGCAAAAGCACTGATAAAAATATGGAGAAAGTGAGCGGTTGCCACATAGCGCTCTTGTCCTTTAGCGTCGTGCAAACTCATGACCAAGCCATTCACTACACCGCTACAAAGGAACAACATGATAGTCGAAAAATGATCACGAAAGCAAAAATGAAAATGCATAGACACGCCGCAAAGCACACCACCAAAATACGGCATTACGGCATCAGAAAGCGTACAAAAAATAGCAGGTACTACAAACCCAACAACTATGGCGCCCATACGTGAACCACCATACTTACGAAACATGAGCACCGTACCAGTAGCTGCAAACAAAATATGTAAAAAGTGAAGCGTATGAAATAAGCCATGCAGCTGCGCCGATGACTGCATTGAACTGCCGTACCCAAAGAGCATCAAGAAGACCAAGCTCAATGCTACAGCAAAGACCGCGTAAGGAAAGTGGCACACGAGCTCATTGATTACCGAACTGTGTTTGTGTGCATCACCCGTATGACAACATTGTTTCTCTTGCATTCCCTATCCCCTCATTAAACGCTTCGCGGTAAAAAACGAGGGGGTAGTGTATCACAGTCAGCCCGCTATGCAAAGCGGCACTAACGACCACTGATAATACGGAAAACACCACGAAAGTCTCGGGGTTGTTCTGCTATTTCAATAGCAACCTCTTTTACTGCTGAGCCGGGCGGCCCTTGATACACATGATCAAGGAAATCATCAAGTGCATCGCTGGCACCTGCAGCATTGATAAGCACGGCATTTGCCTGATCGTATTGCACCGTACCCTCAACGCCAAACTTGTCGGCATAACGTTTTACATGTTCGCAGTAGCCAACTCCTTTCACGGCGCCAATAGCAGTAATTTTGACCCAACGCTTCATAGCATTCTCCTCTTACGCTGCTTTTGTCATGGACCACAGCACCGTAGCAGAGTCAAAAAAATAAATGCAAAAATACGTTATAAGTGGTCAAAAAACCCTTATTCTCCCGCAATATTTCTATACAGCTTTACATGGCGCAAGCACACGGCGGCCTCGTTATGCTCATTAAAATTTTCCTCATGTGACGCCAGGCGCTCATATAAGGCACGATCCACCAGCACCCGATACACCGCCTTGGCAAGGGCATCTTCATTGCCGCACTCAACAACAAGGCCATTTTTTTCATGCTTAATGATTTCATCACTACCGCCAACGTCATAAACCACCACCGGCACCCATGACAACCGCGCCTGCACCAGTTGCGCCAAATGGCCTTCATGCGTACTTGCATGCACAAATACATGCCACGTACGAATGAGCGGCGCCGTCTGCGCCTGCCAGCCCAAAATGCGCACCTGTCCCGCCATATCACGTTCTAAAAGCCAATAAGCAATCGCCGTGCGCCACGCATCATTACCAATAATCTCGCCACGCACCGGGACCCCCTTCTGATGGAGAAAATGCATGAGCCGTAAAAAGGCGTAGAGAGTATTTTCTTGCGATGCGCCATTATCCAAAATGGTGCCAATAACTATAGGCGTAGCCGGTATTTTATGTACCGACGAGGGTTGCGGCATAAAAAATTCCTGCCAATCAACGGCCGGCTTAATCACGGCGCAGCGCTTGGCAAAAAAAGGAAAAAGACGTATGCCGAGCGCGCGGTCTTTTTGATTGACGCAAATATACTCGGACGTGACCCACGAGGTAACATACTCAAGCACATATTCATACCACCATTGATATGCTTTTATTGGCGCTGCAAAGCCAAAACGATACACGGTATGAATGGTATGACAATTGCCCACAAGCCATGCCGCCCAGCGCCCCCAAAAGCCGGCAACAAGGCCATGCGTATGCACCACAAGCTCACTATACTCATGGGAAAAATCATACAAGACACGGCACAATTTAAAAAAAAGGATGCTGCGCGCATAAATACGCGCCCATCCAGAAAGATCTGCTGAGAGCTCAGGAATTGATACGACCTCTTTACAGGCAAGGTAGACCTGGGAAGCTTCTGCTGCCGTGAGCGGTGCTACTAAAAAAGTCGCCACCCCTTCGCCAGCTACGCGATTCATTACACCCACGCCAGCCCACTCCGGCACCCCGTAATCACAACGGTCGATGAGGTAAATAACCGCCTTATCACGCAATACCGATGCGCCTTTAATTATCATAAGCAACCCCGCTCTATCATCGTTTAATTAACAGAACCGATATTATAAGAGAATAAATAACTGCCGTGTCGATGATTGCCTGACAAAAAATGGCAAGCCGAGCAAGGGTGGTTGCGTGCTCCGGCTGTGCCGCCATACACAGCGCTGCGCGTGATGCAATGCGCCCAGAGCCAATTGCTGCCCCTGCAGAACCAAAGCCAATAGCCGCCATAACCCCACCACACAGCGCAGCCATCTCAACAGGCGTTGCCGCAATGCCAGGACCAGAGAATAACAGCATCAGGCTAACCAAAAGCGCAAATACGATCGGCGTTTCAATCATAGCCTGCACAATAAACGAAAAAGAAAAAAGCTTTGGATATAAGTCAAAATTAATGCCCATCGCCTTGGCAATGTTACTACAGAAATGCGCTTGACCAATAGCAGGCCCGATACAACCAACGGCAAACACCAAGCACCCACCCATATACGCAAGCGCCTGCATGCTGCCCAGGGCAGGAACCACCCAGCTTTTGACCAGAAAAGCTATGATAAACATAAAAATAGTAGGAGCTTCCAAAAGAATTTGCGCAATCATCATAAACGTAACAACCGACGCTCCCTCAAACGGCTGCCGAGCCAGTGCCCCCATGGTTTCTGCCACAATCGCACCAGATGCCGCTCCAACAACGCAGGCCACAATCCCCATGCTCAGGGCTGCAGCGCCTAAAACCATCGCCCCCCATGAGGCAAGCGGCACGCCAGGATTAAACAAAAAAACAAGCGTGATCACCAAAGAAAAAACGCAGCCACTTTCAAGAAACGCAAGACCGACAATAAGCGCGCGACGCACCGGGCCGTGAGCAGCATATTGCCGCGCAAGCGCCGTTGTTGCAAAGCCGCCTGCATAACCTTGCCCAATCGACACGCCACCGGCACCCAGAGCAATACACCCAACAAGACCCAAAAAATAGAGAAGCGGGGCTATTAATTCCATACCACAGCCTTTCGATCACGACGCACATCATGAGAAATGCCCAGCGCCAAATAGGTCATAGAAAGCATAGCAACTAAAAAGGCCTGAATAAGAGA
>Ga0214923_10000437_pt1 | contig 63359 bp, 126 predicted proteins | sample LL1510_MetaG_FD_177993 | JGI IMG/M metagenome (GOLD analysis project Ga0214923, IMG submission 177993) | Freshwater microbial communities from Lake Lanier, Atlanta, Georgia, United States - LL-1510 | ecosystem: Environmental > Aquatic > Freshwater > Lake | place: USA: Georgia | collected...
AATGAGATTTACACGCTCTGTAAGAGCAGCATCGAAATATTTAGGAGCTAGCTATCAACATGTTAAACCCTACTTTAAATTATTTAGAGTAGACGAATCTGATCCTAACTCTCCTACTTTATTTGAAGTACATAAGAATCAAAGTGGAAAAGGAATACCTAAATTCTTACCTAATAAAAGAAAAGAACCAAATGTTAAATTAATATTTGAAACAGGTACTGGTTGGGAATCATTTACTCCTGAAAAAATAAAAGCAAGAGGTGTAGCTGAGGGATATTTGAAAGAGGAATGTTATCATTGTGGATTCTGTGAACGTAGAGTAACAGATTATAAAATACCGTTATTATTAAACTTTAAAGATGGAAACAAAAACAATTATCTTATTGATAATCTCGAGTTATTATGTTATAATGACTATTTTCTTCTTATTGCCGATCCGCTTACCCCTGACCAAGTACGTCATATTGAAGACAATACTGAAGTTAAAGCGGTGGCTCACGAATGGGATTTGGATGAGGCGCATTTAGAAAATATGAAAGCATTAGGACTTTTGGATTAGGCAAAATACTTTATTAAATTTAGTTATAATTAAAAAATATGCGTTACGAACTAGCACAACAATTTGCTGAATTTGAATTACCTAATGATGTAAAACAAGCATGGAAAGCAGGAATACCATTAATTGGTTCACTTAGATTTACTAAAATGATGTTGTTCGCAAATAAAGTTGAATTAACTAATGATGATATTGATTATTTTATGGCTATGAAGCCTAAACAAAATGAAGATGAAACTCCTGAATCATTTAGAATTCGCTCTAAATTTGCAAAAGCACTTCTAAAATATAGAGCTCATCTTTATGATTATTCCGTTTATTATCAACAATAAAATTAATGTTATATGAAATATTTTCAAGTTAAAGTTGAATTTACAATAGAAGAAAATAATAAAATTAAAAAACAAAAAGTAAATTACCTTGTAGATTCAATGACTGTGACTGAAGCGGAACAGAGAATGGTTAAATATCTCCAAGAACAAGGAGAAAATGAATTTCAAATTAAATCAGCAGTTGAATCTTCTATTTCAGCTGTAATTAGTTAAAATAAAACTAAGACCGAGTAGTTCGGGAGTCCGGTACCCGGCTTGGTTTGGGACCAAGACAATTCGCAAGTTCGAATCTTGCCTACTCGACATAGAAATATTTCTTTAAAAATTTAAGTTATTAGTCTTTAAGACGTTTGTGAATATTTATTAATATAAATTAATAATATGAAACGAACAAATATTAAAGACAATATGAGTAAAATTTTAAATGGAGAAATGAAGATAACTTTTGTTCCTGCATTTAGAAATAGAATTAAAAAAGATAAATTATTAGGTGATCCAAAGTGTGGAGAGTGTGGAATTGGAGAAGAATGGAGAGGTAAAAAGTTATCTTTAGAATTAGATCATATTGATGGAGATAAACATAATAATAAAAAAGATAATTTAAGATATCTTTGTCCTAATTGTCATTCTCAAACCCATACTTTTAGAATAAAAAATTATAATAAACCTAAAAATAAAAGACAATGGGTAGATGAGTCTAAACTTATAGAGTCTATACAACTAGGAGGATCAATAGCTGATATTTTAAGACGAGCTGGGCTTAAGCCGGTTGGTGATAATTATAATAGAATTCATCGTCTTAAAATAAAATATGAACTATAATGGAGGCTTGGCAGAGAGGTTGATTGCACCGCTCTTGAAAAGCGGCATACGTGATAAGCGTATCTGGGGTTCGAATCCCTAAGCCTCCGCTTAAGATAGTAATTTATAATATTCTTTGAAATGCTTCAATCGATCAGGTAAACCAATTGTACCTCCGTTAACACATTTAGTTACATTTACAACAGTAGTATCACTAGCGTCAACACATCTACCTAAACAGTTTTTACTAAAAAACCAAGCAGCAGATAATAATGGATACTTAGTTGCTACTAAATCAGGTTCAGCTACAACGTCAACACCAATAGAATCACTAAACGCTTTATAATTGTTTTTACCTGTTAATTGAATATAACCACGTCCACGATACTTCCACCCCTCACCCGAGGATTCAGGACCATTACCCATTCTACCACCATAAACACGGCTAGCTATTTTTTGAGGATTGCGAGCATAAGAATCAGGAGATACATCTCTAAAATATTTGGGAAATATTTTTCTTAAACCATCAGCTGAGTAGTTTAAATTTTCACTTACTAGTCTGAATCCTCCTGATTCGTGACCACATTGAGCTAAGAAATGAGCTAATTTAACAGGATTATTAATTCCAAACTTTGAAGCAACTTCAGGTATTTGAGATATAACAGTATCAGGTATATGTCCTTTTAATCGCTCAATGTTTAATCCTGAAATAGCAGGTATGGTAGAAGAAGATGATGGAGTTGATGGAGCTGAAGTTGGTTGGAGATTAACTATTATTAATTTATTCCAAACTAAATCACCAACTACACCATCAACAACAATATTATTATTTATTTGAAATCTTTTAACTGCTTCTTCAGTATTTTTTCCAAAAATACCATCTGCGGTTAAACCTAATTTCTGTTGAATTTTTTTAACATCGTCACTTTTGGACCCAACTTTAAGTAATGGCATAAATACATTTATTTATAAATATTAGAGTAGGCAAAATAGATTTTATAAATTTAATCAATTAAAATAATTAAGGACTCATAGCTCAGTTGGTTAGAAGCAACGGTCTCATAAACCGTAGGTCCCAGGTTCAAGTCCTGGTGGGTCCACACGGCCGGTTAGTTTAACAGGAAAAATACATCACTTGTAATGATGAGTTAACGGTTCGGTTCCGTTACTGGCCTCAAACAATGGTCCTATAGTTAAATGGATATAACAAAGACCTTCTAAGTCTTTTTTGGAGGTTCGATTCCTCCTAGGACTACTAATATTCATACTTAATGGAAAGAAAATTTAAAACTTTAAATAGTAATCAACAAATAGATATAATAAATTATATTAGTGAATATTTATTGACGCACTCAAATGTTGAGATATTAATTGGGTGCGATTCACAAAATCAAAATCTAATATCTACAACTTATGCAATTGTAGTTGGATTATACAAACCCGGTAAAGGTGCTCATGTACTATACTCTAAATGGAGCACCAATTTCGAAAAAGAAAGTACCGTTCGTCTACTAAATGAAGTTTGGTATTCGGTTGAAGTAGCAGAATATATTAAAAATAAACTTAATATAAAAGCTACTTGGATAGATATTGATTTAAATCCTGATCCAAAATATAAATCAAATCAAGTACTAGCCAGTGCTGTAAGTATAGTAACAGGAATGGGATATAAAGTAAGACATAAAGGAAATAACCCAGTAATGGTATATGCTGCAGATCATATTGTAAAATAAATTATGGCAAAATTTTTTTATTATATTTATAAAACAAAATTAAATAATATGAAAAAAATATTTTTAATTTTCACTCTACTATTATCTTTTACTCTAAACTCTTATTCAGTTAATCCACAACATGGAAAAGATTTTGAAGAAATAAGTAAAGAGAATTTATGGAAAGTAATTAATGAAATGGATATTCAACATCCTAAAATTGTATTTGCTCAAGCCTTACTTGAAACAGGAAATTTTACAAGTTATATTTTTAAAACAAACAATAACTTATTTGGTATGAAAATGCCAGGAAAACGCCCAACTGTAGCTAAAAAACCAAGTAAAAAAGGAAGTTATGCCAGATATAATAGCTGGACTGAATCAGTAGAAGATTATAAGTTATTTCAAGACTATGTTTTTGAAAGAAAAGGAGAACTTGGAGAGACAAAATATTTTAATTATCTTGACAGAATGTATTGTGAAAGTACAGGCTATAGTCAAAAACTTAAAAAGATAATAGAAAAAAATAAACGAATATTTAATAGTTAATTTAAACTGTCAGATGGTGAAAAGCGTTACGCATGGCAGACACACCCACCCGTCTAGTGGGCGCAGATAACGAGATAGATAAGTAATATAGGTTGACCACAAAGCCGGCTTATTTTGTTACTTATTGAATTGCTGCTTAGAGGTTCGAATCCTTTTCTGACAGCAAGTATTTATATTAAACAATAATTAATGGCCTGTCACTGTTTATCTTTAAAAGATCAAAAAGAATTTTATAGTTTACTTAAAGCCAGAGATTCAGACTTAATTATAAAAATGGTGAGATGTGTTATTAGTGCTACTAAACGTAATAAACCAAGTATTGATATATTTGATATAACGTTTAAAAATTTAGATTCATTAGTATTTACTATTGAAAAAAGTCAATATAAAGAATTACTTTCTAATTGTTTAGATGATCTTATAGCAGTTGAAGAATATGAATTATGTGCTGAAATTAAAAAAATATTAGAAAGTAAAAGTAAAAAGAAAAAAGAAGCTCTTTAACATACGGGGATGACTTGGAATTGATTGCTACACGAATGGCAATATTACAAGTAGGAAAATGATACTATTCCTTAATATTGTATCAAAAAATAAATGCTGAAGAATTATCTTCCTTTACCTTCGAAGACGCTATGGCTTTCGTTGGTGCTGATTACGCAGTAGCTGCCTAATCACTCCCGCACACATCGTGGAATTTAAAAAGAATGTGCAACTAGAGTACGGCTCACTAACTCTTTAAATAAAAGTGAGAAACATAATGATAATGTATGTATAAAACTTATCTATTTGTCTATTATGAATAATATAATAAACTTGTGAGACGTTGATATTATTATTACTTAGCAAGACGCCGGTTCGAATCCGGCCATCTCCACTTATATTTAACTTTCTTCCCTATTAGTTTTGTTAAGATTTAAAAAACTAACCTATGAAAACACCATTATTTGTATTATTATTGTTAACGTTAAATGTATCTGCTCAAGATACTATTACTTTACATCATAAAGCATACTCAACCACATTTAGTAAATCAAAACATTATCCAGTAAAAGTAGAATGGTGGTTAACTAAAGCAATGCTAAACTGTACAGACAAAGTAAAACGTACAGATAAGTTTATACCAGACCCTAAATTACCTAATGAAACTGACTTACAAGCAGATTACAATAATACAGGTTTTGATCGTGGACATAACTTTAATGCTGCTGATGGTGCTTGTGATCAAATAACAATGGAAGAGTCATTTTATTTTAGTAATATGACTGCTCAGTATCCATCATTAAATAGAGGTGATTGGAAAGCACTAGAATCATGGACACGTGAAATAGCATCTAAAGAAGACTCAGTTCATATTTGGTGTGGATCAATTGGTATTGAAAAAAAAATTGGTACAACTGCTATTCCTAAACAATGTTGGAAAGTGATTTATATTAAAAAAACAAACGAATGGTTAGCTTATTTATTTAATAATGATACAAGTAAAGCTGATGGAATAGATAATAATAAAGTAACTATAACCAAAATAGAAAAGTTAACCAATTTTAAATTTAAATAATATTATTATACAATAATCCAGTAAATACTCATATTTATTAGTGTTCACCGTTAAAACTAATGAGTATGAATCTATTCAAAGATAATAATGATATTAATGAAAAATCAGTTGCTGGTTTTATTTCTCTTTTAGTAATGATTGGATTCGCTATAGCTGATGTAGCTACTGGATATGTGGGTAAAGATTTAGTTGTGAATGAATTTATATTTAATGCTTTTTTAACGTTAACATTAGGTTCATTAGGTATAGCATCTGTTGATAAATTCATCAATTCTAAAAAATCATCAAACAATAATACTTCTAGCAGTAATGAAATAGAAGAGAGAAAAGAAGACGATCTAATATAATCACCTTTAAAAATTAAAAATAAATGAATCCTAAAATTTTAAGCTTTGTTGGATCTTTACTAGTAATGGCAATTGCTATTGGTATTTTCTTCATGTTGATGGAAAAAGAAATGCCGCAATCTAATAGAGAGTTATTAATTGCTTTTGTCTCTGTTTTGTTTGGTGCTATGGCTACATCAATCAAGAAAATAACAGGAGATGATGAAAAACCAGGATAATATTATTATTTTTATGGGTATAGTATTGTTAGTTGCTTTTATAGGATTTTTATTTTATAATTCCTATAATAGAGATAAACTTAATCTCATTAGAGAAGATATAACTAACGACTCTATTATTTTTAAACAAAACTATAATCTCCAATTTAAAGATAGTATTCTTTTGAAAAATAATAATGATTTAAGAAAAACTATTATCTTACACGAAAAAAGAATACGTTCTTTAGAAAAAGTTAAACACTTTCATTCATTAGATACTTCTAAATTATGAAAGAACAAAATTCATCTTCCCTCTCAGATACTTTCTTTTCAAAACTAAAAGAACAGTCATTTACTATTATTTTATTAGTAGGTATAATGTATTATCAAAATATAATTTTTACTCAACAAATGAATGAATATAAGAAGATGATTGACCAAAAAGAAAATCTTATTTTAAAGCTTACTGAAGAAGAAAGATTACGTCTTATAGAGAGAGAAAAGTACCTTATTCAACAAAGAGATGGTTTTATAGAAGATCTGAAAGAAATGGCTTTATCTAAAAAATAAAAATAGGCAAAATAAAAATTTTATATTTATTTAAACAAAAAAAAAAAACAAGTTTATGAAAAAAACAATGTTTGTTATCGCGAGTGCTATGATTATGGTTGCCTGTGGTGGTCAAGAAACTACCAAAACAGAAGTAGTTGATTCTTTGTCTATTGATTCTACATCTATAGCTCCAATAAGTGACTCAGTAGCATCATTGGACAGTATGCATGTTGTCCTTTAAAAATTTAAGGTCCGGTTGAAAAACCGGACCTTTTTTTTTAATTTTAAATTATGATTGAAAATATTATTAAGAAAATTAATAGTAATAATACTGATAGTATTATGCTTGATAATGAAGAGCTTATAGCTCTTATTTTAAAATCTGTAAATGATACATTTGCCTATAAAAAAGCAGAATCGGCAAAATTATTTCATTATATTGATACAGAAGATCAAAGTGAAAAAATAGGTGTTCGTATTAAGTTCAATTAATGTTATGTTAGGTTTCATTATTTTAATAATTTCATTTATTGCCACTATTGCTTGGTTATGGGCGGGAGGAATAGATTACATGAGAGAGAATCATCCTGATTATAAAGGTGAAGACTTTTTAGATTGGGATAAGGGTAAAAATAAAAAATAATGCTATGAACTACAAAAATATGCTCAAATATCTTCAAAGCAAGAAGATATATGGGAATAAATTAGACGCACCCGAAGTAACGAGAGTACTAAAGATCATCAACAAGAACCACGATGACGAGTACGGAACAGTAAACGAACACTACGTTGTCACGTACGAGATCAGAGCCAACATACACAACAACGTTTTCAAAAGACAAACGTGTCTGGTAAATAAAGCATCCTATAAGTCTTGGGAAAAAGAAAAAAAATCTGTAATATTATTAAATCAAAACGAAAATGAATAACACACCAATCTTCCAAAACACAGAAATCATTCAAAACTACATTGAAAAAAACGGAAGTTTTTATCTACATTACCGCCGTGATAAAAAACAATTCGAAGTCTTCACTCGTCCCACCCAACAATTCTATGTAAACTCATTAGAAGAACTAACACCAGATAGGTTTATGTTAGAAGAGGAAAGACAGAAGCAATATGAGGAAAATTATATAGCATATATGTTTAGATTGTGCCAAAAACAAAATGAAAATGAGTAATTACAAATCAGCACATTACGACCCCGTAACTTTGGAAAAATTAGAAATTGAAACTAACATACCAAACGAATTAGTTACTGATTTAAAACTTATGTTAGAACAAATGGAGAACTACCTATCAACTCCGATAATAATTAACAAAGAAGATAAATCAGTTATGTGGGGATTAATGGATAAAGAAGATAAAACTTTGAAATATACAATATCAATAAAACAAAACGAAAATGAATAACATCGACCGACAATACTTAGAACTTGTAAACCACATCCTACGATTCGGATATACTAAACAAGACCGTACCGGAACAGGAACCAAGTCCATATTCGGGTGGCAGATACGCCATTCTATGAAGGACGGATTTCCACTTCTCACTACAAAGAAGATGGCGTTCAAGACGATGGTGACCGAACTACTGTGGATGTTACGCGGAGACACAAACATTAAGTATCTTGTGGATAATGGTTGTCATATATGGGATGGTGATGCTTATAAGAATTATGTAAATACACATGAAAATTATGAGTGGACAGATGAATTTTGTAAAAAAAATCTTAAAGATTGTGGAGACCAATGGATGGAATTGAGTAAAGAAGAATTCATCAACAAAATCAAAACCGATGATGAGTTTGCAAAGAAGTGGGGTGAGTTAGGTCCAATTTATGGCAAGCAATGGAGAAAGTGGAAGCAAAAAGATATATTGGAATGGGGTTATAAAGAAGGGGAAGTAGAGGTAGACCAAATCGCAAACGCAATTCATCCACTGAAAACAGACCCTGATAGTAGGAGGATACTTGTGAGTGCTTGGAACGTAGGAGAACTTGACCAGATGACGTTGCCACCGTGTCACTACTCGTTTCAATTTTATACGAGAGAGTTGAGTGAAGATGAGAGATATGAATTATGTGCAGCACAAAAAAGTAAAATGACTGCAATCTCTGAAGAAGATTATATCAAATATAACATTCCAACACGAGCAATCTCTTTATCCTGGCAACAACGCAGTGTGGACGTGGGATTGGGCCTCCCCTTTAACATCGCATCCTACGCTCTTTTGTTGGAAATTATAGCCAAAGAAGTCAATATGGTTCCCGAAGAAGTGATTGGTAACTTGGGAGACTGTCACATCTATCTCAATCACGAAGAGGGATTGAAGGAGCAATTGACGAGGATTCCTTACGATTTACCCAAATTAAAATTCAATCCCATATTTTTAGCTAATTTAGAACAGAAAGGGTTTGATGAAGCTGTTAATGGACAAATCAATTTTGAGTTAGAGAATTATCAATCGCACCCAGCAATTAAACTTCCCCTTTCAAATTAAAAAACAATAATTATGAATCAAAAAACAATTACATTAGATGGTGTTGATTATTATTTGATACCAAAACCTAAAAAAACAACCCTACCAGAAGGAGTTGAAATTAAATTCGATAAAACAGAAATTAAAACATATTTTGATATAAGGGTAAGGGGTTGGTGTTCAAGAAGAACAAGTGATGGAGAAAATCCATGGGTTCTTTTTAGAAGAATTGAAAACGAAGATGGTAGCTTTGAATGGATTGATTGGACAACTGGCGGTGTTAGACCTACAAGAGAACACGAATTGATTGTTGAAAGTTGGTATCAAAATTATATAAATTCATAAATCGCGCTTAAACATTAAACTTCCCCTTTCAAATTAAAAAACAAAAATTATGAAAAAGAACACATTTACAGTTGAATACGACACTCAAGCAATTTTCACGGTGGATGATATTAAAAGTATTCTTAACGAATCTTTTGGTCTCGACATAATAAGATTGAGTGAGGATGATGATGAGACACAGAAGTATGAAATAGTCAAATTGGAAAATTAAAAAAACAAAAATTATGAGCAAACCAATTTTCATTGTACGATTACCAGCAAAAAAATATGAACCAGACATGATTGATGGTATTCAAGAAAGATTCAGCACATCGGATATATCTAATGACTATCATGTATTAGTTATGGCAGATGCATTTACAGGCGGACAAACAAAGTTCGAATGCTTCAACGCTCCTCACACAGAAATGGAATTTGAAGAGCTGAAGCGTCGAGTGTTAGAGTTACTAAAAGATTAAAACAAAAGAACAATGAGTTACATTAGCATAGACGTAGACATCGATGATATCGTCTTAAGTATGAGCAAGTACGACAGAAGAAAGTTCTTCGAAGCAATGCAAGCGGAAGGATACATTTCTGAGCATTGTGTTGTTACAGACAACGGAGAAGTAGAAGCTCCTCCGCTGGTTGAAAAAAAAGCAGCTGCATCTAGCCAAGATGATTTCAATCTGGCACTAAAAAAACTATGGGACAACGGTTGGAAACTTACAAAAGAAGAAGAAGACTGTATTATAGGCATATCTAAACGGTTTATACTCTAACTATGTTAGCTGCTATAATTTTAACTTTATCGTTTTCACTATCTATAGCTTGGCTGTGGACTGGAGGTATTGAGTATATACACAAATATCATAAAGATTATAAAGAAAATAATTTTTAGGCAAAATAAATTTAATATATTTATTGAAGAAAATAATTTATGTATCTAGAATGTGTTACAGTTTGTGTTAATTACGGTGATTTCTTAGCTCAAACGTTACCTCAAAATAAACAACATTTTAATCACATGGTTGTTGTTACTACACCTAGTGATAAACTTACTCAAAAGATATGTGATTACCATAATGTTGAATATCTAGTAACAAATGAATTTACAGCAGGGGGAGCTCCATTTAACAAAGCTAAAGGTATAAATGTTGGATTAGAATACCTATCTCGGAAAGATTGGGTATTGCATTTAGATGCTGATATGTATCTTCCACCTCTTACTAGAGGTATTTTAGATCGTATTTCTTTAGTTAAAGAAAATATCTATGGTATAGATAGAATGATGTGTCCTAATTTTGAAGAGTGGACTAAATTTTTGAATGAACCCGGTCCTCTTCATACAGGATGGGTTTATATACACCCAACTCGTTTTCCTATGGGTGTTCGTATTGGAGAATATATGAGTGAAGGATATGAACCCATTGGTTATTTTCAATTATGGAACCCAAACGGGTCAGGAGTAAAATTATATCCTGAAGAACACGGTGCTGCAGACAGAACAGATGTTATATTTGCTAAAAAATGGCCTAGAGTTAAACGAGTATTAATACCTGAAATTATAGGTATTCATTTAGATTCAGAAAACGCTACTTTAGAACAAATGGGAATGAATTGGCAAGGTAGAAAATCAAAACCATTTGGTTATACTACTATAGAGCAGCATAAGAAAAAAGGATGGAGTATTTTTTCCAAATAAAATATATTTATATAAAATAAGTTAATATGAACGATTACAAAACTAATCAAGAAATATTTTCAGCTTGGAAAAACCAGATTGAAATGAGTCCTTCCTCTATTTTTAGTAAACAAGATGTCTTAAATGTATTAGATAGTGTATTTAAAGCTCTCAATCTTGTTGAAGGAGAAAGTACAGGTAATGGAGAATCATTTGCTAGTATTGCTAATGAAGCTATGAATGATTTTAAAGTAGAAACATTAAAAGGTTTAGCTGAGTTAGTAGATGAAGGTAAATATCATGATGAATTAATGGATTTTTCTCAAATTGTATACAGCATTGAACCAGGTAGTGTTATAGCTGTAAAAGATGGAGTTGTAATAGACTTAGAAAAATTTGATGGATTTTTAGAAACAATTAAAAATCGCTGTCTTAATCCTACTGTTCCTCTTGCTGATAATGAATAAAATGTTTTGAATGAAAATTATCGCTATTAGTGATACTCATGGTAAGCATAATCATGTAAGCTTACCGGATGGTGATTTATTAATACATGCTGGTGATTTAACCAATATTGGGAGAGAAATAGAAGTAGAAGAAGTAATTAATTGGTTTTATCAACAAGCAAATCGTTATACTTATGGTATAGTGTTTATAGCAGGTAATCATGATCGTTCATTCGATCCTAAATTTAATTTAAATGATGGAAAAACTAAAAAACCAAAATGGTTATTTAATATTTTATCTAATATTAAATCTACTAACCATATACACTATTTGGAGAACAACTCTGTTGAAATAAACGGAGTTAAAATATGGGGATCACCTATCACACCTTGGTTTGGAGGTGACTATTGGGCGTTTAATGCTCATAGAGGTCCTGATATAATGAAATATTGGGAACAAATTCCATCTGATGTTAACATAATAGTTACTCATGGTCCTGTAATGTATAAGTTAGACTATACAATATATGATAAAAAATACGTTGGTTGTGAACAACTAAGATATCAAATAGAAACAATAAAACCACTACTTCATATTTCAGGCCATATTCATGAAGGATATGGGTATGAATACAGCACTGATACTCATTATTTTAATGCTTCAATTTGCAATATCAATTATAATCCAATAAATGAACCTTGGAGTATAGATGTTGATTTTGAAAATAGAGATATTAATGGTGAGTTTTTTTAAAAATATTATTATTTGTTTCTTTCCTAATGAGTATACTAAGTTTATTTATTTGGGATACATTGATTATTTATTTGAGAAAAATACAAAGGAGTATAGTATAATAAAAGATTTTATTTTAATTGTTGATGGAGCTGCTAGACCAAAATGGTGCCCTAAATGGTTTCTACGTTTATTAGAATTATACAGAAATAATAACTCAATAGTAAATAAATTACATAGTAAAATAACTAAAAATATTCGTATTACAGATATGTCAACTACATATCATAGCCATAATATTATTATACAGGGTTACTTTAATCCTGAAATTATGTATAGTATAGAAAGATTAAAAGAAAAATTATTATATGAAACCGATACACAAATTTAATGATGGCTCTGGAGCTACATTGTGCCATAAATGTTATAAAATAATTAGTAATGGTTTTACTGATGATTTATATTGTGAAAAACATAATAATGAAGAATCTATTTACAAATATAGATTAGTTAGAGAACATGATGGATTAGTTAAAACAGGTAATGTAGCGTATTGGGTAGAATGGGATGAAAACAATAGAGGTAAAAAACCACATCAAGAACCAGCAATAGGATATAGTTTTGTACTTGACTTTATGTATGGTGATTACATTTGGTTAACAACACAAGTAGAAGAAATTTTAAGTAGGCAAGATAATTATATTAAATTTAAAACAAAAAATAGTATTTACGAATTATTTATCAATGAGACAGAAAGTAAGTAAAGAAAAACGTCGTTGGTTTATAGTTATGAATTCTAAATGTCAATTTTTTTGTGGATTACAATACGGTGGAGAACTAGTTTGGACAGATGATTCTAATAGAGCTAAACCACTTGATGATGAAAGAAAATTTGAAACACTACAAGTATTATGTCGTGGTGAAGAATTGATAATGGACTATATTAATTAATAATATTTATTGGTAAATAACAAACATGAAACAAATTAATGAAGTTAAAAGAATGCAGCAATTAGCTGGTGTTTTAAAAGAAGAAGATACTTGGGCGGATGCAGCTAGAGAAGAGGCTATAGATGGTATTATAAAAAATATGAAACAAGAAGTGCAAGATTTAATAAGAATGCAATATGGTGACACTGCAGAGGGTGTTTTAGATAGAGTTAAAAAAGAATTAAGCATGCATCAATTTGAAGTACCTGATACAGAGGATCTTCCTTTTTAAATTAAAAAGAATCATTTAAAATATCCAAAGGACATAAGCATTAAAGAAGTTGAAACTCTTAATTATTAATCAATAAAAACAAAAACAATGAAGGTTATTAAAGAAAATTACACGATGAAGTGGTTTGAGTTTGTTGATGAGAAACTTATCCATCATGAAGTAACTAATGAGTATTCAATTGCTTTAACAGATGATGGTAAGATAAAAAATATCATTAATGAATTTGGATCTTCAATAAGTGAAGATAGTGAAGTGTTTGAGTATTTCTCAAGCAAGTACAATGGTTAATTTTAATGAAAGCAAAGACGAATCATATATTCGTCGCCGCAATCATCTTTTAGAGATGATGAAAAAAGAAAAATGGGATGTGGATGAAAAACCACAATATAAAAAACGTGGTCGTAAAATCAAAGAAAAATCTAAATCAAATATTGATTTAGAAAAACCAAGAAACAAATATTATAGTTGGTTAAAATAAATGTTATGACAGAACAAGAACTGATAGACGCTGGTTTTGAAAAACTTATAGAAGAAAATGGTGGTTATGAACCATTTTATTATTACTTTTGGGAACCATATGAAATGAGTGGTTTTGGTCTTATTTCACCTGCTAATGATGAAGTAAAAGATAATTTTTGGAAAATATACATGTTTGATGATGAAAGTATAGTATTCTCAGATATTAAAGAAATTCAAACACTTATAGATGTAATAAAAAGAAATACTAAAATCAAATAACTATGGCTAAAGCTATTCTTGAATATGATCTTGCTAATCCTGATGATGTTATAGAATATAATAGAGTTAATAAAGTATTAGATTTAGCCCTAGCAATTTGGGATATAGATAGTTTTCTAAGATCAAAAATTAAATATGCTCCTGATGATATATCTCAAGAAAAATATGAAGCATATAGTGAAGTTAGAGAAGAATTATATGAAATATTGAATAAGCATAGTATTAATATGGATAATATAATAAAATGAAAAAGTTTGAATGGTTAAAAATATTAAATAGCCCATTTAAACTGTTTAGTGTTAGATGGTATATTGGTAAAACACAAATTGGAGTACCTTATTTTTACCCTAGAAAATGGGTTAAAAGTAAAGAAAAACCGGGATATTTAAAACCCATACCACTTAAAGTAGGATTTGATTACTGTGATTTAGGATGGAAGACTAAATGGGGGGATACTGATTTTAGATATGAATGGGGACCTGTATTTACATTTGTATTCTTTGGTTATCAAATAGCAGCAATGGTAGGATTTAGAGATAAAGAAGCTGTTCATGCATATTGGGAAGCATGGTTATGTTATGAATATGCTACAGATAAAACTAAATCCAAAGTAGAACGAATAGCTGAATGTAGAAAAATAATGCCTCAAATATGGTATAAATACACTGATGGAAATAAAGAAACAATTGATTATTATGAACGTATACTTAAACCAAAGTATTTAAATAAATAAGTTGGCAAAATAATTTTTATATTTTTAATTAAATAATAGGTTATGAAAAAAGAATTCGTTCCTTACGAACAAGCATTAGAACTTAAAGAACTAGATTTTGATGAACCTTGTTTTGGATGGTACACGTTGGAAGGTGATGGAGCGAAACCAATGTTTATTTTTGAGCAATGCCTTAAACAAGATATAGGTTTATGTTTAGCCCTAACCTTCTCTCAAGCATTTAGATTTTTTCGTGAGAAGTATGGATTAGTAGGTTTAATCGAGATTGGTACACAGGAATATTCTTTTTTCATATACGATGAAAAGACAGATAGTCCAAAAGTAACAACTTCCATGAATGGTACCTACGAAAAAGCAGAACTTGGATGTCTCAAGAAGTTGATTGAGATGGTAAAAAACAAATAACATGACACAAGAAGAAATACAAGAACGTAATAAGCAGATTGCGTTGATGCTTAGATTAAAGCTACCTCTTTCAATATCAAAATACTCAGCATTAATTTGTGAGAACAATGGTAACTATCATTCAGATTGGAACTGGCTTATGGAGGCAATTCAATTTTTACATAAAAACTTTGAAAGTAAAGAAAGGGGTTGGACTTCAATTGAGAGGTATCCGCTTTATACAGATATCGAAACTGTTTTTGTTTTAGTATCTGATTTTGCCAGACATTATAACGAAGGAAAACTATGAAGCACAGTTTATTTGCAATAGACAACTACCTGTTGGTGGTAGATGACTCAGAGATTAAAGAAGGGGATAAAGTACTATACAATGATTTAGATATTTTAACTACAGACAAGTTTGATTCTTGGTTTACAAAATGGGATTTTGTGGAGAAAAGCATTCCTCCTGTCAAGTATATCAATAATTGCAAAAAAATCATTGCTCACCTCCCTCTCAATGGAGCACCAGTTCTTGATGGTGTTCCACTACTTCCACCACTTCCACAAGAAGACGATAAAGAGAAGTATAAGTACACAGAGGAGGATTTAGTTAGGGCGTTGTGGAAAGTTGGGAATCTGTAAGTGATTATATAACTTCTATAGAACAAAGTTATTTTCCAAACGGTGTTATCATCATTCAATCAAAACAAACAATATGAAACTAATAAACAAAGATGTACATGAACATTGTTGTTCATTGGAACTATTACAACTACTCTATGACAAAGGAATGAGGTATCGTGAATGGGGAGAGGGTACATTAACATATAATTCATTAGCGGAAAAGAAGTTCAATGAGGGTGATGTTTCATACCTAAAGGATACAGTCACACATCAAATTGTTCTTGAGTGGTTAAGAGTTAATCATGGTATTTGGATTTCAGTTTCTTTAGATTTATCAAATACTCAATTATTTGATTTTGAAATTCAAAAAGAACATTGGCTACATCTTGAAACAGGACTTTATGACACACCGCAAGAAGCGACAGAAGTTGGAATAATGTATGTTTTAAATAATTTGATATGACAATAAAAGAATGAAACGCAACAAAATGAAAAGAAAACTTAATCAAATATTAAATAGTTTTACAGCTATTTTAACTGGACTTACTATGTCTTCTCTTTGGATAACAAATAATGATAATTGGAAAATATACCTACCATTAATTTTTATTTGTATAGGACTTAGAAACGCAATAGATGACGCTGAATAAAATACAAACATTATGAAAGGAGTATACCTCACAGAGGAAGGAAAGAAAGCTATTGAAGCTAAGATAGTTGAACTTGAAAGGTTCAACTTTGAATTGGAAGATGAAAAGCTAAATGGTAATTTGGAAGGGAATGTTTATTGTTTAAAAGAAATCCTATCCTCAGCAACAATACTTCCTGTCGAAAAGGGATATTTTGAGTTTTATTATAATATAGAAGAATATCCAAATGGAGTAATCATCATCCAATCAGAACAATAACATGTCACCCAAGGAAATAGAAAAACTATGACACAAAAGAAAATAGATGCAACAGATGCTCCTCTTGAAGGAGCCATTGAATGGTTCTGGAAACAACTGCCAGAGATTCTACCATATACAGTTGATACAGAAACTGCTATTGATTTACTAGACGCTTACGAACGTGCTAAACAAACTCAAAAGCACATGGTGATGCATGCGTACAATTATGGATGGGATGATGGGCATTTTGATGTAAAAGGAAGCGAGGAAGATGATGCTGATGAGAAATTTTACAATACGTTTTATGGAAAGCAATAAACAACAGACCGCAGTTGATTGGTTGTTTCTTATGTTAAACAATCCAAATAGAGACCAAGAGTTTGCTCATAAGTTATTACAAAAGGCTAAAGAAATAGAGAAAGAGCAGATAATGAGAGCGTTTGCATTAGGTAAAGCGGAAGTTTTAATGTATGAAATTGGAAATAGAAAAGACGGAGAAGATTATTATAATGAAACACATGGAAAACAACAAGCAACAAACAGCAATACAAAGTTTTTGGGATAAAATAGCATTGCAATTATCTATTGCACAAATTAACGAGTTCCTACCTGAATTTGAAAAAGCCAAAGAAATGCATAAAGAGCAGATAGAAAACGCTTGGGATAGGGGACAGTATATCGGTGAAACTTTTCCGCAAAGAAATATTGAGCCAGAGTACGAAAACAATTCAGAGGAGTACTACAACAAAACATATAGAAAAGAATAAAAAGGCAAAATAATTTTTTTATATTTATACATATAATAACTAAAAAATGCCAATCATTACCAAGGATCAGTCTCAAGACAAAGCTAGTAATCGTTTAGACAGGAATTTAAACAAAAAGAAAAAACAAAAACCATTAGGTGAAGAAGAATGGAGTGAACTAACAAATAGAGGAGCTAGTTTAGCTGAGCAATTTGAATGGCTTAAAATTAAAAAACAAAAGGATGATTATAAATAATGCTGAGTTAATGTATAAAGCATTTTTAATTGAAGCCACAACTAAACTACTTGTATTGAAAGGAATCACCGATTGGGAAAAATTAGTTAAAGAAATTGATGAACAATACCAACCAATCACAGAAGAAGAAATGGAAGTATTTAGTGAAGCTATTATATATGCTAGATGTGCTATATTAAACTAAAAAGTTATGAATAAAACAAAATGGTATTGGTGGTTTCCTCTTTTAGGATTGTTCTTTATAGAAGAAATTACAGGGTGGGTTTGGGATAGTAAACTAGAAGAACAAAAACAAAGAATATCATATTATTCTTCTATATGGGCTCTACACCTAATAAGTACTTCTATAGTTATGATGATATTTATTTTAGTGATAAAATCTTAAAATAATATAATATGGCTGCTACTATCTTAAAAGGTTTTCACTATTCTTTTGGGATAGCCCCTAAAATATACACTACACCAACTACCATTTCTAAGCAAATAACATTCACTGACAGTTGTAGATATAATCTTAATTCTGATGATCAATTAGATATAAATAAGTTATTTGGTATTGGTTATTTTCCATCACATCATCATAATAGTGTTAGGTTTGGATGGAGATATGATTTAAATCAAGACAAAATAGAAGTATTAGCTTATTGGTATGAAGATAAAGTAAGAAAAAATATGTCTTTATTTTTTGCTAATATAGGGAAAAAATATGAATATGATATTCATGCAATGAAAAGTTCTCATATTTTAAGTGTTAAAAAAACAGTTGGTTATACTGTATTTGTTCCAAGTAAACGTTATGGTTTTTCTCTTAATCCATATTTTGGGGGTAATAGACGAGCACCTCACACTATGAAAATACTTATTGATTAAAGAGGCAAAATAAAAGTCTTATATTTAGTTTATAATTAAAAATAAATGTTATGAACACAAACAGAATGATGACAAATCACAGTTACACACTTGATGAGATTAAGCATCTCGCTCCATCTGTTTTTACAGAGCAAAAAGCACCTCACCTAACAGACAAGTACATTCAAACTCCAACATCACGTGTTGTTGAAGATTTGATGCGTTTGGGGTGGCAAGTAACTAAAGCTCAAGAAATTAAAGCTCGCAAAGGTAAAGGATTTCAAAAACACATGGTTGTGTTTCGCAACCCAGACATTATGATTAGAGGTAATAATGGAGACGATTCATTCCCTCAAATTCTACTTACCAATTCACATGATGGTAAATCAGCATTTAATTTTAGAGTAGGTATTTTTCGTTTAGTATGCTCAAATGGATTAGTTGTTAGTGATGCTGATTTTAATAATGTTTCTATTAAACATATTAATTATACTTTTGAATCACTCCAGGAAAAAATAAATGGTGTGATTGAAAAGTTACCTGGTTTAGTTCAAAAAATTAACTTGTTTAAGAGTAAAGAATTGACTCAAGAACAAATGGTTGATTTTGCAACTAAAGCTGCTACACTTAGAAATAAGCAAGTAGTGAATGCTATGGATTTACTTAATGCTACTCGAGAACAAGATAATGGAAATGATTTGTGGGTAGTATTTAATCGAGTTCAAGAAAAAATACTTGGTGGTGGTTACAGTTATGGTAGAAAAAATCGTAAAGCACGTTCAATTACAAACTTTCAACAAGATATTAAAATAAATGAACAATTATTTGAATTAGCTGAAGCTTATCTTTAATTTTTAAAGGTGGGGGTGTGAATAGCCCTCACCTTACATTTGTACCTTATGGAAAGTAAAGATGAAATACATATAGGGTTTAATTCTTATTTGAATGTTCAAACATCAAAAATAATTTCATTAGATGAAAGATTAATTTTAATGGTTGAAGATCAAAAATCAATTGAATTAAAAATTAAAATTGAAGCTGACTTTAATACTATACCTGAAGAATATCATGAAATATTTTTAAATATGATAACTTCTAAATATTACAATAAAGTATCATTCAGTGATAATCTATTTTCACAATGTTGTAAACCAAAACGTAAGTGGTATGAATTTTGGAAGGCAAGATAATTATTTTATCTTTAATTCATAAAAATAAAAGTTATGATTACTTACAATTTAGAAGCAGTTAAACCTAAACTAATTGATTGGGTGAAAAGTAATGTATCCGATTTTTGTAGTGATATGTTTAAAGAAATTCAACATGCTGCTGGACATAAATCACCAGATGATGTTGAAATGTTTTTAGGTCAAATAAGAGAAGCTGAAAAACTATCAGTAGATTATACTAAAATAATCAATGAAGCACAAACATTAGCTGATATACTCAAAATAGCTGATGAAGATGTTATGTGTAATGTTTTTTATGAAAGAGAAGATGAAATTATAACTATTATTTTGGGTGTTAAAATAGAACAAGTATATTTATAGCAAAAAATAAAATAAAATGACCGCTGTAGACTTTATCAAAGCAATTATCAATGCACAGCACGGATGGGCTGTAGCCGATCAGTTTGAATCTACTTATGAAAATCCATCTCCAAGTAATTTTAGTGAACGAAATCAAGAAGCACTTGATTCAATTAAAGAAACTATCGAAGATTTATTTGATAGTAATCTTTTAAGTGAAGGATTAATAGATGAATTAAATTATTATCTTGACTGTATGGATGGACTTATTGATGAAGAAGAAGTAGATGATAACTATGATGATGGATTTGAAGATTATGATTATGATAAAGGTTTATTTGATGTTGATTAATGGAACGGTTATTTAGAGCTTTATTTAAAACCATTATAGCTATTTTTATTTTAATGGTTATCATTGAATATGGTGATAATATAGTGTATTTTTATGAAAAACACCCATGGATGTTAATAGCGACTATATTTTTCTTGTACTATTATTATTTTTCAAAATAGGCAAAATAAGATTTTTATATTCATGTTATGAAAAAAACAGCAGTACAAGAAGTAATTGATTATATTGAAAGTTCAACAAAGATAAAGTTTAAAGATACAAGTAAGGAATTATTTAACGATAAACACAAGTATCAAATAACTGAAGCTATTGAACATGTACTTGCTGGTTTTATCACTAATGACTATCTTAGACATAAAATAGCTGAAAAATATTACAATGAAGTTTATGGTAATAATAAAAATAGTGAAGAATAATTTAAAAAATAAGTCATGAAATATCTTGTAACAACATTTATAGTACTCCTACTAGGAGTAGTTATGTATGGTTTGTATTCGTTTATGTATTTAGAATTGAATCCACTTAAGTGGGAAGATGATGTTCGTAAATCTATTAGTTTTGGTTGGTTTAGTTTGTCAATGTTAATTGTTATTGTTAGATCAATGACTAAAAAAGATAAAACTGATCCATATGGAAGAAAATATATCTAGGTGGGATGAATTAGAGAATAAATTAGATGTTTGTTCATTTGTTGCTTTTAATAGAAGTAATAAATGGTCATATAAGATTTATTCTATATCAAATGATGAAATATTTGAGCAGAAAAGCGGTTATGCTACAAAAAATGATGCTAAAAAAGCATGTTTAGATAAGTTAATTGAATTGGCAAAGTAATTTTATTATTTTTACTTCATAAAATTAAAAGTTATGAAAGTAATAGAGAAACCATGGTACTATGGTTCATATTTAGCCTATGAAGACATTGAAGATGAGTTTATACCTACTGAACGAGGAGTAAGGGTATTACCTGCTCCATTCTTCTATGATAAAAAGATATTTTTCACTTTACATAAACAATACCAACCAGGCGAAAAACAATCATTCCCAAATGGTGGTTATGAAGTCATAGACATGACTGGTGGTATTAGAAATTATGACTTAGATCAAATCATTATTCACCCAGCAGTATTGAAACATAAAAAGATGCTGGAGAAAATGAAACGTAGAACTGAAAAAACTCAAAAGCAAATTGATCGAGAATTAAGAAAACGTAATCGCGAAGCTAAGAAACAAAATAAAACAGGCAAACGAGGCAGACCAGCACTTAATTCAGAAGAAAAAGCAAAACGAGAAATAGCTAAAGCAGAAAGTAAAACACGTTCAGGTGGTAAACGAGGTAGACCCAAATCAAATACACCTAAACCAATCACTGAAAAAACAAATACAGGTAAACGAGGTAGACCAGCATTAAGTGAAGAAGCAAAACGTCAACGTGAATTAGCTAAATTAGCAACTAAGGTTAGAAGTGGTGGTAAACGAGGTAGACCTAAGAAGGCAAAATAAAAGTCTTATATTTATTAAAATTAATAGTTATGAAAAATAAAGTTTGGCACAAAATCACTATTGCTACAGAGGAACAGAATGTAGAAATACACCCAACAGACACGTATGATGGTATCATAGTGGTGACTAAAGAGCTGGATGATAAGACAGAAAGTCCACGAATGTATCTGAATGAAGATGAAATGGAAATGCTTATTCTTAAGATGAGAGAGATGATGAATTCTGTTAAAGCAAAATAAAAAATTAGGTTGATCGGGGAAGGAAGAGACTTATAAACCCTGTCGATGGGTGGGTAGGGCCTTCGGAGTTGAAATCGTCAAAGTAAAGCCAATCATAAAAGTAGATGTCCACGCAACCATCTTCTACTTTCCTAATTCTCAGTGTTCCCAGAGATTAAACGGGGGCTATTGACGACTGGAGATTAGTCGTAGGTTCACGATGCAAGAGAAATCGTAGGTTAGTCAGGTGGCGGAATTGGTAGACGCAAATAGGGTGTGTAAGTGTGAATCTAATCCGAGAGGTAGTCGCTCGGACAATAAAGCACTCGATTGATGAAGTGACTTGTCATCATACAGGTTCGAATCCTGTCCTGACTGATAAAAAAATAATATATGACAGAACTTGAGTATATACAGAAAAAACTGAATGTCATAAAAAAACTACGGAAGAACAACAAACCCTAAATTATGAATAAAAAAATAAAAGAAACTATTTTATTAATAGGTGCAGCCTTAGTTTGGTCATTAATATTGTATCTCCTATTTAAATTAATTCAATAAAAACACAATGAAAAAAGTAAAATTAGAACATGAAAAAAAGAAAGTTAAAATGGGTAGCGTGGTTTGAAACTCCGATATGTTTCTATACCAAAAAAGAAATGTTAAAATATTGCGAGGGGAAAATCGTGATGAAGAGTAAAATGAATTGTCATTAAAATCCTGTCCTGACTACTAAAACTTAAAAACATGGAACAAGAAAAATGCAATGTGTGTAATTATGAAAATGGGCATAATTCACTATGTCCTAATAACGTGATTAACTCTGATGTGTACGAATATCAGAATAGTCAAATTGAAGAGTAAAATAACATAGTCAGGTGGTGTAATTGGCAACGCAACATATAAGTCCGAGTGCATTGTTGATACAGGTTCGAATCCTGTCCTGACTACTAAAATTAAAAGTTATGGAAAAAGATAAAGACTTTGAATCATTTGGATATAATACAGACAATCCATGTGAAATATGTGGAGAAAAACCTGCTAAAATAGAACCAAGATTCTTTTATACTGTTTGTAAAGAACATCAGTATTTAACACCCACACAAGTAAGTGAGTTAAAAATAAAGAAATAATCAGGTGGGGGAATCCTGTCCTGACTACTAAAAATAAAATACATGAAAACTCTATTTTGGATTTGTTACTATGGGCTTATAGTTGTATTAGGTATATATGCCGTTGTAAAATTCATTAAAAATAAATAAAAATTACAGAAGGCAAAATAATTTTTTTATATTTACTAAAATTAAAAATTATGATGTCAAACGATGAAATTCAAAAATGGAATAGAGAAATGTTCAATGAAATGCATGAACCTATTCAAGAAAGTGTTTCTGATGCTCTAGATTATGTTAAGTATACTTTAGAAGAAGCAAAAGAATGTCATATGGAAACTGAAGTGGTAGTTTGGGCTCTAAAGTATATGAAAGATGATCCAACACTAACTATTAAACAGGCAATATCTTACTCATTTAACGATTGGATAAAATAAACAAATGAAAACATTTAGAATTATTGAAGAAGCCCCAGTTATCTGTGTTTGGACATACATAGTTGAAGCAGAAACTGAAGAAGAAGCATTAGAACTAGTAACAAATGGTGATGTTGAAGCAGCGGAGATGAATATTGAAGTAGATTATGAAGATGCTGAATTCACATACCATATTGAAGAAGAAGAGGCAAAATAATTATTTTATCTTTATTTAAACAATTAAAACAAAGGTTATGACAAAGCAACAAACAATTGACACTCTGAAAAGTCAACTCCCCGGATTTTATTCAGTTGAACAAGTAATCGCACTTATTGATGGTATTGAAGCTGAAACTGAACAAACAGCAATATCAAAACTTGATAGTGACAAAGTATCATCACTTGTAAGAGATATGGTTGAAGAAATATGTGATCAAGCTGATTCTCTAATAGATAATTATGAGCTGGAAATGAATGGTAGAGAAGTAGAAATGACAAGTATTACACTTGATCTGTATGGTTTGAAATCAATAGTAGAAGAATATTTGAAAGATAATAATATAATGTTGATTGAGAAAGAAGAAAGTGATGAAGATTAAGTTGGCAAAATAATTATCTTACATTTATTAAAATTAAAAATTATGGCAAAAATTGAATTTGTAGAACTCAAAGATGTTGATGATTCTTTATGGTATTTTACTCAAGTAAATGGATGTTATATTGTTAATTCTGGTAGTTTCAAGAAAGAAAAAGCATATGATTTTTTCAAAAAGTACGTTGAAAGCTCAAATAAAAAACCAGTTGAAACCGTTCTAGAAACTGTTGAAGTAGAAGAAGCAGCCGCACCATTCTAAAACAAACCATTATGAAAATTCAACTTGTCAAAGAAACAAAATACGACAAAGCCACCTACTACATTACAGTAGATGGTAAGTTCAAAGCTGGTTCCACTTGTGATAACCTAGCAGAGGCACTGGAAGCATTTGAAGATGCTAAATATGAAGTAAATGGTAAGCGTATCGAAATTCTAATGCAAGAAGAACTTTAAAAAGGCAAAATAATTTTTATATCTTTAGCATATGAAAAAAATAATAATTAAAATCAACCAGCTATTGTTTACTAATGAAAATCAAAAAACATATAGCTTCACCCCAGGTACGCACACTATTCTGCCTACAGATATACTAGATGAAAAACAATGGATGAATGAGTTTAAAGTATCATTTATGTATGGTTGGCGAAGTAATCCAATATATTTAGACTAATAAAAGTAAGTAAAAATGGATATGTTTTTATTAGTAATCATTATAATTTATTTACACGATATTAATCACAATATCAAAGTTAAAAAATAATTTGTTAGGCAAAATAAAGATTGTATATTTAATTATTATTTAAACAATTAAAACAAAGGTTATGAACAACGAAACGATGAATGTAGAAACAAAGCGCCGTGGAAGGCCGGTTGTTGAAAACAGTGCTCGCCAACTGAAACTCGCAGCACAAGCAGCACGAGGTGAAGTAAAACGAGGCCGTCCCGCGAATCCAAATTCAAATCGCCAAACCAAAATGGCAGCACGAATGATTGTGATTGCAAATGGTGGTGAAGTAAAGCGTGGTAGGCCCAAGATGATAAAAGAAGTGGTTGCGTAAGCAACCACTAATGCCTGGGTGGTGGAATAGGTAGACACGCTTGACTTAAGATCAAGTTTGCAGAAAAAGCAAGTGCGGGTTCGATTCCCGCCCCAGGTACATAAATAAGATTACTAGTCTTATATGTTTACATATATTTATTAATATGAAACAATATAATACTAAAAAATCAAACAGTTGGGAAAAAACAGGTATTAAAGTTGATAATATCTCTCAACAAGAATTCGTTAATATATGTTCTAGTAGTGAATCAATGGCTCACGCCGCTTCTAGACTTGGATTACATTTTAATACTTTTAAAAAATATGCTCTTAAATATGATTGTTATAAACCAAATCAATCAGGAAAAGGATTAAAAAAAGAGAATGGGTATAGAGTAAAATATGATGGATTAAAAACAAGAGCAGGAATAAGAAAACGAATAATAAAAGAAAAGTTAATTGAATATAAATGTAGTGAATGTGAAATATCAGAATGGAAAGGTCAAAAACTAGCATTACATTTAGATCATATAGATGGTAACGCTTGGAATCATGATTTATCTAATTTAAGATTTTTATGCCCAAATTGCCATTCATTAACTGATAATTACACGGGAAAAAATAAAAAATAAAAGTTATGAAAGCATACCAAGTATATAAAGGAGAACAAGATAAACACGGACATCAACAATTTGATTTAATAGCAACTTATTTAGATAAACAACAAGCTTTAAACCACGCTGAAAAAATAGCTGAAGAAACTCCTTTGTATAGCGATACTATATTAGAATTTGATGGATGGTACGGGAAAGGTAAGTATTGTAGCTGGTCCATAAGAGGTTGGGAAATAATTATTGTTTCTCAATTCAGAGAGATTGAAATTATAGAATAAAAATAGTCAGGTAGTGTAATGGTAGCACGGAGTGAAGTAGACGCATTAACATGTAGTCCCGATCTCAAGTATAGGTTCAAATCCTGTCTTGACTACAAACACAGAGTGACGTAGGTTGATGTTCCAAAAAGGAATCTGATATAGAGTTAAAAGAGGTAGGAGAAATCACTCATTAACCCACCCAATTTAGTCAGGTAGCTCAAAGGTCGAGCGGGCCCGTAACAGGGAGTGCGTATGCAGGTTCGAATCCTGTCCTGACTACTGATAGTCATACTTTTAATTTTTAATGGTGAAACGACCTGGAGTGTCTACTCCGGGTCTCTTTTTTTAAAGGTTGGCAAAATAAAAGTTTTATATTTAATCAATTAAAAAATAAAAGTTATGAAACTAATTTACACAAAACGCGAACTTCAAGAATTAGATACAATTGAGCAAGCTTGGGATGATGATGAATTAAAAATTGATGAGGATAATGTTCGTGTATGGTTAACACATACAGAAAATAGACAATACAATGGTGATTATGTTGTTGAAATAAAAACAAATGGTAGTTGGACTCAACACTATATGTTGTTTGAATAAGAGTGACAAAATAAATTCTTACATTTAATTATTAATAATTAATTATATGATCATAGAATTAAAAAGCATCATTGAAGAAATAAGTGATTTCATTAATGAAAACACTGATGAGTTTGAATTTGTAGTTGATATTAATAATTTGGATTTATGGGAATTTGATTTTAATGATTTGAGTTTTAATATAAGAGAATGCTGTAATATATTTGTTAGAGAATTAGAAGATAATAGTATTGAAAAAGAATATAGTGAAAGTGTTATTAAAAAAGTCTATAAAAACAATTTAATATTATACTTGGTTAATTAGGCGAAATAAATTATTAACTTTATTAAAATTAAATAATATGATTACAAAAGAACAATTCCTAACAGCTCAGTTAAAAGATATCTCTCAAGTTTATCTTGGTAAAAATCATCACTGCCGATGCGGTTGTGGAGGAAAATATACCGCTACTACTTACATGATTAAACCTCGTACAGCGACTATAGACAATAATTTGGTTAATTTGCGTCTTAAAAGAGCAAAAAAACTGATTGAATCTGGAGTTCAAGTTGATTATGGTGATAATTATGTTAATATTGTGACAGGAAATAATCGAGCCTTGACATTTTATTTTAACGAAACACAACAATAAAAAAGTTGGCAAAACAATTCACTACATTTATTAAAATTAAAAGTTATGAAAATAGAATTGACAGACATGCAGCTACAAAATCTATACTATGTAGCTAACAAAGTGAAACTAGAAAAGGAGAAGGGAATGTTTGCAATGATTGAAATGAATGAATTGGATGAACTAATTGAATTGCTTGATAACGCAATAGAAGAAAATAATAAACAATTCAGACAAGAATTGTGGAATAGTGTTAGTAAAACTATGGATAAAAGGACAAAATAGTAACCATATATTTAATTAATAAATAAAAAGGTTATGGCACAACAAACAGCAGTTGAATGGTTGATAAAGGAAATTGACTCACAATATCCGCATATTAATATCTTATGGAAGCAGTGGATGATCGAAAAAGCCAAACAAATGGAGAAAGAGCAGATAATAAAAGCAGATTTAGCTGGAGTAGAAAGAACTATTGTAAAATTTAATGAATATTTACCTCTTCCTGATGTATTAAATGTTTTAAAAAACATTAAACAAGGCATAGATATACATGAAGAAGGAGAACAATACTATAACGAAATTTACACAACCAAATAATAAACAAACAAAAAACCAAAGGTTATGATGAACGTAAATGAACTAAAATCCAACTACAGTATTTTCGGTAATAAAGGAAACGTATGGAATAATACAGCTCATATCTATAAATCGGGTGAGGGTAATTTATGTGGAACTCCAGCACTATCAACTAATTGGGCTAGGATAGAAAATGTAGAAACAATCGGTTGTGTGGAGTGTTTGAAAAAATATAATGAAACTAATTATGAAATATTTGATATAGATACTCAATATAATACTGAAGTGTATTATGGGGATGATGATTATGATTTTGGTTATGATGAATGGAAGCAGCAAAGTAGGTAATAATTTAGTTGAATTTTGTAGTTGAAATTAGGAAGTCAAAATAATTCACTAACTTTACTTAAATAAAAAAATCAAGTTATGAATACACAAGAATTGGCAACTAAAATCTACAATTACATTACAACTCTTAATAGAAACGGAGAACATTGGGATAAGTGGGATGATGAGAGGGAAATCGATTTCATTAGGAGCCTGATTGATAATCAACACAAGTCAGTAATAGAGCAAAACTGTAATAATGATGATTGGGGTTTCTAAAGGTGAAATGAACAAGTAAAAAATAATATAGTCGGGTGGCGGAATGGTAGACGTAAATACATCCAGTTATAGGGACTGAAACTCAAGCACATTTACGTTTTAGTAAATGAGAGATGAAAAAACTAATACAGGTTCGAATCCTGTCCTGACTACTAAAAAAAGAAAAAATGTTTTACGAAGCAAACAATAAAAAGGATTTTATTATTGGTTGGATTTCGGGCGTGATATTCGCTATATCAATTGTAATATTGTTTAAGATTCTGTAAAAAATGTATTAAGTTAATGGATGGAAATAGATGTTAGAGGGTGGAAAATGATAGGGTGTTATGTAGTGTTTTTTTATAGATCTTTGTTATAGTATGTGGAATGGTGTTAATGTAGAGTTAGGTGATGGTTGTGATAAGGTTCCTTTCTTTTCTCGCCTCACCTAATTTTTTTTCTAAACCCAATTTTTTTATACACAATTTTTTTTATTCTATTTTTTTTTCTCCAAAAAGGCAAAGTAATTTTTTTATATTTAATCATTAAAAAATTAAAAGTTATGTACAATGAAAAAACAATGAACAATGTTATGTTGCAACGCGCAGCATTGATGGGGGCATTTTCAGCTATTCTTGCCACTGAGGAAGAAAAAACAATAGAGGAAATTAAAATAGCTATTTGTAATTTTATAGGTGATTTGATTAGTCAAGGGATAACTATAGGTGATGAAATTGAATTGGATGTCACTAGCCGATGTATAATTTTTATTGAGCAACAAAGAGCAGTTGTTGCGGTTAACAGTATACTTTAATATAAGAGAGGCTAAGTTTTATTTTTATATTTATACAAATAAAAAGTTATGAATAACTACAAAACGCAAATGACCGCCCCCACTTACAAAATTGTTTATACTAAAAAGAATGGGGACGTTAGGGTAATGAAATGTAGGGTAGAAAGTGATTACTGTGAACATATTTCAGGCAAGCCAGAATATGTTGTTGTTTATGATTTGGTTAACGAGGGATACAGGACAGTAAATACTGATACGATTAAGTTGTTTGAATTGATGTAATGTGAATTGGATATAATAAATGAGGGGGTCAAAACCCCCTCACTACATTTATCTTATAAAATTAAAACGTATGAAAATTAAAGTAATCAAAAACGCTTATTACGTAAGTGAAGATTTGACTAATTACGGCTGTGTAGATGAAGAAACATTTAACAATTCATTTTCGCAAGTGTTGTGTGTTGGAGATATATGGGAGAGTTGTAGTACTGAGTTTGGTGACTTTTTTAAATGTATTAAAAGTAATATATGGAGAGAAGAGTTGAATGATGGTTGGTGGGATTATGATCGTATGAAAGATTATTTTGAAGTGATTGAAAATTAAAATGAGGGGGTCAAAACCCCCTCACTACATTTATTAAAATTAAAAGTTATGAATTACAACATTGGTGATCAGGTCATTATTAAAGATGACAAATGTAAATTATATGGTACGATTATAGAAATAAATAATGACATAATCACAGTTCGTACTATGTTTGGAAATAAATTGGTCACAATAAATGAAATTGTAGATTAATTGGGCAAAATTATTTATTATATTTAACCATTAAAATTAAAACGTATGAGAGTTACTAATGAATTGCTTCAAAAGTATTTCGAAGCATTAGTTGCAGGTCAGCCTGATGATGTTGTAAATATGTTAATGGAGTTGTTTAATGAAAAAGTTAGTCAAAGGGAGTGGATTGAATTAATTGCCGATGATGTTTATGATATATACAAAGATGTATAAATAAAAAGGCAAAACAACAATTGTATATTTAACCATTAAAAATTAAAAGTTATGTTTACAAGTAATCGCAACAAAGGATTCACAATGACATTTGAAAATGGCTGGACTATAAGCGTTCAGTGGGGTATAGGAAATTATTGTGATGTAGGCCGTTCAGCAGAAGATTATAATGAATCAACAAAGCATAAATCTTGGAAATCCGAAACCGCTGAAATAGCAATATGGGATAAAAATGATAATTGGTATGAGTTTGAACATGACACAGTAAAGGGGTATTGCACAGCCAATGAAGTAGCTGAGTGGATTTTGATTGCGGCTACATTGAAATAAAAAAGCAAAACAACGAACGTACATTTAACCATTAAAATTAAAACATATGAACACAATTATCATTACAGCACAGTTCAGTGCCGCAGCAATTGTTTGGGTATTAATTGTATATGTTATTATTAGTAAAATTAAAGAGGCAAAGTAACGAACGTATATTTAGTCATTATTAAAAATTAAAAATTAAGGTTATGAGTAAGAAGAAAGTACAAGTAGTCGAAACAACTGAAGTAGTTGTAATTGAGAATTTGGTCGAAGCGGTTGTAACTGAAAAACGCAAACCCGGCCGCCCGATAGTAGAAGGTAGTAAGCGTCAACTTGACCTAGCCGCTAAAATGTATCGGGTACAATTGAATGGTGGTATAGTAAAACGTGGCCGCCCAATAGTAGGTGAAAGTAAAAGACAACAAAGAATGGCTGAACGGGAAGCTAAATTGGCGGCCGGAATTGAAATTAAAAGGGGCCGCCCCAAAATGGTAGTAGCCGAAGCATAAATATTAAATAACAAGTAATGGATGGGGACGAAGGTCCCCATTCGTTATCTCAAACAGCACGGGTGGCGAAACAACAACCGTATATTTAATCATTAAAAATTAAAAATAATGATTACAAAAGCGTTGATCGAAGTAGTAATTGAACTGAGCCCAGCCATTATAATAATGGGTATTGTAGTTGTTGGTTGTATCATGTTTACTAAGCCTGAGGATGATGTTAAATGGGAAGACATTGATGGGGCGAAATAACGAACGTATATTTAATTATTAAAAATTAAAACACATGACACTGTTCCAAGCCAAAATTGCCTTGACTGGTCTGAAGTTTGAACTTAAGACAGGTATGAAGATGTCAGGTAAAGTAAACACATACAGAATAGTTGCCACGGCTTTAGGGTATCCAAAAAATGCTCGGCCAAGTAAAGAACAATTGATTAGAGAATTGGAAGCGGCGATTGTTGAGACGGAGCTTCAAGAAGCGTAAGTTGTAAAAAAAAGTTTGGTGATGGCGGGTCGGTATCGATTGATATCGGCCCGCTATCGTTTTGCCATCGATCTGCTCCCATGCCAATTGTGGTCCATCGATGGGGCGGGGGCGGCATAAAAAAAATGGGATGTATTCTCAACTCACAAACACCTCTCACCATCGACAGTATATACACATATACTTTATTTACAATTTCCATTTTAACCCCTTTTGCAACCACTTTGTAAAATCTCAAAATCTCTTTTAATACAATTTTTTTGTATAAATCCCCCATATCAATTAATTTAAATATATTAAAAATATTTTGCCTTTTTTCAATATTTATTATTATGAAGACATACAAAATAAAATCTGAGGATAAAGCTGCTTTCCTTAATCGTATGGAAAAACTTAAATCCCCCATCGATACTACCCAGATTAAAGATATACCAATTGATAATGCATTTGAAGTAACAATAGAAGATCCTGAGCAACTATTGTTAGTAAAAAAAGTTTTAAATCAAGCACCAAAAATTAATGTTTTGAAAGAAAATATATCTTTATTAGAAATTGCAAAGAGGTTATTGAATAATACAAAATAAGCTTGGCTCGGCAAGAAAAATTCTGTATTTTCTAACTACACTACTACAATTAGAAAAACGTAGAGTGTTGATATTTATAGATAAATATATACTTATGAGATATAAAGCGAATGTAGTAATGCAATTGGAGCATATAGACTCAATTGCAAGCCGTATACAGTTTCAAGTAAATAGAGGTTACGATCAAAATCAAATTTTGGAAACTATTGAGATGTTAAAGGAACAAATTGAAAAAACTCGTGAGATGGTTTCACTCGAGGATGATGATTTTGCTAAACAATTTGCTGGGTTATGATTTGGTGGCAAATATTACTTTGGGTAGTTGGAATTCACGTTGTTGAAGTTGTAGGTGTACTTATATTTTTATTAATGAGACGAAATGGTGCTTTAGAAAAAGCACTTGCTGAACAACAACAATATATTGATGCTATTTCAATAGTAATTGAAAACTCTGATCAACAATTAAAAGAATTAGATAGAATGGGTGCTTTTGAAGCTGACGATGAAGTAGGAACTTTTTTTAGAAATTTAAAAGAAATTCAAAATCTTATTAATCAGTTCAAGACAAACCAAAAATAACTTGAATGTAAGAAATGTATTATACAAACGAAGAAACTGATTTATTCTTAGAAGAAGAATTACAACTAACAAAGAAAGGAAAACCACGTAAACGTAAACCAAAAGAACCTCGTATCTATTTCACTCAGGATACTGAAGATGCTATTGTTGAGTATTTAATTACTGAAGATATAGCTTTACGTAATAAAATTTATAATGAACGTATAAAATATGGTTTTTATAAATTAGCAGAAAATATTATTCATACGTTTAAGTTTTATTATACTGATACTGATACAATTGAAGAGTTAAAGCATGAGGTAATTACGTTTTTATTAGAAAAATTACACTTATATAATCCAACTAAGGGTAAAGCGTTTAGTTATTTTGGAACAATAGCTAAGCGCTATCTTATTGTATATAATGAGAATAATTATAAGAAGTTACAAGAAAAAGCAGACGTAGATGAGAGTGATGATGATCAAATGATGTTGTATGAGCATGATGCTAATATAGAAAGAGTATTTGATGAAGTTATTTTTATAGATCAATATATTAAGTATATAGATAATAATTTGTTTAAGTTATTTCCTAAAAAACAAGACGCCCAAACAGCTGATGCTATTATTGAATTATTCCGGAAACGTGAATCATTAGAAATATTTAATAAGAAAGCACTTTATATCTATATTCGTGAAATAACAGATGTTTCTACTCCCCAAGTTACTAAAATTATAAAAAAACTTAAAATAATATATATCCAGTTATATAATGAATATTATAATAACGGATATGTAAAAGTTTAAGAATTTATATTTATTGGTAAATACAATTTATGTCGAATTTCGATAATGTTACTTTATTTGGGAATACATCATTATCTGATTTATTTAAGCAAATACATAAAAATAATAAAGATATTGATAAACAAATTGGAGAGTTTATTGATACTTTAAAACCTATGGCGTCTTCTAATGCTGGTTCTGCTGTAATGCTTATGCCTACTGTTAAGGATTTAATAGATGTTAATGTAAAAAATAATGAACAATTAATTAAAATGGCTGCTATTGCTCAAAGAGCAGCTAGTGTTAACGCATCTAATGGGACTGAGTTAATTAATATGGATGAAATTAATGCATTATTAGAAGAACAAAAAGAAATACAAGAGCAAGGTCAAAAATTACTTGAACAAACTCACCCTCATAAACTAGAAAGATGAGTTTTAAAATACGTGATAATACTTCTTATCTTTATAGCAATTTAGGAAGAAATAATTTTACTTTTCCTACCAAACCACAAGCTGGAAAAGTATTTGGAATTGTCACTACTAAAGATACTCCAACTCCAGCTATGTTTAAAAAAGCAGGAGGTTTCAGTGGATTAGGAACTATTTTTTATCAAAATTATGAGTTATCTAAAAATGAAATAGGTAATATAGATGATACTTTTTTAGACAAATGTTCTTTAGCTAAACCTTTATATCCTCAATTTTCTTATTATCCTGCCTTAAAAGAATTAGTTTATATAATATCCCTTCCCTCAGCTTATAATCAAGTGAATTCAACTGATGCTGGATTATATTATATAAATTCAATTAATATTTGGAATAATAATCAACAAAATAGCCAACAAGTTAGTGAAAATGAAACTTTAGGGTCTACACTTTTTGAAAATCCAAATACTAGACTTTTAATAGCATATCAAGGAGATAATATAATTCAAGGAAGACAAGGTAATTCTTTAAGATTTAGTACAGTAACTAGAGGTGTTAACCCATCAAACGAATGGAGTCAAGTTGGAAATGAGATTGATCCTATTACTATTTTAACTAATGGTTTAGCTTATGATCCTTCTAAACAATACTATGTTGAACAAATAAATAAAGATGCTTCATCTATTTATTTAACATCAACTCAAAAAATACCATTACAAACGGATAAAACAGGAGTATTAAATAATTTAACAAATCCTTTAAATGTACCTGATTATACTAATTCTCAAGTAATTTTAAACGGAGATAGAATAGTATTAAATTCTAAAAAAGATGAAGTAATGCTATTTGCTAAAACTAATATTGAGTTAAATACTAAAAATACTATTAATTTAAATGCTGATGAAAGAGTTTATTTAAATACAAATAATATTTTTTTAGGAAAATATGATTCGAAAAATATACCCCAACCTGTATTATTAGGTAATAATACGCTTGAAGTATTTATTTTATTGCAACAAACATTAACAACATTAGGATCTTATTTACAAAAAGCTGTAAGTACTTCTGAAGGTTCTCCTATAGTTGGAATAAACGCTGCTGGAAAAGAAATAATTAATGATATGAATAGATTATGTGATTTATTAAATAAAATAACATCTACAAAAGTATTTACAATATAATGGCTAGTAATTCTATTAATATATCACCTGTTATATCTCCTGATATTGTTAATAATATATCAAAATCTAATAATATTAAATCATTTGGAGATCAACTTAAAAATCAAGCTAAAGAGAAAATAATAATAGGTGGTCAAGATAAAATAAAAGAAATAGGAGATAAACAGCTTGAATTAACTATAAAAGAAGAACAAGCAGGAATTAATAAAAACAATACAATAAAAAAAGCTGAGCATGATTATAATACTAAACAAATAACTGAACAACAATATAATGATATTATTGCTGCTGCTCAAACTACTTACAATGCAGAATTAGCTGCTATTAAATTAGAAAAACAAAAGTTACAACAAGATAAAGATAATATAATTAATGATCCTCTTCAAAAATTAAAAGATAAACAAAAACAATTAAATAATAAAGTTAAAGTTTTAAAAAAACAAAATATAAATATAGATAATAAAGCTAAAAAAGATTTAGCTAAGCAAGTATTATCTAATGCTTCAAAAACATTAGCTCCAATTATTGCTCTTCAATTAACAAATAGTTTTATTTCTATTATTTCTCAACGAAAAAAATTAGAAATTTTAGTTGATCAAGTAAATGAATATATTGATACTCAAGTTAAAGATCAATCAACTGTTGCTATAGCTACTAATTTAAGAAATAATGCTGTTACTTTAATAAACAATAATGTAAAAAAATTACAAGCAATAGAAAAAATTCTTAAAACAATTACTACTATAATAACTACTATTACAATAATATTAACAGTAATAGAAAGAATATTAAGTTTACCTATACCTGCTTTACTTCCTGTAAAAGTACAACTTCAACCTACATTACAAAAAATATTAAGATTAATATCAGCTATAAATGCTGTATTAATTATAGTAACTAACTTATTAGAGAATGAAATTTTAAAATTAATTGAAATAAGAGAACGTTTAAAAGAAATTAGTTTAAAATTAGATGGTAAAACTTTGAATAATTTAGATAATCAAGAATTTACTGATTTAATTAATACTTTTGCTCCTATTAGTACAGGAGAATTTTCACCTTATAAAGGATTTAAATTTAAATTAAAAGAAGAAAATAATCCTAAATTTGTAGTTAAAGGTAATAAACGCCGTTATGCTGTTGCTATTGATCGTGATGGCGTTGAAGTACTTAAAAGTGAATTTTCATTTACATTAGATCCTAACGATTTAATAGACCAATTAAAATTAATTATTGATCAACAAAACTTACAAGGATAAAATATTTATAATTATGAATGCTAAAATATTTAAACAATTAATTAAAGAAGCAGTTCGTGAAGCTGTTCGTGAAGAAATTGGTGTGTTGTTATTAGAACAGAAAAAACAAGAATTAAATGAAAGTAAAACATTTAGTTTTACAAGTAATGATATGCCTGTAAGTGTAGATGCTAAAACAGCATTACGTAGTAAAATGAGTACTATGTTTGGGTATGAAACTCCTCAAGCTCAGTCTCATTTAAAAGTTGATCCAACATCTGATAATCCATTTGCTGCTTTTATAGCTGATGCTGGAGCTAATATGACTGCTCAAGATTTATCAGGATTAAGAAATTTAGGATAAAATGCCAATACCTCAAACGATACGAGTAAATCCTTTAGATTTACAAAAAAATATTGCTATTGGGGTATCTCTTCCTTTTAATAAACCATTTAGTAGTACTTATACAACAAAAGATCAAATTAAATCTAATTTAGTTAATTTATTACTAACTGATATAGGTGAACGAGTAATGAATCCTCTTTTTGGTTGTAATTTAAAAAGATTTATATTTGAAGGTATCACTGATGCTAATATAGAAAGTTTAAAAATTAATTTGTTAAATAGTATATCTATTTTTATTCCTGAAATAACAGTAATAGAAATAGTTATAGCTCCTAATACTGATTATAATTTAATAGATTTATCTATTAATTATGTTTTAAATATATCTAATACTCCTGATCAAGTAACAATACAACTTCAGTAATAATGACTAACGAAGATAAAAATATATCATACTTAAATAAAAGTTTTCCTGATTTTAAGGCATCTTTGCAACAATATGCTAAAACATATTTTCCTACAATATATAATGATTTTTCAGAGGCAACTCCTGGAAACTTATTTATAGAAATGGCAGCATATGTTGGAGATGTAATGTCATTTTACTTAGATACACAAACACAAGAAAATTTTTTATTATATGCTAAGGAAAAAGAAAACCTATATGCAATGTCCTATGTTATGGGTTATCGTCCTAAAGCATCATATGCTTCAAATACTACTGTTGATATATATCAATTAGTTCCTTCTATTACTAGTGGTAGTATCACTACACCTGATTTTAATACTTATGGATTAATTATTCCTGTTAATACTATTATAACTTCAACTTCTACAGGTACTAAATTTTTAACTACACAGCAAGTAGATTTTACAAATACAGGAAGTGCAGAAATAACATTTGTAGATTCTAATTATTACTTATTTAAAAAATCAATTCCTGCTATTTCAGCTGAAATAAAGTCAACTGTTGTTAATATACCCGCTAATCAAAAATTTGCTACTACTAATATTACTGACACTAATATTATTCAAATATTAAACATAACATCAAGTGATGGTAATATATGGTATGAAGTACCATACTTAGCTCAATCAACAATATATCAAAAAATTGCTAATCCTAACTATAATACTGATCAAGTACCTTATTTACTAAAGTTACAAAGAGTACCTCGTCGTTTTGTGTCTAGAATATTGTCTGACAACACATTACAATTAGAATTTGGGGCTGGCTTATCTACTAATAAAACTGATTCTCAAATTATCCCAACTCCAGATAATATTCAATTAGGATTAGTACCTGGAATATCATTATTGACTAATAATTATAATGAAGCATCGGTATTTTTTACTCAAGAATATGGATTAGCCCCTGCTGGTAATTTAACTATAAAGTATTTAGTAGGAGGTGGAATAACATCCAATGTCCCTGCTAATGATTTAACTATTATAGATACATCTGGCATTTATTTTAAAAATGGTAATCCAGGAGGTGGATTAGCTACTACTGTATTAAGTAGTGTAGTTTCAAATAATCCAACTCCATCAGTAGGAGGAAGAAATGGTGATACTATTGATGAAATAAGACAAAATGCATTATATGCTTATTCAACACAGTTACGAGCTATAACTAAAGATGATTATATAACTAGAGCTTTAGCTATGCCTGCTGATTATGGTGTTATATCTAAAGTATATATATCACAAGATTTTAATAGAAATTCTCAACAAACTGTAGCTCTTACTCAACAAAATAACCCATTAGCTTTAGATTTATATGTTTTATCTTATAATAGTAGTAAACAAATCACAGTAGCTTCTACAACATTAAAACAAAATTTAATAACTTATCTTAATCAATATAGATCAATAACAGATGCTATTAATATTAGAGATGCTTATTATATTAATATAGGTGTTAATTTTGATATTACAATTTTAAGTGGATATTCAAATAAAGAAATATTAACGTCTTGTATAACTATTTTACAAGATCATTTTAATATTGATAAATGGCAAATTAATCAACCTATAATATTATCAGAAATAACATCTAAATTATTACAAGTAAGAGGAGTACAATCAGTAATTAAAATAGAAATTACAAATAAACAAGATAACACAGGAACTATCTATTCACAATATGGTTATGATATAGCAGGTGCTACTAAAAATGGTAATGTTTACCCATCAATGGATCCTGCTATTTTTGAAGTAAGATACCCTAATACAGATATTCAAGGTAGAGTTGTTACTGTTTAAAAATTATATGTTATTATATTTATGTATAGTAACTATTATATATGGCTATTTACAAAATATTTCCTGAAAAAACTGCTACTTTATATTCTTATTATCCTAGCTTAAACACAGGATTAGATGAAATACTAGAAATTAGTACATATTATTCAATAACAGGTACTGGTGAAGTATCTCGTGCTTTACTTAAATTCCCATCAGATCAAATAACAGATATTATCACTAATAAAATATTAGGAAATACTTTTGATACTTATTTAAGATTATATTTAGCAAATGCTTCTGAAATTCCTTTAAATTATACACTGTTTACTCATCCTCTTTCAGCAAATTGGAATCAAGGAACAGGAAGATTAGGAAATGTACCTCAAACTACAAATGGAGTAAGTTGGGCTTATACTTTAGAATCAGGTAGTGGTGCTTGGATTATTAATCCTTTTACTAATGGTTCTACAGGCTCATATAGTGGAACTAATTATGGTGGTGGAACATGGTTAACAAGCTCATTATATCAATCAACTCAATCTTTTACTAATATATCTTCTAAAGATATAGAAATAAAAACTACAAATACTGTAAAAGCATGGTATAGTAGTTCTATTTCTAATTATGGATTTATACTAAAACATTCTTCTTCTTTAGAATTTACTACAGCTTCTAAATTTGAACTAAAATATTTCTCAGCTGAAACACATACTATTTATCCTCCATGTTTAGAATTTAGGTGGGATGATTCAGTATATTCTACAGGATCATTAACAGTAGTTACATCAAGTTATTTTAATTTAGTATTAAACAATAATAAAGGAGAATATCAACAAGGATCAGTACAACGTTTTAGAGTTAAAGTTAGAGATTTATATCCTTCTGTAGCGTTTAGATCAACATTAAGTTTTGCTAATTCAAAAGCATTACCTACTTCTTCATATTGGTCAATAAAAGATTTGGATACTGAAGAAATTGTCGTAGATTATGACACATCATATACTAAATTAAGTTGTGACAGTGGAGGTAATTATTTTGATGTTTATATGAATGGGTTAGAGCCTGAACGTTACTATAAAATACTTATAAAAACTATTTTATCTGATAATGAAGTAGTAATATCAGACAATAATTATATATTTAAAGTTATAAGATAATGTCTCAAATACCAGTACAAAAAACTGTATTTAATAAAAGTACATATACTAGAGTAATTGATACTCAATTTAGTCAATTATTACTTCAAGGAGAAGAAGAAGAAACTCCCTCATTTACTATTGATGATTTTTTTGAATTATACGATCAATTATTTTATCAAATACCAAGAGAAGGAGAAACTAATTCACATCAATATATTTTACAACGTGAAGCTGATTATTTAGGAGTTAATATTAATCAAGACGATGTTCAAGCTTTATTAGATGAAATTACAGCTTTAAGACAACAAGTACTTGATTCACAAACAATCATAAATGATTTATCTAGAACAACAAGATTATAATGGCGGATAATATTAAAATAGTAGGTGAAATTTTAGAAACACAACAGATATCTCGTTATTCTGATGAAGATCTTAATTTACTTTTTCCTGAATTATTAAAAGAAAATTTTGGTCAACAAAATGACTATATTGAATATTTTGTATATGATGCTGGAAATAATCTTTTAAATACTAATTATTTATATAAAGATTTTAAACTTCCATCAACATCATATATAAATCCAGCTAGTGGTTCTTTACCTATAATTGAAATTGATCCTGTAAAAGATCTTCAAAATTTAGGATACTCATCAGGAGAATTTATAGTACAATATAATTTTTTTAATAATAAAGTTTCTAATGCTCAAGAAACAGGATTATTTATTAAAGAAATATCAGCAGATAGAACAGAATTAAGAGTAGGATCTACTGTTTTAACTAATAAACAAATTGAGGATGTAACCTTAAATATTATAAATGAATATACAGGCTCATCTTATTTTATTGATTATTTAGCTAATTTTGGAACTAATCAACAAGTAATAATAGTAAATGTTGCTTTAAATAAAATTGAATCTGGCTATGAAATTTTTCTTAAATTATACCAACCATTAGATATTACTATTCAAGAAAAAGCAACGTTGTGGATTGTCAAAGAAAAAGTTAATCCTTATTCTTTTAATATTAATCTTGATAAATTAATAATACCAGCTCCGGGTCCTCAATTAAGAGGTCCTAATTTTAATATACCAATTCCTAATCAAAATAATGTTTCTACTGCTTATCAAAATTATAATAATTTAATTACAAATACTAGTGCTTCATATCAACAGCTTTTAAGTTTAATAACTTCACAAAGTATTGATATAAACATAGATTATAGTAATTTTGCTAATTTTTCTTTCTTTGGTTCTGCTGAACAGCGTGTACTAAATTTTTACAATAAAGTAAAAGAAATTGAAGATTATAAAACTAATATAGCCGCATATACAGCGTTAACTTCTAGTAGACCTAATTTAAAAAATGATTTAAATTTAGCTACAGCTAGTATTAATAATATAATAGCTAACTTTGATGGGTTTGAATATTATTTATATTTTGAAAGTGGATCTTTAACATCTTCTGTTGATTATGGTGTAACTCCATATCCTAAATCTGGTTCTAATTTACCTTATACTTTATATCCTACCGGATCAGCATCAACTTCAATTTGGTTAAGTTATACCACAGACAATGCTGCTGAATGGGATGAATATAATCAAAATTATATAGTTAATACATTACCTGCTTTTTTAAAAGATGACACTAATAATGATTCCTATATTACTTTCCTTAATATGGTAGGCCATTATTTTGATAATATATGGATATTTTTACAATCAGTTACTGATATTAATTTAGCAAATAATAATTTAGAGCAAGGTGTTTCTAAAGACTTAGTATATTATGTTTTACAATCTTTAGGAGTTAAATTATATAATAAGTATGGTGATAGTAATGATTTTAAATTTTTAATAGGTAATAACACAGGTAGTAGTACTTTTGATAATAACTTCACCCCTACAGGTTCTTATTTAAATAATATTCCACGCAAAGATTTACTTGCAGAATCATATAAACGAATTTATCATAATTTACCTTTACTTTTAAAAACTAAAGGTACAGCTTATGGATTACAAACCTTAATATCTACTTTTGGTATTCCTAATTTACCATACTCAACTAGCTATGATACTAATGGAAGTGCTTCTTATTTTTATGTTACATCATCTACAGGATCTGGTATTACAAGTAGTATATTAAGTATAAAAGAATATGGTGGTGATTTAAAAACAAGTATGCTAGATGAGTATAATAATGATAAAATACGAATTGTTTCTAGTTCTATAGTAACAGGTAGTGTATTATCTCCTTATATTAGCGTACAAACAATAAGTTCATCTTTATTTAGAACAAATGATTTACATTATGTAGACATTTCATTTTCGCCTGAAACACAAATTGATGCTTATGCTTCTGCTTCTATAGCAGCTGCTAATCCAACATGGAAATTAGATGATTATATAGGAGATCCTGGTTATTTATATAGTAGTTCATACTCTGATTTAAATATTCAAAAAAATACCTATTATAATTTCACAGCATCATATATGGATTATACTGGATTTATTCGCTTAATTCAGTTTTTTGATAATGCTTTATTTAAAATGTTAAAAGATTTTGTTCCTGCAAGAGCAAATCTTTCAACAGGTATTACTATTAGTTCTCCAGTACTAGAAAGAAATAAATGGTCTTATGCTAATCCATCAGATACTTCTAAAGTAGATTCTAAAGATGGAACAATAGAAGGACCTACTATAGAAAGTGAATATACTAACTTATATACAGGATTATCTGGAGATAAGATAGCCTATTATGACGGTAATATTACAGGTAGTAATATTAATGTATATTCTTATTTTGTAAGTGGAAATTTAAATCCTTATTTATATAATTTTACTAATTGGAATAATGGGCATCCAAGTGAAAGTATAGATTTATATAAGTTTGGTTTTTCTGATTTTAACATATTATTTAATAATGTATCTCAAAGTAGAGAATCATTAATTCGTAAAAAAATAGAACCTATTTATGTAATGAATAGTCCTTTAAGTTTATCAGGATATTCATCTAGTTATTATGCTGAGTTACAAGATTCATATTTAAGTTTAAAATCACATCAAACATCTCGTTATGAAGGTGTTAAATTAACTAGCTTAAAATACAACACATATACTAGTGCGTCATATACAGGTTCAAATGGAATAACTGTTCAAAATGGAGATATATCTTTTGGTAAAACTGCTGTTATAGATAAAAATGTTAAAAAAATAGGATTATTTACTGAAATAAAAGAAAATATATATTTACCAAAACGTAATAATGTTATATTAAAATATCTTGTAGATGGAGAAGGTGGATTAACAGAACTTAATGAACGTAATAAAAATTGGCATGAATTACAAAGAACATTTATAGCAGGAGATACATTAGATGTTTCATTATTCAATGTTCAAAATAATCAAAAAACAACAAACGGTACTAAACTTATCTTTGACAGTGGATATGCTTATTATCCAATACTTTATTTTAGTTCTTGCGATAAAGATCCAAAAATATATTTTGAAAGTACAGATGAATTAAAAGCTTATTCTTTACAAGCTATAAATGGTCTTTCACCTAAAACAATAAATGGGTATGATACTAATAAATATCCTATAACAAACGGAAAGGTATATAATATATTTGATACTGTAATAGAAGGATCTAGTTATTATACTATAGGTTCTATTTCAAATCAACTATTTCCTTCATACTCAGTTCAAGAATCAGGAAACCATAAAGCTAATGGTAATTTTACATTAGATGTAAGTACAACTAATAATGGTCAAACACAAATGGTTTGGAGTTTTTCTATTTACAAAAATGAAACTGAATTATTCAAACAAATAGCTAATCTTAATTTATCAACAACATTTAATCCTGTTGAACAATCTCCATACTATACAAGATTTCCTTGTAGAGAAACTACATCAAATTTAAATATACCTGGAACTTTATTAGGCACATTAACATTTGCTATTGCCGGTACTAATTTTAACATTGGAGATAATATATATTCTTACAATCTTTATAAATTTAAAACAGATTGTAATGTTTCTGGCTACTCAACTTTTTATTCAAAAGCTTCATCTATTTCATTATATCCTTTCCCAGAATGTAATGATCAATGCGAAACAGGATATGCTAATATTTGGGGAGGTACTACAGGAGAATCATCATATATACTATACGATATACCTAATTTTACTTTAAATCCAAGTGGTAGAGCATCTTACAATTTTAGTATAGATCTTCCTAATATTTCTGGAGTAACAAAAAATGATTATATTATTCCTAAACTAGTATTAGAATCAACATCAACTACTAATTATACAGCTTCTATAACTGAAGGAAGTTTTACAGTAAGTTCGCTAGCAACTCAAATAGGATATGCTAATGCTTCTTGTCCTTATTTTAGCTCACCTTCAATATCAGCCTCTGTAGCAGCTAATGATAGAAGTACAATAACTTTTAGTAGTGAATTAAGTAATTTTCATGATAAAAATTATACTTTTATTCCTAATCCTATTTATACAGGATCTCTTGGAATTTTAGCACCAAATAGTTTATATCCTACTTATAAAGATGTTGATTATCCTTTTGCTATTAAACCTTTTGATATTATATTGACATATCTTTCTGATGGATCTTATGTTGAATCGCGAGTGTTAAAAGTTAGTACATCAAGTAGTCTTTTACAGGTAACATTAGATACTCTTATGTCTACTACTCAAATCTCTAATTTTCAATCAGGTTCATACCAAAGATTTTTAATATTAAGTAGAAAAGAAGATGAAACAAATGCTTATGTGACATTTAAAAAACGTGAAGGAGATACATCATATGGATTTGTTATTCCTTCTAATATATCTCCTGATTTTCTTAATAATATAGATACTATAACTCGTGAGGTAAAACAAAGATTAATTAATGAACAATTATTATAAGTTTTAAAATTAATATATTTATAATAGATACAATATAAAAAACTATGGCAATTTTAAATCCTGCAACAGTTACTGTAGATGCAATATTAACAATAAAAGGTCGTGAGTTATTGGCTCGCAATGACGGTTCTTTTCAAATTACTCAATTTGCTTTAGCTGATGATGAAATTGACTATACTTTATATAACCCAACTCATCCATCAGGTTCAGCATTTTATGGACAAGCTATTGAAAATACTCCAGTATTAGAAGCTATTCCTGATGAATCTCAAGTAATGAGATATAAATTAGTAACTTTACCTCGTGGTACTTCTAAGTTACCTGTTATTAATCTTGGTTATACTACAATCTCATTACGTCAAGGTGCTTCATTAACTATTACACCTCAAACACTTAATTATCTTGGATCTACAAGTACGTTTGAAGCTAATGGATACACAGCTACAATTGCTGATTCTCGCTTAGTATCTACATTCACTGGTACTGGTATTACTACAACAACTCCTATCCAAGATTTAAATACAACTACAGGAACTGTATTATCTGTAACTCAAGTAGGTACTTCATTCACTCTAACTGGTACTACAATTAATACATTATTTGGTACTAGTTTAACTCAATTATCTACTACTATTACTGTTATTGGTAGAGATAGTGGTGCTAGAGTAACTATTCCTCTTAATATTATAAAAGTATCAACAACTTAATTTAAATAAAATATGTCATTTTCAAGATACAACCCAGAAGATTCTGTAATTAGTGCTGAATCCGTTGTACGCGGCGCTTGGAGCTCAGACAGTAATCAGTTATCTACTTTCCAAACTGCCAGCTCATATACTGAATATTATTTAGATGTATATAATGGAGATCCAGCTTCAGCTGCTTCATCAGTACAATTTAGTATTCAATATGGTAATTTACAAGGCTCCGGATCGGCTTTAATTAATAATAATGTTCCTGGTCTTACTCCATCTCGTGTTGTTTATGGTCAATATAGAAATTTAGTTTATGGTACTGAAACAACAAACTTTAGCTTTGATAATGGTACTACAATAGCAAACGATATATTTGTAATTAATATAGCTCGTTCTCGTTATAAAGAATCATTATATCCTGGTTCTTTTAATTTAACATTAGGTAGTGGAAGTAATGGTTTTATTAGATTAACTGATGATAGTGGTACTACAAGTTTAACTCGATATATTGGAGAAAATAGAGTATTTTATATTATTAGTGGAAGTAATGGTAACGCTTATACAGCAGCCGCTTCTGCTTCATATTATGGAATGATGTTTCCTGATTTAGATATTATAATACTAAATGCTTCTTCTTCAGCGACTGTTAATTTAAAAAATTATTTTACCCCATTAACCACTACTACTTCTTCTGCTCAAAATAATCACATTAAGTTATATAATTCAATAGTTAGTGGATCTTCATTTCAATTAAAATCAGAAGAAACAGTATCATCACGTTATTTCTTTACTAGAATTAAAAATAGTGAATTTAATTATACTACTAATCCATCTATTATAGATAATAATGGTAATTTATTATATTCAACATTAATCAATAATCCACAAACATACATTACATCTGTAGGTATGTATAATGATAATAATGAATTACTTGCTGTGGCTAAGTTAAGTAAGCCATTAACAAAAGATTTCACAAAAGAAGCTTTGATTAGAATCAAATTAGATTATTAATGCATGTCTTCATTCAAAAAACTAAGCAGATCAGACGTTACGTATGTTCCATATGTAGCTAATAAGCAATGGAATATTTCTACAAATGGTTATCCTACCTCTTCAATTGTAATATATAAAGGAACTAATACAAGTAGTTTCTATCCTGCTATTACTGAAGATGCATATGAATATGCTGTTTACGCTGAAATAAATCAATTATTTTATCAAACATATACGGCTTCATTAGACACATCTTCACTAATGAACTCATTATATTATGAGTCTGCTTCATCTCAACGTCCCACATCATCATACTTTATATTTAATGATAAAGCAGAGTTAATTAGAAATTATCCTACTGGAGCCGGAGCTGGAGTTAGAGTACTAGCCGTAAATCAAAATGTTTTTGGTGAAAAAGTATTACCAAATACTTTTATTTTATCATCGTCTGCTTACTATGTAACAGATGATGGATACGGCAATTTATATGATGGATCTACTCATATCGGAAATATATTTTATGCTCATGGATTAGCTATTATAACTAACCAAGATTATCAAGGAATGTTTCCTTTACCTCCATTAGCGTTTGATGATAGTGCTACTTTCTTAACAACAGATTCTCCTAAATCTATATCTGTAGCTACAAATGATAGTGGAAGAAGTGGTACTTTAATAAATAATTCATTAACATTATCTGGCAGTACAGAACAATTATCTTATTGGAGTACAGGAAGTGGAAACACAGTTGAATTAACTACAACATCAGAAGGAGTATATGAAATATATTATACTATAGGAGCTCAAGTTGCAGGCTCATATATATTAAGAAGTAATAAAGCTAAAGTTACTGCTATTGTGAACCCTGTACCAACAGCTACACCAACCCCAACACCTACACCGACACCAACACCAACACCAACTCCTACACCGACACCGACACCGACACCAACTGCTACTCCAACACCAACGCCGACACCAACACCAACACCGACACCAACACCTACACCGGGACCTGTTACTATATATTATAACTTCATAACTAATCCAAGCGGTGGTTATTATGTACCTGCTGTTTCTACTAGCTTATTAATAACAGATAATGGTTCAACTGCTATTAATATTTCTAGCTCTGCTACTAGTAACTTTGGTTCTCTTGGAAGTAGATCAATAAATGTTACTTTACAATCAACAATAGGTGAGTATACCTTCTTAAAGATAGATAACGTAACAACAGCTACTAATATATTTAATACAGTAACTTACGCCCAAGCTACTAGAAACTATAGCTTTACAACAACTAATGGAAATAACTATGCTATAACAGCATCAGCATATAACTCTCTTGTAACACCAACACCAACAGCTACGCCAACACCAACACCAACTCCAACGCCGTCGCCTACACCAACGCCGGCACCACCAACACCAACACCAACACCAACTCCTACACCAACTCCTACACCAACACCAGGACCAAATGAGATAATGTTTATATTTGAAATATCATCTTCGTTGAATGCTAAGATTGATCCAACATATATTGATGGTGGTTCGTTAAATACTTCAACATACCAAGCAGGAACTACATTTGCTGTACCTGCTCCAAATACAATTGTAACTGCGGGTGGTGGAGAAAAAGCAGTATATGTTGATACAACTAATCCTTCATTTGCTTTCCCAGGTAATACTTTCTACTCAGCAGTAGGATTACTTAACCCAGCTTCTGGAGCTACTATTAGCCAAACTATAACTTATGATATAATTTATAATGGTAGCACAGTAGGTACAGTTAATATGGTTCCAACAAGATTAGTTGGAAATATATTCCAAATGCCTAATAATATAATAGCATTACCATTTACAGTAGCTAATGGGGATATAATTAAATTCTACTATCATTAAACTAAAAAATAATGCCAGTAACACATACAGGACCATTTACAGTATCATTTAAAAACTCACATACTATTAATGAGTTCGAGGTTCGTTGCTTAGTTGAGGAAAGTGATTTTAATTTATCTTATAATCCAACTTTAGTAACTAATTATGCCAGCGGTTCTGTAAAAGACTTTGCTACTGGTTCTAGTTTTTATACTTATGCTACATCATTAGGTTTATATAATGATAATAATGAATTAATGGCTGTAGCTAAATTTGGTAAACCTATGCTTATATCACCAGACACAGATATGACTTTTGTTGTAAAATATGACACATAATGATTAAATTATTAGACATATTAAAAGAGATAAATATTAAGCAAAAAATAGCAATAGGTAGTGGAGACCAACAATCAGTATACCCTTATTTAAAAGATCCAAATTATGTTATAAAAAAATTTGATTCACAGCAGGATCAACCTGTTCTTAATAGATATGAGATAAAATATTACCTTAAAATGTTAGAACTATATCCAAAATATATAGCTAATATTATAATTCCGGATGGAAATATAAAATATTATTTTCAAGAAAAAGTAGATGTAAAAAAAGCACAAGAAGATATATGGGATGTTGTTATAAAAATAATAAAAAAAGTAGCATTAGATTTAGAAAAAAAATATAAAACACCAAATGAAGTATATAATGATTTAGTTGCTGTGGATATATTTAATAATGCTAGCAGTTGGGAAGATATAAAAAATATAAAAGATATAGATGATTTCTTTGAAATTAATTATGGTGAAGGAATACCAATGGATGATTTATTCAACAACTATATTTATAATAATTACTCTAAAGATATACCTCTAGTACAAAAATTAAAACCAGTTTGGGATATAGGTAAAAAAATAACTCAATTTGGATCATTTCATGAAGATAATTTAGGATATGATAAAGATGGTAATTTTAAAATAATAGATCTTTAACATGTTATGACACATAAATGGAAATATTGGGATCGTTTTGAACCTGAAAATTATTATGGTTTTGTTTATAAAATTACCAATTTAAAAACTGGAAAGTTTTATATTGGGAAAAAATCGTTTTATCATAACAAAAAACATAAGCTCACTAAAAAACAACTTACTGAACAAACAGGCCGCGGTCGTAAACCTACTCATGAAACAATTCAAGTTGAAAGCGATTGGAAAACATACTGGGGTTCTAATAAGCAATTAATAGCTGATATTAAAGAACTAGGTGAAGATAAATTTGATTGTACTATCTTAAAATTATGTAAGACCAAAAAACAACTTACGTATTGGGAAATGCACCATCAATGTCTGAGTCAATGTATAGTTAGTTATGATTTAAGTTATAATGACAATATATTAGGTAAATTCTTTCCTAAAGACTTGGTTTAGGCAAACTAATATCATATATTTCCTTTAATGGAAAATACAGCTTTATTATTTCTGATTGAATCAGTACTAGGTAAGGGACAATCTACAAGTAAAGGTAACTACGCATTTAAATGTCCATTCTGTACTCATCATAAAAATAAATTAGAAATTAATTTAAATACAACATCAAAACGTGAAAACTTTTGGCATTGTTGGATATGTGGAGCTAAAGGAAAAACATTACTTACTTTATTTAAAAAAATAAAAGTATCTAATAATAAAATAAGTGATTTAAATATATTAATTGTTCCTACTAAAAAGGAAGAACATATTCCTATTAGTACTATTGAATTACCTAAAGAATTTATTTCATTATCACGTTCCATAGAAGATAAAGTTGCTCAAATTGAAGCAAAACATGCTTTAAGATTCCTAAAAAAACGAAATATATCATCAGATGATATTATAAAATATAATATTGGTTTTTGTAAAGAAGGAAAATATGAGTATCGTGTTATTGTTCCTTCATATGATGAACAAGGCAAATTAAATTACTTTATAGCGCGTGACTATAAAGAACCATCACTTCAAAAATATAAAAATCCACCCGTATCGGCTAAAGACGTAATCGGGTTTGAGCTATACATAAATTGGGATGCACCTATTATTCTTGTTGAAGGAATATTTGATGCTCTCACCATTAAACGAAATGTTATTCCTTTATTTGGTAAAGTAATACATGGTAAACTAATGGAAAAACTAGTTAAATCTTCTGTAGATAGAATTTATATTGCTTTAGATAATGATGCTAGACGTGATGCTTTGAAACAAGCTGAAATGTTGATGTCGTATGGTAAAGAAGTATATTTGGTTGAAATGGAAGGTAAAGACGCTAATGAAATAGGTTTTGAACAATTCTTTAAAACTATCGAGCAAACATATCCTCTAAATCTTCAAAGTTTGCTTGAAAAAAAATTACAATTAATATGATTGAAAAAAATGTAAATATACTTAAAGATCCTAAGATCAAACGTATAATTGAACACAACGAACAAGACAAACAAATAAATGTTTTAGATTCACGTTTTTATAAGCGTAATGAAAAATATTATCCATCTGTTACTTCTATTTTAAATTATTTTCCTAAAAATAAATTCTTTCATGAATGGCTTAAAGACGTAGGACATAACAGTGATATTATAGCCGCTAAAGCATCTGCTGAAGGTACTCAAGTACATAATGCTGTTGATAGATTTTTAAATGGAGAAGAAATTCAATGGATAGATGAATATGGACACGCTATATATTCACTTGAAGTTTGGAAAATGATTTTAAAATTTGCTGAGTTCTGGAATACACATAAACCTGAACTTATAGCTACAGAATATCATTTATTCTCAGATAGCCATGAATATGCTGGTACTGCTGATTTAATAGTCAGGTTAAATAATCAAGTTTGGTTACTTGATGTTAAAACATCAAATTCACTTCATACCTCCTATGATTTACAGTTATCAGCTTATGCTGTTGCTTGGAATGAAACACACAATACACTTATTGAGCGCACAGGTATTATATGGTTAAAAGCAGCTACTCGTGGTGAAGGTAAAGGTGATTCAATTCAAGGTAAAGGATGGCAACTAAAACCAATAGACGGTATAGCTACTAATTTTAAAATGTTTCAAAATATATATGAAATATATAAACTTGAAAATCCAGATTTTAAACCTATGACTGAGTTATTACCTACGTCGGTCAAAGTATCTTAAGTATATTTATTTGTGTGAATCAACAAATAACAATAGTGATTCCTTGTAAAAACGAAGGTGAAGGAATTGTAGATGTTATCAAATTAATATTAAAACAAATAAATTGTAAAATAATAATAGCAGACTCTTCAGATGATGAAGAGTCTATTTTATTATTGCATAAATATATTTCATTACATTCAAATATACAAGTTATAAAAGGTGGATTACCATCAGTAGCTCGTAATAATGGAGCTAAATTAGTAACTACTCCTTATGTATTGTTTTTAGATGCTGACATTTATATATATAAGAAAAATTTAATAAGAAAATGTATTAGGTTAGCAATTCAAAATAACTATGATTTAGTTACTTGTAAATTTAAAACTGATAAACCTTATAGATGGGTATTTAGAATATTTAATATAATACAATGGTTTAGTTTATTAACTAAACCTTTTGCTTTAGGTGGTTTTATGTTATTTAAAACAGAAACATTTAATAAACTAAAAGGATTCAATGAACAAGATAAAGTTGCTGAAGACTACAGGCTTAGCTCAAAAATTAAATCTAAAAAATTTAAAGTGTTTAATGGTTATGTATATACTCCAAGTAGAAGATTTGATAAAAAAGGTGTATGGTATATGATTAAATTAATGTGGAAATCTTGGATTAATCAAAATAATGATAAATTTTTTGAGAATGATCAAAATTACTGGAAATAAAGTATGAAAAAATATCAAACAATTATTGTCTCTGATTTACATTTAGGAATAAAAGATAGTAAAGCAGAAGAATTTATAGAATTCATTGAAAATTATTCTACTGATTTATTAATACTAAATGGTGATATTATAGATGGATGGGCTATTAATAGAGGAAGTAAATGGAAAAAACATCATACTAAAGTAATATCTAAATTATTAAAATTATCAAATAAAACAAAAATAATTTGGATTAGAGGAAATCATGATGAATTTATACAAGAATTTATAGGATCTTATTTTGGTGGTATTGAAATTAGAGAAGATTATCGATTACAATATTATGAACATGTTGAATACGATATTTGGAAATCAAAATGTTATTATATATTTCATGGAGATATAATTGATATTTTTATAACAAAATATAAATGGTTATCAAAATTAGGAGCAATTGGATATGATTTTGCATTATGGTTAAATAGATGGTATAATACTTACCGCAAATGGCGTAAATTACCATACCAATCAATTTCACAAAAAATTAAAGCAGGTGTGAAGACAGCTACTAATTATATTAACGATTTTGAAACTACTGCTCTCTCTATGGCAAACAAAAACGGCTGTGATGGCGTAATTTGTGGACATATACATCAACCAGAAGACAGAATAATAAATGGTAAACGATATTTAAATAGTGGAGATTGGGTTGAAAATATGAGTGCTATACTTATAGATAAAAATGGAAAAATAGAAATTTATAAAAAATAAATTATGTATAAGATTTTAGATACACTGTTTAACTTTAATTCAAATAAAAAAATAGACTTTGAAAAAGGTGTTTATTGGGGAATAATCACATTTATTTCTTTATTATTGTTTTTTTCATATATACTATAAATTTATTGTTTTAAATATTTATAGGTGGCTTGGTTTGTCCAAGTCACCTATTTATTTTTACAACAATGAATTTAGGACAATACTTAGTACAACAGTTATTAGAGGATAATATACAAGAAGTATACCCAAAGCGTTCTTCAGATGACATTAATCAAAATTATGTAACTAAAAAAGAACATTGGATTGAAAAAGCAGCTGCTGACTTTAATTATCCAATACCAGATATACGTTTTGCTTTTATAGCGGGAGGTATGGTAGTGTTAACTGATGATATTTGGTCTAAATTAGAAAATCAAGACTTAGAAGATGATTTAGAACTTGATGGTCCAGCAATGGTATTAAATTATGATGATGATAAGTATTATTTAGTATATGGAGGTAATTTATTAAGAAAACATAAAGAATTAAATAAAATACCTAAAGTATTAATGGGTAAACTTAATGTTAAAGGTCCTAAACCATTTCCATTAAAAGAAGGATTAGATAAAGATACATTAAACTCATTTTTAAAATTTGCAATTAAAGAATTAGGATTAAAACAGTTACCTTCAAAGATTACTTTATCTAAAAACGTTAAAAAAGCAAGAGAACGCCATACATTTGGTACATTCAATTCTGAAAATAAAAGCATTTGGTTATACACTAACAACAGAAATACAGCTGATATTTTAAGAACATTAGCTCATGAATTAGTACATCGTAAACAAGAGGAAGATGGTAGATTAAAACCTGATAGTGGTGAAACAGGTTCTGAAATTGAAAATGAAGCTAATGCTAAAGCGGGTGTATTGTTAAGAAAGTTTGGAGAAAAAAATCCAATGATATACGAGGGAATGTATGGTAATTACTTATTTGGAGATAAAAATACAGGAGCTGCTATTGGTTGGTATGAGAATGAAATGGAATCTGATACTCCTGCTGAGAAAAAATTATTTAATATCCTAAAAAAATATACCGATTCAGAATATGAAACTTACTCAGCTGTAAATTTGGATGATTTTATCCCTATTTTTAAAAAATTAAAAAACCAATATCCTGAAATAGTAGATCCTAAATTATCATCTAATACCTACATTTATAGAGGTACTAGTTTACCAAAAGAACAAATAGATAAATTAAATGCTGAGATAAAAGATACAACATATTATAAACAAGGATATATTATTCCTAATCAAACGTATAAGTCTAGAAGAAAAGCCCAATCGTGGAGTATTAATTATTTTACAGCTTCAGGATTTGCTTTTACAAGTGCTGAAAAAAAAGGAGGAGTACCTGTTATAATGAGAGCAAAAGTATCAGATGCTGATTTATATTTTAATTCAAAATTTATAGACAAATTAAGCACTCAAGCAGAAGATGAAACTTTCAATATAGTTAACCCAATTCCAGTAGATATTATGGTTATGGAATTTTATGAAGATGAATTTGAAGATATAGAAGCAGGATATTTACATACTAAAAAATAATGTTATGAGCGAATCAATGTTACAACGTGAATTTCGTGAACGTGATGTTCAACGAATGAGAAATATAATCACTAAAAATGCTGATGCTAAAACAGTAACACAAGTTGGTTATACTAAAAAACAAATAGAATATAATGAAGGCGATATTTGGGAAGAAAACGGCAAACAGTGGATTATTAAAAATGGTATAAAACAGACTGTTACTCGTTTTGATAAGTTAAAAAAATCAATCATATTACCTATTACATGCCCTAAATGTAATAAAGCAATGAAGGCAACATCATTAAATAAAAAGATGTGGCCTATTCATGGCACCTGTTTTGATTGTGTCATTGAAATGGAAACTGAGTTAAAACGTCAAGGTAAGTTTGAAGAATATGCTCGCAATTTAGTTAATCGAGGTGTTAAAACTCATATTAAAGATGTTGAAGACTTAATTTTAGAAATAGCATTAGAAGACAATAATGAAGAATTTGTTACTGAACAAGGTGATATTGAAAAATGGGCTGGTAAAGGTATTGATAAACAAAAAATAATACAAGAATTACAAGAATATATAGCTAAACTTAAAGACCATATCTCTTCATAATATTTATAGGCAATTAACTATTAAAATGAAGTATGGAATCAAATAACATTTGGTCAGTAATAATTACAGCTATAACTATTTTAGGAGGTAGTACAGCATTTCGTTTTTATGAACAAAGAGCACAAAAAAGAGAAAGAGATGAAGATTTTATTAGACATGACTGTAAAGATAGAATCGCTAAGTTAGAAGCACTTTTAGAAGAATCATCTGAAGAAAAAAACGAACTACGCAACTTAATTATAAAATTAACAGCTGAAGTAGCTGAACTGCGAGTTAAAGTAGAATACTTATCTGAAGAAAACGCTAAATTAGAAAAAGCATTCAAACCAAAATAACATGCATAAATTATTAGATCTTATAAATGAAGCCAAAGAAGGACCCATTGAATACCCCGCTAACCATAAGCCAGGCATGCGTGTAACTAAGGGTGGTTCAATGTGTGCTAACTGTGAGTATTGGGTTGAGAAAGGTAACTTATGTAATAACAAATATTGGTTAAAATGGAGAAATGGTGATGCTAAAATACCTGCTCCTGCAGATGAATACTGCTGTAACTGGTGGCATGCAAAATAATATTTTATGAAAGTAACACAAGTACCCTTTTCAGCTGATCAATACATTAAAGAAGAACATAAAAAAACTCAAATATACCTCCATCACACTGCAGGTAATGCAAATCCAATTGCTGTTTTTAATGATTGGGGAGCAAATAAAGAAAGAATAGCAACATGCGTTACTATAGGTGGAAAACCGGGTGTTAGTAAAGGATGGATAGACGGAGAAGTAGCTCAAGGATTTAGCTCTAAGTATTGGGCTTATCATTTAGGTCTTAAAGAATCTACATTTCAAAAATATGGAATAACATATAGATCGTTAGATAAAACTTCAATTGGAATTGAAATATGTAATTGGGGTCAATTAACATATAAGAATGGTAAGTTTTTTAATTATGTTAATAGAGAAGTCCCTAAAGATGAAGTAGTAGAATTACCTGTTGCTCATCGTGGATTTAAATTTTACCATGCTTATACAGATGCTCAAATAGCAACTGTACAAGAATTACTCACATCATGGAAAAACCACTATAATATCCCTATCCATTATAACCCAGACATTTGGGATATAACGCCTAGAGCGTTAAGAGGTGAGCCCGGAGTATACACTCATAACTCAGTTAGAATAGATAAAGTGGATGTATCACCACAACCAAGATTAATTGAAATGCTTAAATCATTACCATAATGGAAAATAAAGAATTATTAATCGAAGACTGTGGATGTAATGGTCCTCAACTCATAAACGAATCTAAAGGTATGATATTATCTGAAGGTTTAATATACCATCTTAAAGAAGGTAGAATGTTAATTAATAACATATATCGTCCTTTATCTGAAAATTATTTTGCTTTATTTCGTGAAGCACGTGAATTATATAATAAAGGATTACTTTCAGTAACCGAAGATGATGCTGAATTGTTAGAATCAAACATTGGTGAATTTGGAATATATAATGGTATAAGAGTACCTTTAGATTATGTTATTAGCTTAGACGAGTTAATATCATTAACTGAGGCTAAAGAATTAAAAGAAGCAGATAAAAAGAAAAAAACACCTCCAATCGGTAAACCAAAACGTGGCGGTTCAAAGAAATTTTACGTTTATGTTCGCAAACCAGGTGGTGGAATTAAAAAAGTATCATTTGGTGATACAACAGGATTACGTGCTAAAATAAATAATCCAAAAGCTAGACAAGCCTTTGCTAAAAGACACAAATGTGCTCAAGCTAAAGACAGAACAACAGCGCGTTATTGGAGTTGTAGGCTTCCCAGAATAGCAAAGTCTTTAGGTCTTAAAACTAATTATTCCGGTTATTGGTAAGGAAATCGGCCTCCCCAATATTTATAGTAAATATAAATATGGCATACGTTTATCTTGTAACTAATATAATTAATAATAAAAAATATATTGGATCCTCTAGAAAAGAAAATATAGATCCTCATTATTTTGGAAGTGGTAAAAGAATAAGAAAAGCTTTACAAAAATACGGTAAAGAAAATTTTAAAAAAGAAATACTGTGGGAAGGTAAAGGAGATGCTAGAGATATAGAAGCATATTGGTTAAAACATTTTGATGCTTCTTCTAATCCTCAATTTTATAATATGACTAATGATGCTAGAGGAAATGGATTTCATAAAGAAGAAACCAAAAAAACTGTTAGTGAAAAACTAACAGGAAGAAAATTTTCAAAAGAAATTTGCGAAAAAATATCTAAAGCAAAACTAGGTAAACCCAACCCCAAAAAAGGTAAATTAGACGGTCCTAAACCAGGAGTAACAGCTGCTCATAAAGGTAGAATTAGTCCTAATAAAGGTAAAGGAAAACAAGTAGCTTTATATACTGTTGAAGGAAAATATATTAAAACCTACTCTAATTACTATGAATTAGCAATTGATTTACAAATAAACCCAGAAACAGTAAGATGTCAACTTATTGGGAAAGCACAAACTATTAAAAATAAACAATATAAAGCTGAATATTTATAATATATGAAGCCATACACCGACATTGAAACTACATCCGAATACACTATACGTGAATTCGATGAAAATATAGACCCTGTTGAATTGCTTTGGCATCGCGACGATGAAAATCGTACAATAGAAATTATAGGAAAAACTAATTGGCAAGTACAACTTGACAATGAATTACCAACATCATTAAATAAGTCTATATTTATACCAAGACACTGCTGGCATAGAGTAATTAAAGGTAGTGGTAAATTGCAATTAAAGATCTATAAATCGTGATCAAACTAACCGACATATTAAAAGAAATACTATTAGAAGATCGCTGCAAACGCATTGCTGATCGCCGCTATAGTAAACCATCAGCATACAAATCAGGTGCTATTGTAAGATGTCGTAAAGGTGATATTTGGAAAGGAATTAAATCTGAAGCGTTTTTCATTGGTGAAGATGATATTGATCAACTAACTGAAAAACAAAAAGAAACTCTCCGCACCTGGTTTAAACGCAAAGGCGCTCCCGGCAAAACAGGCGGTTGGGTTGATTGTAATACATGCCGTGAAGTAGATGGGAAGAAAAAATGTAAACCATGCGGCAGACAAAAAGGTGAAAAACGAGCTAAATACCCATCATGTCGCCCAACACCATCACAATGTGGTGACCCAGGCAAAGGTAAATCATGGGGGAAAACAAAATAATAATATTTATACATATAAAACTATAATCAAATGACAATTAATGAAATACGTCAAGCAGTTAGAGAAGTAATTGCTGAAGCAAAAGAAAAAGGACTACCCAAAAGTGGTGGTAAATTAGTGCATCTTAAAAAAGAATTAAAGAGTTTAAAAGCAATGAAAGAATCATTAGCTCAATACTCAATTAATGAAAACATTAGCGAACCTGTAGTTGAGTTTGCTCATTTACAGCGCTTTGTTAATGAAATGGCTAAAATTAAAGCTGCTCATGGTAAATTAGCTGAAATGTTAGATAGTCAAATTACCGAAGTAGAAAGTAAAGTAACAGCTGAAACTCAAAAGATTAAAGAAATGATTGGTTTAGTTGAACCACAAGCTGAAGCTAAAAAGAAAAAATCAGCTAAGAAAAAAGAAGAACCTAAAGAAGATAAGGAACCTAAAAAAGGCAAATAATGGAAAACGCCATCATAGGTCAATTCGTTTCTGCTTTAATGGCGTCTCGTACGCAAGCTCATATTTATCATCTTCAAACACCATCGTTTGCTGCTCATAAAGCATTAAATGAATACTACGATAATATTGTAGATATAATTGATGGGTTAGTTGAATCATATCAAGGTAAATATGGTATCATTACTGGTTATAGTAATGTAGCCTTACAAGAATATCAAAGTTGTGATGGTATTATTGCTTATTTCACTACATTATGTATGTTTGTTGAAAAAACTAGATCAATGATAACCCAAGATTCATACATTCAAAATCAAGTTGACGAAGTAGTAGCTGAAATTAATTCTTTACTTTACAAATTAAAATATTTAAAATGATAAAATTACTTGACTTATTAGAGAAAAAAATGACTCCCGCTCAAAAGAAAAAGCGCGGGGAAATATTTGATAAACTCAAAGCATCAGGCATGTCTGACGCTAAAGCAGGAGCTATTGCTACTTCTCGCGCTATGAGTGAAGATTTAGACCCTATAGGTCAAGAAGATGATGATATAAATAACGATGGTAAAGTTAATAAAACAGATAAATATTTAGCTGCTCGTCGTAAAGCAATATCTAAAGCAGTACAAAAAGAAAATCTAGATCCTGAAGAAATATGGTCTAATTTAAGTAATGAAAAAAGAGCAAAAATACTAAGAAAAGTAATTTATGGAGCAGAGAACATGCCTCTTTATAGATCATTAGCTGCAAACACGGCTACTTTAGATAATCTATCTCCAAAAAATGTACAAAGCATATATAGCTATCTTATAAATAATACTTTAAATAAGTCTTTAAATGAAGGTGATCATGAAGTATCAATGGCCCAATCTAGTTTAAAAGCAATTGCTAAAGCAGCCCTTGAATTATCTCAAAAATTAGGAACAGTTGAACGTAACATACCTGGTTGGATTCAAGATCATATAGCTAAAGCTGAAAACTATATTGAGCAAGCAGCTCAAGGTTTTCATGAATTAAAAAACGATGAATAAACAATTATTATTAGAAAAATACATTAAAGTTGCTGTTCGCAAAGCTCTTGCTGAACAAGAAGAAAGAGAAAAGAAGGCAACTAAAGCTATGTATCTTGTATATCGCTTTCCCGGATTAAAGAAAGTTATGGAAGATCTAATGTCTCCTACTTTTGGTCGTTTTATTAGCGATGTTAAAATAATAGCACCAAAACCAACTACGTTTACTGCTAAGTTAATAAACGAGCAAGATTTTAATATTATATATGATGGTAAAAAGAATTTCACTGTTAAAGTAGCAGGGAAAAAATATAATATGCAAAACTTAGGCGAATTAGAAAGAGCACAACAAGCAATCGCAAACGTGTTAGAATTAAATTATGCTATTGCTGAGGGAGAAGGTAAAGGAGCACCTGCTCCTGATGCTGGAGCCGAAGCATTTACTGCTACTTCAAGTGCTCCAGAAACAACACCAGCAGAAGAAACCCCACCAGCAGAAACACCAGCTGAAGAAACACCACCCGCTGAAGCCTAAACAATGACAGTTACTGATATACTTACAGAATGGTCTTATAGATGCCCAGATGGTATAGTTGATTTAAAGGATCCTATTAAAATAAACATATTGAATGAAATACTAAAAGAAATAGGATTTCAAGAAACTATAGAAGAAGCTATGTCACCTAGAAAAGAAGCCATAGACATTTTAATAAGTAAATATAAAAATGAATTAGGCCCTCATAGTCGTCCTGGACGAATAAAAAATATAGGTAATAAACTAACACCTGACGAATTCAAAAAAAGAATAGAAAATACAGATGTATTTAATAATCCTAAAGTAGAAAAAATAGACGCTGGCGATTCTAGAAATCCAAGCATGAGTAATCCTGCATTTAAATTTGAATATAAAGGTCAAAACATAATAATTGTTTTAGGAAGAGAAGCTCCTGGTCTAGAAGCTGAAAAGCAACAAGTAGATAAAATAAACAGTTTTATTCAAAGTATTGAAGGTGGAATAAATATAAAAATAAAGGATAAAATATACTATAATATCAAATCAGCTAAACTTGATCTTAAAAATAAACACGCTGATATAATATTAGAAGGGGATGAAAATATTTATATTCAATATAAAGATGCCAACGAAGCAGATGAATTTCAACAGTATTCTGGTATAGAAAAATTTAAAAGTGAAACTATTGTTAGGGACTTTATAGATGAAGTTCCTTCTAGCGGAGTAAAAAAAGGTGAAATGTATAAAAGAAAAATTCCAAAAGGTAATTTATACAATCGGGGTATATTTGGAATTGGTAATTCTGAAGGAGATAAAGTTCAAATAGTATGTATAGGACCTATACAAATAGAAAAAGAAGGTAATTATTACACTATAAAAGGAAGTACTGTTACTTTAATAGATGGAAGCCCAATTCCTGAAGATTATCAACCTTACTTAGGAGCAAGATATGCTTCTGATAGAAATCAAGAAGATAAAAGCCATACCCGATTTGGAATATACCCAGAAAAATATATTAAAAAGTTTAAAAATCCAACACAAGAAGAACCAACACTAGAAGAAATACTTTTTTCTTTAAGGGCAAAATAAACTTCGTACTTTTAAAGCATGAATATATTTTATATCAACCACGATCCAATCTTGTAAGATGATTAAATTGATAGATATATTAAAAGAAGGAATATTTGGAGATTACTTGTTTGCAGATGAAAAATCTGGGGTAGAATATGGACTTTACGATAAAGAATTAGAAAAAGATACTCCTGAAGAATATAAACTATTTCAAGATTTAAAGTTATATGCTGCAGGCGGAGATTTTGAGGATATTAGTTTAGATAAACATGCTAGTTTATTAAAACAACTTAAAAAAGAATACCCTTCTTTTATTAAAACAAATTTATCTCCTGAAGATTACATATATAGAGGTACAGTTATTTTTAAAGATAAATTAATTGATTTAATAAAAGAAAAAAAAATCATAAAAAATAAAGCATCTTATACTGTTTCTAATATTCCATACACTTCTAAAAAAATAATATCATCATGGTCTTCTAATTTCTTTGCAGCTCATGATTTTGCTTATGAAACTCTTTTAAGAAAAAAAAATAATAACTTTATCCCTGCAGTTTTAAGAGTTAAAGTAAAAGAAGCAGATGTTTATTTTAAAGATGATTTTTTTGTAAAAATAAGTGATAATCAAGAATGGGAAGTTTTAAATATGAAACAACCTATAAATGTGGATATGGTAATTCAAAGAAGAGATATCAATAATATAAAAATACGAGATAAAAATGAACTTTCTTTTGCAGAAGAATTAGCTATAAAAAGAATTAAAGATTATATAAAACAACCTGATTATTATTTATATATTAGTAATCTTCCTATTAATGAAATACCAAAAGAATTAAAGTTAGTAAAAGATGATTTTTTTGCTGATAATACTCCTATAAAATCATTACCTGATAATTTAGAAGTACAGGGAGATTTATATTTAAGATACTCTGCTATTAATATTTTACCTAAAAATCTAAAAGTTAAAGGAAATTTAAATTTAGAAGGTACCCCTTTATCTAAAAAATATTCTCAAGAAGAACTAAAAAAATTACTTCCTGGTGTTGGAGGAGAAATTATAACTTAGAAGGCAAAATATTTTTTATACTTTTAAAGTATGAATATATTTTATATCAATCAAGACCCAATCATCGCAGCACAACAATTAGCCGATGACCACATTCGCAAAATGCAAATCGAATCAGCTCAAATGTGCTGTACAACACATTGGGCAGTAGGTTCACAAGCACCATATAAACGTGCTCATTTTAATCATCCCTCAACAATTTGGACTCGCCAATCAATTCAACACTATCGTTGGCTTGTACAACATGGTCTTGAAATTTGTAATGAATTTACAAAACGTTATGGTAAACACCATAAAACACAAAATGTACTTGAATGGTGTCGTGACAATGAACCTAATATACCTGATAATGGATTTACTCCTCC
>Ga0214923_10000438_pt1 | contig 63308 bp, 60 predicted proteins | sample LL1510_MetaG_FD_177993 | JGI IMG/M metagenome (GOLD analysis project Ga0214923, IMG submission 177993) | Freshwater microbial communities from Lake Lanier, Atlanta, Georgia, United States - LL-1510 | ecosystem: Environmental > Aquatic > Freshwater > Lake | place: USA: Georgia | collected...
GAAGTAATTAGCAGACTTCTCAAGAAAATGGAACAGAGTGGCAGGATAGCGCTGAACCGGAATTCAATAGAATGGCTACATAAGCATGGATAATAACTTATCCTATAATTTTCATTCAACATTTCTAATATGGAAAATGAGCTGGTTGCATATATCAAAGGAAAAGAAGGCACACTGGTGGATGTAAGAACCATCGCTGAATTTCAACAGGCACACTTGCCAAGCGCAATGCATATCCCTTTGAATGAAGTGCCTAATCGCTTAGAGGAAATAGCGTCCTTCCCCAAACCGATAATTCTTTATTGTCATAGCGGATATAGGAGTGAAATAGCAGCCGATTATCTTCAACAACATTCCGTAACGGAAGTGATTAACGGAGGCGGAATATATCAGTTGATGCAGTTATTCGAAACTTTCACTTAAAACCCCCTCATTAATTAGTTTTTTTATTTTTATAGGTTAATCCCTCATCGAATCGAAATAACGCATATCCTTTTTTCTCAGCATAGCCCGGCACATCTGATAATTGTGAATCAACGGCTGCCTCAGAAATTGGGGTGGTAAATGGCATTTTTCCGGTAGGATTAAATCGGCCAGTAATTACATCTAATAGTGCATCTTGTGTTGTTCCAAAGGTAGCCAGCACTGAATGAATGTTTTTTTGAGTTTGCAAATTATAGACTTCGTCGATTACCCAAGGATTGGTATAATTAATTACAAGGGTAGTTGGTTTCTTAGCTGTTAGTGTATTTATATAACTTATATCAACCGCATTTTTCGATAAGGAAAGATAGAGTGGACTGCCATCTGAATCGAATAGTGATTTAGAACCTGGTGTAATCCATATTATAATTTGATCGGCCTCTTCGGGGGTGTTTACAAAACTAACTGGATACTTACCTGAATTATCTTTATAAACTGTGCTTGCAGACCCACCTCTTTTTTGAAAATAAGATTCGAAGTAAATCTTTTTCGGTTGATTGATGGGTAATATATTTTCTTCGTTTCTAAGCAATACAATTGATTTCCTCATTGCCAGATTTGCGCTGCTTTGGAATTCAGTATTGCCTACTATTTTTTCAGCTGCTGCTACATCAACATATGGGTTTTCGAATAAGCCCAGTTGAAATTTTTCGATGAGTAAACGCTTAACCGATTCATTAATGAGGGATTCTTTCACCATTCCCTTTTTTACGGTTTCCAGCAGTTGGGTGGGGTCGGCTGTTCCTGAATACAGGTTGATGCCTGCCTCCAGCGTTTTTTTATAGCGCTCTTGAATAGTAAGGTTTTCCGCACCCCATGGCATCATTTCAATAGGACCGGTATCGGAGTTAATGATACCAGTAAAGCCAAGACTATCCCTCAATAAATCATGAATTACGGGTCTGTTATATGCATAGGCAATAGGCTCGTATTTGGTGTCTTTCGGAATTGAATAATAAGGCATAATAGCAGAAGTCCCCGCTTTAATGGCTGCTTTAAACGGAATCAGATTCTGCTGAAATCTACCTCCCGGAAAATGCTCAAACTTTCCCCAATCGAAATGCGGATCTTGTCCACCCACACCAGCACCTCCACCCGGGAAATGTTTTGTAGTAAGGGCAACCGATGTTGAAGATAGGCGCGGCCCCTGAAAGCCCAGTACCACTTCCGTTATCATACTGGCTACCCAGTTGGCATCTTCACCAAAAGTTCCTTCTATCCTTTGCCAACGAGGTTCTGTACATAGGTCGGCCATATACATATAGCCTTTTCTCAGTCCAACAGCTGCCCATTCCTGCCGGGCAATATCTGCAAATTTTCTTACGAGTTTTAAATCTCGCATTGCCGATAACCCTAATTCTCCGGGCCAGGTAGAGAATGTGGTTTTTCCCACACTCAGGCCAATGGATGCATCTTTGGTAATATGATTGCGCGGGTTTGAAGCAAAGATGGCGGGGATACCCAATGGTTCACTCTCACATAATTCCTGAATTTTATTTGTCCATTCTGCAGTGATGCGCGCACTAACATTCGCACGCATGATAAAATGACGAAGATGAAATTGGCGAACCCCTTTGGTTGTACCTGCAGCCATCATATTTGGGGGTAATGGCTTTTTGGTAAACATATTGATGCTTTGTATCAAATCTTCTTCATTGAAATCGCTGGTTATAGGTTCCTTGTTTTTAGGTGCTTCAAAAGACCAGTCATTTTTTAATCGTGCCGAACTGATTAACATAAAGCCCACTTTCTCTTCCAGCGACATTTGCTGCACCAGATTCTCAGCTCTTTTTGCCGCTGGTAATCGCCAGTCTTCATAAGGATCTAGCTTTCCGTTTCTATTTAAATCTTTGAATTGTTTTCCATTTTGGGTAATCAGTTTTACGGAGCGATAACCTAATGCAGGTTGCTGTGCCAAAACAGCAACTGAAAAAAAATTTGTCACTACTGCAATGATTGCAAAGTGAAAAAAGAAACGATTGATATTCATATTAGCCATAATAATTACACTTAAAACTATTATGTTTTCTGCTTAGCAAAGTCTTTTAAATGCGAAAACGATTTCGGCTATCCTTTTGAAATTGTTGATGAAATCTGCTCTAACAGATTATGTTATTTTTGGTATGGGCATAAAAAAAGTCACCGTGTGGTGACTGCAATCGTTTTGGAAGGTTGGATTTGTTTATTCAAACTCCAATTCGTTCATGTTGTATTCCCAACTGAAAATCAGTTCAGGAATCGCTTGTTTTTTTAAGGTTGACATATCTATATTTTTTTTATTGTTTTCGGTTGATTTATTGCAAGATCTATCTTCATATTCATACAAATAAGATGCCAAAATTGAGCGGTTTGTTGCTCTAGATTCGGTAATATTTGTAGAAATAATCGACAAAACTTCTTGTTTAATCATTTTAACAAAATGTTGAACAAAAAGTTTACTAAAAAAGCAGATTTCCTGAAAAAAAAGTTATTGTCGGCAGGTAATAGATGAAAAAATTAAAATATATGATTAGAATATCAGCGTTTTATAATAACGAACTCAACTCTTCTGTTGATTTCTCTATCTTTTTCTGTTACTTCTTCCGGCACAATTTTTTGGCTAGCCCCCATGCCTTTGAATGAAAGTCGGCTGCTGGTGATACCATTATTGATTAAATATTGATAAATCTCTCTGGCTCGGTTGCGGGATAATAGTTTTTCTCCGGTATCTATATCCAATCCATCCTCATTTACTGGTGCGCAACAGATATGACCACGGATTTCTACTTCTAATGACGGGTTATTTTTCATCACTTCCAGCACTTCATTTAAAACGTTACCAGAGCCGGGTAATAAAATATGTCGGCCACCTTCGAAGTTGAGATTTTGTAAAATGATGTTGGCTTTACCCTCTTTAATTTGTTCTTGTAAGGCTTTCGGTGGAGGTGAATTTTTGACAGTTGTTACTGGCAATTTGCCACGAATTTCTACTACCCGATTGAGTTGATTTCTTGAAGCTAGATTCAGAACTTCCTCGGCTATCGGATTTCTTTTTCCCAGAATGGTGCGTTGTGAAAATTGAGATAAAGAGAAGCCTTGCTCCAATAAATAATTTTCTACAGCAAGTATTCGGCGGGCAGCTAATGAATCGTTATAGATTAGGTTCCCGCGGATATCAGTTCTGCCAACGAGGATAATTTCCGAAATATTTTTATTATTAGCTACCAGCTGTTGTAAAGTATTTGCAGCTGTTGGATTAATTGCAAACTGATCGAAATCGAAATATACTTTCCCTATCAGACTATCCGATTGAGCGAAGGAACTGAAGGAAATCAAATAGCATAGGACAAAAGTCCATTTTTTTTGTAGCATAGGTTGGATATTATTACTAAAGATAGGAAGCCTGCAGCCTAAAAATTACCAGGGATCTAATCCTAACAATTTTTTACCTAAATCCTTTAATGCAGCGTTAGTATTGGGGGTTGCTCCCAATTTCCAGGGTTGGCGGGAAATGCAACTCCCTCCAGTGCAATGGGTTGCTATAGGATTTTGATGGATTGCCGATCATATTTTAAGTGTATTGCCATGTTTTGTATGTGTGAGAACCCTTGACTTTCTACCTCATCGTATGCAGTTACCTATTATTTAATAAGGTTTTGCAGGGTTTCTTTTATAATGCCCATGGTTTGCGGCCCCACGCTCATACTGGTAAGGTAAGCGCTATGTGGTATTGTATTGCCGGGTTCAAAAAATATAGGCTTCAAAATATATCCCAATGCATCCTGAGACAGTCCGAGTATCATTTTTGGTCCGGAATTTTTCATGATGCCCCGGGTAAATAAACTAAGTGCTGGTGAGGTTTCGCCCGGATGGGTTGCCATGGCAGCATTGCCAATAGAAGCAAAGGCAATTTCGGAATCTACACTGTCGCTAAAAACTCTTTTAATAACCCCAGCCATTGAAAGTTGCCGGAATCCTTGATTCTGAAGGGGAAATTTTACTGTCTGCCTGCGAAATACTAATTGACTATTACTGAGTGTTTGGGGATTTTTCAGTTTGCCAATAACATACGCCCCTAATTTTTCACCGGTTTTCATTGCTTGCGCATAATTTTTTGGCACATCTTCGGGTTGCACCCATCCGCCAATGGCTCCTTGTAAAAATAAATGAATACCACCTTGCGCTGAATCGGCATAACGATAATAGCCGCCTACATAATCAGCGCTGGCGCCTGCTGCAACATCATCCAGAATAGTGGGGTGACAGGCAAAATTTACCAGAGTTACAATATTTTTATTCAGGGCATCTTTAAACTGAAGAATGGAAAGTGTTCTGTCGAGCAAGCCGGGTTCGGAAATATTTTTTACCCAATCTTCTCCATAGCTACCTATGGCATATCTTCCAATACCCGACCTGCGTGTATTCCAGGCTTTTTGAAGGGCAAGCACCGCCTGATTTACTATTTTTTTCATGTGTGCATCATTGATGCCACTATGCATTAGATCTTTACCCCATATTCCAACCACATCCGGTCCGGAATGGGTATGGGTAGACGACATGATGATTTGCTGTGCAGGAAATCCGGGAATTGCTTTTACAATCTTCTCGCGTATTTCCTGTAACTGGGGATACATCAATCCAATACAGTCAAAACTGAGTATACCAATACTGGTTTGTTGATTACTGATGATAACTGCTTTCACATAAAGGTTATCCGCAACCCCAATAAATGGACGATTATTTTTTCCACCGGCAAAATACAAACTATCACTATCAGGATTAATGTTTTCCTGTGCTGCACCCACCCGAAAGGTTTGAGCAGCATTTTGGTTGAAAACAGCAATGATCAGCAAGAGGTTGAGCAAACACTTTTTCATAGCATGTTGGTTAATTCAGTTAAAAATTACAGAGATATTTTCAACCCCACAATAAAATTTCTTCAACTTTACTATCTTACTACTCAAAATAATCACATGTCGGACAAAAATGCATTACGGGAGGTTGTTCAAGCGGGATATAGTTTTAAAGGGGAACACATTAAAATTGGCCGTGCCATGTTTGAGACCGAGGTTGTGGAGGATGCAGATATTTTTCTGCCATTGAAAACATTGAATCGTCATGGTCTTATTGCCGGAGCAACAGGAACCGGAAAAACTAAAACGCTTCAAATGATTAGTGAGTGTTTGAGCGATGATAGCATTCCGATATTGTTAATGGATATTAAGGGCGACTTGAGCGGTATTGCTGCGGCTGGTTCGCCAAATGATAAAATGCAAGCTCGGTATCAATTATTGGGAATGGAATATCAGCCAGCTTCCTATCCGGTTGAATTGATGACATTAAGTAATGAGAAAGGAATTCGGATGCGTGCCACTGTTACCGAATTCGGCCCTGTGCTGCTAAGTAAAATTTTAGGATTAAATGATGTTCAGGGCGGGCTGGTTGCGTTGCTATTCAAGTATTGTGATGATAACCGGATGCCCTTATTGGATTTAAAAGATTTTATTAAAGTATTACAGTACATAAGCGATGAAGGAAAGCAAGAAATTGAGAAGGCATATGGAAAAATTTCAACAACCTCTACCGGAACGATCCTACGGAAAGTAATAGAATTGCAACAACAAGGGGCAGATCGGTTTTTCGGTGAACCTAGTTTTGATGTGGAAGATTTGATGCGCATTAGTTCTGATGGAAGAGGAATGGTAAATATTTTGAGGGTAACCGACATGCAAGACCGCCCCAAATTGTTTTCCACTTTTATGCTCCAACTACTTGCAGAATTATATGCTACTTGTCCGGAAGAAGGCGATCTGGATAAACCCAAGCTGGTGATGTTTATAGATGAAGCGCATTTGATATTCAATGAAGCCAGCACTGCCTTGTTACAGCAACTGGAAACAGTTATCAAGCTGATTCGATCTAAGGGTGTTGGTATTTTCTTTTGTACACAGAATCCGCAGGATATACCAGCCAGTATTTTGAGTCAATTGGGTTTAAAAATTCAACATGCATTACGTGCATTTACTGCTGCCGACAGAAAAGCCATCAAACAGGCTGCCGAGAATTTTCCCATAACGGAGTTCTATAAAACGGATGAGTTATTAACCCAGTTGGGAATTGGAGAGGCCCTGGTAACTTTATTAAATGAGAAGGGGATTCCCACTCCGCTAGTCCATACCATGCTTTGTTCGCCCAGAAGCAGAATGGATATTTTAGTTGAATCGGAGATAGATCAGTTGGTAGCAAATAGTAAGTTAGCGCCTAAATATGCGAAGGAAATTGATACAGACAGTGCCTATGAAATATTAACCCGTAAATTAGAGCAGGCAGCTGCACAGACGCCGCCCGAAGAGGAGAAGCCTGCTGGCAGAACAGCTAAAGAACCTTCCTTCTTTGATAATCCGGTAGTAAAGCAGGTAGGAAGAACGGCTGCCAGTGTTATTACAAGAAGTTTATTGGGAGCATTGGGTTTAACAGGCCGATCCAGAAGAAGATAAAAATGAATATATGATACAGTCTTTCTTTTTTATTATCCAACGGCTGCGATTGTTAATTACAGCTGCTCTAATTATTTTGATAGGGGGTTGTACTGTAACACAATCAACCCAAGTGAAACTCCCTCATCCATTCCTCGCAACCATCGATCATTCGATACCTAATGATGCAGAGCAGATGATAATAGTAGGACAAAATGCCAAAGACACTTTAATTCATGGAGTTATGTTTGCCCTTGAGAAAAAAAGGGGAAAATGGGTAAAGGTGTTTAACGATAATATAAAAGTTTCCCTTGGAAGAGCTGGTATTGTTGCATCTGCTCAAAAAAGAGAGGGAGATGGGGCAACTCCTGCGGGTTTTTATCAGTTAGGACAATTATTTTCTTATGAATCAACCGTTGATACCCGCCTACCTTTTATTCAGGTTAACAGTGATGATAAGTGGATTGATGATTCAACATCATCTGATTACAATACGTATGTGCGGGGAGCTACACTGGCCAAATCTTATGAAAACTTATTGCTTGCTTCCATCGATTATAAGTACTGCATGGTAATTGAGTACAATACCCATCCTGTGGCAAAGGGAAAGGGAAGTGCTATATTTTTTCATATCACCACAAAGGAATATCCAGCGACTGCCGGTTGTGTGGCAGTTCAGGAGTCGGACATGATCCGCATTTTATCGTGGTTAGATCCTAAAAAGAAAAAATATATAGGCATTATTCCTTAACAGCCAGTAATTACCACCAGTTGATACGAGTATAATTATTGGTAGTAATTGTTTTGGGTTGATTTCTGGCTACCTCGATTGCAATCTGCTTAAAGTTTTCTGCCCGAATTTTTGACAATTCATATTCCCTATCGGCATCTTGCCGGGCATATTGCAATAGTTGGTTTTCGCGTGCAACCTGATCGTTGTATTGTTTTACTTTTAGCTCCCAAGCAGCCCTTTCGTCAGCCGCAATTTTTTCGCTCATATTTTTCAGCATTTCATTTACCTGTGGCATACAAGCAGCGGCAGGATGAATAGAAAGCAAAATATTACCGGCAGACCGTGCACCCGAACTGCTTTGATTGGAAGCCCACTCTCCTTTTGCACGGGTTAATTTTTGATTGCATTCAGCATCTATTTTTTGTTTAAAAAAGATTGCCATTTTTTTTCTGCTACGGGTATAACAATCTTTGCAAACATCTGGTATGGAGGCTAATTCATAAATAGCTTCATCATACTTACTTTGCGCAGCCAGTGATGATGCTTTCTCTTCAATAATGGCGCATTTTGTTATATAGTAGTCAATTATTTTCTGTTTCCCTTCCTGCATAAATTTTTCCAGTTGGGCATTTTTGGTTGGGATATTTTTAAATCCATCTATAAATGCCTTGTTTTCATTGGTACCTACTCCTTTTACTGTCATATTGATAGAAGTGAAAGCAAGGTTCTCTATTCCATCGCCAATATAAAGGGTAATATTCATCGTTTGTGCAATCATGGCCGGCGGACCAGCAACTACGTCTTTAGTAAACAAACCAACATTGGCGGTGATTACAAAACGTGGTTTATATGAACTGCTTCCCATGGCATATTGGGTGGCAATTGTGCTCAGTTTATTTTCTAAAATGGCTTTGGCTTCGGAGGGAATACTTAAATTGTTGGATACATAACTATTAAGGGCAATTCTTCCCAAATCATCAGTTTGCGCCATTACAGGAATACTTGCTCCAATAAAAATGGTTAGGAGGAATTGTTTCATGTTACTTTTTTTTCTTTTTTATTTTTTCCAGTTCCCGTAAGTAAATGAATACTTTTTTATCGGGTTCTTTTTCATCCGTAAAAGTGGAAATATGTTCAAGGGCATTCACATATCCCATAGAAGATTCGGTAATGGTTTCTATTACATCCTCCACAGCAGCACTATTTTTTCGGGAAGTAGTTTCGGTAGTTGTAATAATACTTTCAGATGTTATATATGATCCGTTGATAAATTGGTTTACAAGTGACTTTGCTTTTACTTCCGCAACCCGATTCATATCGTTTTCGGAGTTGTAGTTTCTTGGACTCAGCTTTACCAGTGAAATCAGGTATTTGTTTTCATAATCCAAAAAAACTTTCACTCCGGTAAATGGCTCTGTTTTATACATCCGAATAATAAAATTGGTAAGTGCAACTTTTTCCTGATTAAAGGATTGGCAAAATGTGCTTGTGAGGCAAAGCAACAGCTGAATTGTAAAAAGAAAAACTATTTTTTTCATGTCTGATATTATTTTTCTCCCAACACCAGTATGGCTTCTCCCAAACCACGAGTCATTAATTTAGAAGTGATATTAAATGGGGCTGCTTTTAAATATTTTTGCAAGCCTCTTACAAAATCACGTGCATCCATTGCGTCTCCACTATCATTGAAAAGCGGAATGCGGGCCTGCTCATAAAGAATATAGCTCTCTGAGTTGTCGGTTGTATTAAAATTGCCTTTCACCGTATTTTTTTTCATCCAGTTGCCGATATATTCATTCAATTCTTTTCCATCATATTCTTCTTCGAGGTCTTTATCCCAGTTTTTCCATGTTTTAATTTTTACAATTACTTCTCTTCCATTTTTCTTCATATCGTTGAAGTAGTCATCAATCTGACTGTTAAAAACAGAAAAATTATCTTTAACGCTTTTCAAAATCAGGTCGGGAACAAATTTTCCTGAAGCCTTGCTGTTTCCTGTAGAGGAGGCTATTCTTTTTCCTGTATATGCATCAAATGCATCCAGTGTATACCGAATAATATTTCCTCCGGCAGTGGTATTCACTTCCCACCAGAGTTGTAAAATGATATCAGATTTTGCGCGTTTTTTTAGTTTGTCTAATGGCGACTCGCTTAAATCTGAACCTGAGCTGCTGCTGGCAGTAACATTGTCTTCGGCAGAAACCTGCTCCAGTTTTTTTAATTCCTGTTCTGCATCTTTCAGGGTATAGCCCTCGCTCAACATATAGGCACCCAGTTTAGCGATTACCTGAGCCAGCTCGGTGTCTTCCTGAAATGCCTGTTTGTAATTTGGAATTTTTTTATTTGTTCCCTGGTCGTTATAGGAAGTCATAAAATACCGTTGATTACACCAGTTATCACTGGGTAATATCATCAGGGTTGGTTTTTTGGGTTGGGCAAGCCCAAACGCCGAAGTGCACAACAACACCAAAATAATTGCAACGCGGCATGTGTGTAAATTGGTAAACACTGGATAAATTTTATGGTTTCCGAAATGATTAATTAAAAGCGATGCAGTATATCTTTTTGAATGGGGTAGGGAGCTTTTTTATTGTTGGGGAAGCGAATTCTTTTCCGGGTTGGTTGCCAAGCTGGAGTTGGTATTTTCATTACATCGGGCATGCAAGGGAAATCAATTACTTGAATTTTTTTAATTACTTCCTTTAGTAAAAAGTAAAGATGACGGTACATACGGGATAACCCCGGATTGGATTTTGTTGGCATAGGATTGGATATTTTAATTGGGCATTGTATATTACGATACCCTTACTTATACTAAAAGTAATTATTTCTTGGGAATTACAATCACTTTATCATTTTCTACAATGCAAGGATTTTTTCCTGTTTTTTGTTCTTTTATCTGATTGCCAATTCCATTACTTTTTTCCAAACACTTTCATCTACCGGAATCCCGATTTTGGTATTGATTTTTCGGTTATTCAGTGATTGTTCTCCCGGATAAACAATTGCAGCAACTGCTTCTGCCGGAAGCGATGATTTAATTTGTTGAATGGTATCATCAATGGCATATTCAACGAAAGCAGCACTATTCAACTTCAAAGGATCAAATGCCATAAATACCTGGCAGCAGGATGCACAGCTTCCCTGATCGATACGATCTATTGCCGCAGTATGATTTCCGCCGGAAAGAATACTGGCCATTAAATCTATCAAAATTGCCATACCCGAACCCTTCCAAAATCCGGTTGGCAGTATTCTTCTGCTTTCTTCGATCGACCCCGGATCACAGGTTAATTCACCTAAAGAGGTAAATCCACCCGCATATGGAAGTTGTTGCTTGGCTAATCTTTTTACCTGCAGTTTTCCATAAGAATATTGCGACATTGCCATGTCCAGCACAATATGTTCCCCCGAAGCTCGTGGAACAGCCATTATGAAAGGATTATTCCCTATAGCACCTGTTTTACCACCCCAAGGCGGCATGCAGGTTTCGGTATTGGTAAAACAAAGGGCTAATACTCCATTATCTGCTGCTTGCCAGCCATAACTTCCTCCTCTCATCCAGTGTGTGGTGTTGCGAAGGCTTACCATCCCCATGCCATGTTGTTTGGCAATTTCAGTCGCCCTATCCATGGCAAATTTTGCATTGGTAATGCCGGGCCCCATTTCTCCATCATATATTTCCCAGTTTCCCATTGCTGAAACTAGATGAGCTTTACCTGTTGGGTTTATCCATCCTTTGTGCAGATAATCAACAAATCGTTCAACCCGATTGAGACCATGAGAAAATACGCCGTCGCAACTTGAAGCTGTATGAGTGTGCGCGCAAATGGAAGCAGTATTTTCGGGAAGTCCGGCTTTTGTGAAAGCACGGAAAATGGTTTCTTCCATTTCGTTGAAAGGTATACGCAACATAATTAGAGGTTAGTGGTTGATGAAGCAAAATATGCAACAAATTACGGTAAAGCAGTTCATAAGCAAAATGGATGCTCACTTATGTAAAACGGCAGGCGAGGATTAGAGTGATAGGCTATCAGGCAGACTTATTTTCTATGATAGCGGTTATGGAGTTGAGCACCTGAAATGCTGTTTCAGCCATTTGGTTGCCTTTGTTATCGAGCAGGGGATTGATTTCCGCCAGTTCAATGCAAACAACAGGAAGTTGCTCACAGCAGGCAGACAAAAGGTCGGTAATTTCCTCGGGCATGAAACCTACCGGAACCGGGGTACCGGTTCCATAAGAAACATGTTCGCAATCCATACTATCTACATCAAAAGAAATATAAACATGTTCGCAGTCCTGCAAATGATGAAGGGCACTTTGCATGCAAGCTTGTATACCATTTTGTCTTAATTCTGCTACAGTAATAACCGGAATATTTTTTTGTTGAATTAAAAATGATTCAGCAGATTCATAATCGCGTAGTCCGAAATATACCAGGTGATTGGGTAATAATTTGGCACCGGCTATTCCGGTATTTTTCATCCTTTCCCAATGTTCAATCGTTTCTGCTCCGGGTTGGTTAATGGCACAGGATGTGTTGTCATCAGCTATAGCAGCAGCTAAAGGCATTCCGTGAATATTTCCTGAAGGCGAAGTGAAAGGAGAATGTAAATCGGCATGTGCGTCTATCCAAATTACGCCTAACTTTTTCTCGGGATATGCCGCTTTGATTCCGCTAATGGTTCCTAATGCGGAAGAATGATCCCCTGATAATACAATAGGAAAATAGCCTTTTTGTATGGATACTTTTACTGAAGCGCAAACCCTTTCGCACTGTTCGGCAACATGTTCGATCCTTTTAGCAAATGTGTTGGTATTTTTATTGTAAATCGTTTCATTGCGTGTAAGAACATCTACATATTTGTAGCGATTGAAGAAATCGTTGCCCGAATTAATTGCCGCAATTTCCAATGCGTCAATACCCATATCAGAACCACGGGTGCCTGCGCCTATGTCGGAACGGTTTTTAATTAACTGGATAATCATACCCAAAGGTACAATTGGAGTAGCAGCTTAAAAAAATCGAGCCATTAAATTCATCTATCGTTAATATAAACTTGTACGATGGATAACTTTAGGAACCCAATTGCTGGTGCAGTAAAAAATAAATAGAGGACTTACTTTTGCTCAACCTGTTTAATAGTGAAATGAGCAATAGGCAATTACATCCATTTAAGCAGGTACTTTTTATAAGCCGTGCGAAGCTCAGCAATAATTTTTTCCAGCTGATGAACTTCCTCCCCAATCTGCTGATTATCGTTGGCAATTCTGCTATCTACTCTTCCGGCATGAATTTTAGCGTCTTCAGCCGCCAGGTGATGATTTTGTGTTATCCGGTTGCGGAGTTCGTCGACAGTTTTCTTTTGTATAAAGAACTGATTCTGATAGTGTTCTGCTTCTGCCATGGCTTCCCGGGAAGTATTTTTATTAACTACCTCACTTAATAACTTTTCTAAAAAAAGGAGTTCCTGTTCATAAAAGCTGAGCAGATGTTGCAATTCGCGGGAATGATTGGGTAGATGGGTAGCTGCTGTGTATGACATAAATGGAATTTAAAAGTGAATAATAAAAAATCTAGCACAAAGCTATTTTAGCCAAACCTTTAAAAAAATGATATTTATCATTTATAAAGGGAAAATAGAAACTCATGGTAAAACTGCTAATTTTATGCTTTAAATAAATGATCTATGCGATTGGCAAGCATTCTACAAATAGGCTTATTGGCCGGCATTTTATGGGGCTGTGTTGAAAAAAAACAGGTAGATGATGTACCTGCTCAACTTAAAAAAACCATGAAGCAGTTTTTAGAGCAATCTGCTAATGGTAACACAACTGGAACAGAATTTACAGTGGAAAATGTAGCTTATTATGCCGACAAGGAATTTTATGAGTGCGAGTTTACCGTTAGGATGAAAAGATTAACGGGTAAGGATACTACCGGTCAAATGCTGGCCCGCATAAAGAAGGATTACTCTTCGGTAATGCGGAAATATTAAAAGTTCGGGTTACAATTATTTATGACCATTAATTTCTGCTGTAAAATATAAGTTTTGCTGCGGGACAGGGGTATTTGTACTAATTCGAAAGCTTTTTCTTTGCCAGCCTGTGATAGATAAACGGGTAATGAAGGCAACTTGTACGCTATCTTTTTTGCCCGGCATTACCGGATTGGCAGGGGCAGTAACTAATATACAACCACAGGTTTTTTCTTTTTCTGAAACGATCAGCGGGTGTTGCCCTGTGTTCTCAAAAGCGAAATAAAATCGGGCAGTGTCGCCCATTGTAATTTTTCCAAGGTCGAGGGATGTTTTTTCCCATTGAATTTCAGTGGAATTGGGAGTATGATTTGATGGTTTTGCAGATTGGTTGGCATGGCATGCAATAAACATTTGAATTACAATGAATAAGCCTCCTAAAATCAAAAACTTTCGCATACCGGTTGTTTTGATACAATTTAATAAAATATTATGTAGGAAGGCTATAAATTATATTTATAAACAAGTGTTAGTTTTAGAAATATGTTAATTATAAGCGTTTTAAAAATTAAAATAAAAAATATATGAACTGAATGTTATGGAGTGTTAAGATTTTTATAAATTGTCCTTTATTCTTCATAAACTAATTGCTATGCCATTTAAAAACCAACTGTTTTTGCGGAGTGCTATGCTCTCGCTTGTTTTCCTGCTCTGCAGTATCGGTGTTTTCGCACAGAAGGCCGTTATTGGAAAAGTAACTAACAAATCAAACGGTCAGCCACTTGCAGGAGCTACCGTAGCCGTTAAAGGCACAACAACTGTTACCGCTACAGGCAATGATGGAACTTTTACCATCAATGCGCCGGCTAATGCTACTTTAATTGTAACCTCCATTGGTTTCGAAACCATTGAGCAGGCAGTAGGCGGAAAGTCCGATTTTGTTTTTTCACTGAATGAAGCCACGAACCAACTGAATGAAGTGTTGGTTACCGGTTATTCTGCTCAGCGTAAAAAAGACATTACCGGATCGGTATCAGTAGTAAATGTAAAAGATCTGAAAGCGGTTCCAGCGGGTAGTCCCGAACAAATGTTACAAGGACGTGCTTCCGGATTAAACGTTATTACTTCCGGTCAGCCCGGTTCTGGTAGTAACATTCGTATTCGTGGTATCACCAACTTCGGAAATGTAGATCCACTGGTTATTGTGGATGGGGTTCAGGGAAGTTTATCGAACCTGAATGCCGCTGAAATTGAGTCGATTCAGGTGCTGAAAGATGCGGGTGCCGCCTCCATCTATGGAGTTCGGGGTTCTAATGGAGTTATTGTGGTTACTACTAAGAAAGGTCGTTCTGGCCGGGCAGTAGTAAACTACGAAGCCTATATCGGAAAGCAATATCCTGCCTCCGGGAATCCTTTTAACTTGTTAGATACCAAAGGGATGGCTGATTTAACTTGGTTGGCTTTGAAAAATTCCGGACAAGCAACTACCCATCCTCAATATGGAAGCGGAGCTACTCCTGTTATTCCAGATTATATTTTAAACGGGGGTGCAGCAGGTATTGTAGGTTCTATTTCTGCGGCTGATTTAGCAAAATATAATGTTTCTGATTTCAGCAAACCAATCTATCAGATAGTTGCTGCCAATAAGTTAGGAACCAATTGGTTTCAAGAAATATTTGCACCGGCTGGTATTCAGAGCCATACCGTAACGGCAAGTGGTGGAAATGATAAAAATACTTATCTGCTGTCCATGAACTATTTCAATCAGCAGGGTACTTTGTTGGGTACTTACTTAAAGCGGTATTCAATTCGTGCCAATACAACTTATAATATTTCCAAGAATATCCGTGTAGGAGAAAACCTTTACTTATTTAATCGCGATAATCCACAAATTGGAAACCAGAGTGAGGGTAATGCGATTTCAATGGCATATCGCGAGCAACCCATTATTCCTGTTTATGATGTGTATGGTGGATTTGCAGGAACTGCAGCTAAAGGATTGGGTAATGCTCAAAATCCGGTTGCTAACCAGATGCGTACACTGGGTAATAAAGGAAATTCCTGGGATATTCAGGGTAATGTATTTGCCGAAGTTGATTTCTTAAAGCATTTCACTGCCAGAACAGCATTTGGTGGAACACTCAGCAATTTCTATTATTATAATTATGGTTATAGAACATATGAAAATGCTGAAAATAACGGTTCCAATTCATTTAGTGAAAATGCAGGTTACAATCGTCAATGGACATGGACTAACACCATCCGTTATAGCAACGTGTTTAAAGAAAAACATGCAGTTACTGCTTTAGCTGGTATTGAGGCAGTTGAAGTTTATGGAAGAGGCGTTGGTGGAGGTGCTTTAGGTTATTTTACTGATAATCCTTCATTCAGAGTATTAAGTACCGGTTCTTCTGGATTCACTAATTATAGCTATGCTTATCAGAATGCTTTATATTCTCAGTTTGCTAAAGTAGATTATGCCTATGATGATAAATATCTCTTTAGTGCAACAATCAGAAGGGATGGATCATCCCGCTTTGGTTCTGAAAAGCGCTATGGTATTTTCCCTTCATTTGCTTTAGGATGGAGAATCTCTCGTGAGAAATTCATGAGCAATATCAAGTGGATTGATGATATGAAAATCCGTGGTAGCTGGGGTAAACTTGGTAACCAGGCTAACGTAGATCCTTCCAATGCCTTTAGTCAGTTCGGTGGAAGTCCGGGAGGTTCTTATTATGATATCAACGGAACCAGTACTTCAGCCGTTCAAGGGTTTAATGCAACCAGAATTGGTAACCCTAAAACCGGATGGGAAGAAAACATCTTAACCAACTTTGGTGTTGACGCCTTGTTGTTTAAGAATAAATTAGATGTTAGCATCGAATATTATAAAAAGAAAATCAACGGTCTGTTGTTTGCTGATCAGGCACCAGCAACTGTGGGTGGAGCAGCATTACCAGCAGTTAACATCGGTGACATTCAGAATACCGGATGGGATGCCTCTGTTACTTACCGTGGTGTTGCTAACAAGGACTTAAAATATGATGTGGGAGTAATTTTCACTACTTACAAGAGCCAGATTGTTAATATCCCAGGTAATTACTTTACAGCCGGTGGATCCAGAATTGGCGACTTCGTAAGAAATCAGGTGGGTAATCCTATTGGTGCTTTCTTCGGATATGAAGTTGTTGGAATTTTCCAGGATGCTTCTGATGTTTCAAAATCTGCAACACAGGATGGAGCTAAGCCTGGAAGATTTAAATATCGTGATGCAAATGGAGATAAAGTTATCACTGATGCAGACCGCGTTTTCTTTGGTAATCCAAACCCCAAATTTACTTTAGGTCTCAACCTGGGTGCTACCTATAAGAATTTTGATTTCTCTACATTCTTATATGGTTCATTCGGAAACGATGTTATCAACTATGTTAGATACTGGACTGATTTCTATCCTTCTTTCCAGGGAGCTAAGAGTTTAGATGCATTGAATAAGTCTTGGTTACCTACCAGAACTGCAACCAATGTTCCGATTGCTGAAAATGATGCTAGCTTTAGTACTAACCAGGTACCTAACTCTTATTACAGAGAAGATGGTAGCTACTTAAGATGTAAATCAATGATTTTGGGTTATACCATGCCAACAGCAACTTTAAAGAAATACGGAATTGAAAAGTTGCGTGTGTATGTACAAGCTGCGAACTTGTTTACTATTACTAAGTATACCGGTTTAGATCCTGAATTATCGGGTTCTAATGCAGCTTTTGGAATTGATTATGGTAACTACCCTAACAATCAAAGAAATATCAATATTGGTGTAAACGTAACTTTCTAATCAGAGCTATCTCATCAAGTAAAAAATTTAAGACATGAAACAATCAAAATTGAGAATCATTCTGGCAGGAGTTACAGCAGTTATCGTGCTGGCAGTTTCCTGTTCCAAGAGTTTTTTGGATAAAGCCCCTATTGGTTCTTTGGACCAAAACACCCTCGCTAATAAAGCAGGGGTAGAGGGTTTATTAATTGGAGCCTATTCTTTGTTAGACGGCTATGGTGGTGCTGGCGGTGGCTGGCAAAGTGCCGGATCTAACTGGGTTTATGGTGGAGTTGCATCAGATGATGCTTACAAAGGTTCCGACCCAGGTGACCAAGCCGATATCGTGCCAATTGAAACCTATGCACCTACCGCTTCTAACGGATATTTTAATCAAAAGTGGCAGGCATTGTATGATGGAATTCAGCGTTGTAATGATGTTATTCGTATCATGGCAAATGCATCAGACATTTCTGCAGCTGATAAATTAACGATTGAAGCACAAGCTCGTTTTCTGCGTGCCCATTATCATATGGATGCAAAGAAAATGTGGAACAATGTTCCATTCGTAGATGAAAAAATAACCTATGCTGCCGGTAATTTCAATGTGTCTAACACAACTGATATCTGGCCAAATATTGTGGCTGACTTAGATTTTGCAATCACGAATCTGCCAGCTACTCAAAGTCAGGTTGGACGGGTAAACTCTTGGGCTGCAAAAAGCTTAAAAGCAAAAGCACTCATGTTCCAGCGTAATTATACTGCAGCTTTGCCAATCTTAAAAGATGTTATTGCAAACGGAGTTACTTCCGGCGGTAAAAAATACGATTTGCAAGCGAATTTCTTTGATAATTTCAATGCAGAAACTAAGAACTCAGCCGAATGTGTTTATTCAGTTCAGCAATCTGTAAACGACAACTCACAAGGTGGTAATGGTGGATGGGGAGATGTTTTGAACTTTCCATACAATGGCGGTCCAGGTGGTTGCTGTGGATTCTACCAGCCCTCTGTTAGCCTTGCTAACTCTTACAAGGTAGATGCCAGTGGGTTGCCATTATTAGATACTTGGAATAATTCCGATCTGAAAAACGATCAGGGCATTAACTCAACTGCTGCATATACTCCGGATGTAACTACACCTGTTGATCCACGTATTGATTACACAATGGGTAGAAGAGGAATTCCTTATTTGGATTGGGGTCTGCATCCTGGAAACGACTGGATTCGTGATCAAAACAATGGCGGACCATACTCTCCTATTAAGAATGTATATTTCAAGCGTCAGGCCGGAGCTTTAACCGATAATTCTTTCTGGACTTCCGGTGTTACTGCTAACAACTACACATTTATTCGCTTTGCCGATGTTTTATTATGGGCTGCTGAGTGTGAAGTTGAAGTGGGATCTTTATCTAATGCTGTTGCTCTTGTAAATCGTGTTAGAAGCCGCATGAAGGATAATCCTTCAAAGTGGGTTAAAAACTCAACAGGGGGCAACGCAGCAAATTATCAAATTGGATTATACGCTTCATTTGCCGATCAGGCAACCGGTCGTAAAGCCGTTCGTTTTGAAAGAAAAATTGAATTGGCAATGGAAGGTCATCGTTTCTTCGACCTGGTTCGCTATGGAACTGCTGATGTAGAATTGAATGCCTACATAGCAAGGGAAAAATCAAAAAGAACCTATTTGACCAATGCTGTATTTACAAAAGATAAAAATGAATACTTCCCTATACCACAATCACAAATTGATTTGAGTAAGGGCGCATTAAAGCAAAATAAAGGATTCTAATCGATTTCACTAAGTTTTATGGAAAGAGGTCATGTATTCCATGACCTCTTTCTTATTTTTATGGATATTGTGAAGTTATGTTACGAAGCTATTTTACCCCATCCAGTATAAAGCTGCCCATTGTTGTTCCTGTTTTTTTTGCATGTGTATTGCTAATTAGTTGCAGCAAGCCAACTTTATTTGAGCAAGTTCCTTCCTCAAAGTCGGGTATTCATTTTTCTAATGTAATTACTGAGACAGATTCCATTAATGTGTTGGATTTTGAAAACGTGTATAATGGAGGAGGAGTTGGAATTGGTGATTTTAATAATGATGGCTTGCAAGACATCTATTTTTCAGGCAACCTGGTTAGTAATCGCTTATACTTAAATAAAGGAAATTTTTCATTTGCTGATGTTACTTCATCCGCCGGAGTTGGTGGAGATGGCAAATGGTGCAGAGGCGTATCCGTTGTCGATATCAATAATGATGGATGGCAAGATATTTATGTATGTGCCACTTTATTAAAAGATCCTGCAAAGCGGGAACATTTATTATATATCAATCAGGGTTTAGATAAATCCGGAAATCCTTTTTTTGTCAATGAGGCGAAAGCATATGGATTGGCTTTAACCACTCACGGCACCATGGCTGCTTTTTTTGATTACGATAATGATGGCGATTTGGATGTGTATCTGGCCAACAATGAGATTGTAAAAAATGATTATCCTAATCGTTTTCGTCCGGTATTACAAGATGGTAGTCATCCCAATACAGATCAGCTGTTACGAAATGATTACAATGCTGAACTACATCATCCTGTATTTACCAATGTTTCTAAAGAGGCAGGAATATTAATTGAGGGCTATGCACATGCCGTAACCATTGCCGATTTTAACAGGGACGGCTGGAAAGATATTTACGTGAGTAATGATTATTTGTCCAGCGATTTGCTTTGGATTAATAATAAAAATGGAACTTTTACTGATCAACTTTCTGTGTACTTTAAGCACACATCTGCAAACGCAATGGGAAATGATGTGATAGACATTAATAACGACGGACTAAGTGATGTAATTGCGCTCGATATGAATCCGGAAGATAATTACCGGAAGAAGATGATGTTAAATCCCAATAGTTATCAGACCTATCAAAATCTCGAATATTTTAATTATCATTTTCAATATGTTAGAAATACTTTGCAATTAAATCAGGGGCCCCGTGTTTTGGAAAATGATACAATTGGCGCACCTGTATTTAGCGATATTTCATTTTATGCAGGAGTTGCAGAAACAGACTGGAGCTGGACTCCCCTGGTTGCAGATTATGATAATGATGGTAATCGTGATATAATTATTACGAATGGTTTTCCAAAAGATGTAACCGATCATGATTTTGTAGCATTTAGAAATACTTCTTATGCGGTTGCCACAAAAAAACAATTGCTTTCACAGATACCAGAAGTGAAGATTCATAACTATGCGTATAAAAATAATGGAAATCTTCAGTTTACAAACGTTACTGAAAACTGGGGATTAACCCGGCCTAGTTTTTCCAATGGGGCGGTTTATGCCGACTTAGATAATGATGGTGATTTAGATATGGTGGTTAATAATATTAATGATGAAGCAGGATTGTATAAGAATACTTTAATTGATAAAAAGAAAGAAGGGAATAATTATTTGCAAATTAAACTTCAAGGCGATTCTTTGAATGTGCAAGGATTAGGAACCTGGATTGATGCTTATCTGCCTGGAGGTAAAAGAATTAGTTTAGAATACACTCCCTATCGTGGCTATCTTTCTTCTGTTGATCCCATTGCACATATTGGTTTAGGAAATATTAATCAAATTGATTCTCTGTTAATTACTTGGCAAAATGGGACTCAGCAAAAATTGATGAACGTTCAATCTAATCAACGCTTACGAATTAGTAAATTAGATGCAAAGCAACTTGCTCAGGCTCCTAAAACCGGATTGGCTTCAGATGCTATTTTTCGAAATGTTACAAAACAGGCGGGACTGGGATATGTGCAGCAGGAAAAAGATTTTATTGACTTTAATATACAAAAGCTCATTCCACATAAATTTTCAGAATATGGTCCGGCATTGGCAGTAGGGGATGTAAATGGCGATCAGTTGGAGGATATGGTTTTAGGAGGATCTTTCTCGTATAGTGCTCAAATTTTTCTTCAGCAGAAAGATGGTAGGTTTATTCAAAAGCCATTAATTACAAATGCTGATATCAATACGAAACGATGGGAAGATGAGGGAATGATTTTATTTGATGTAGATGGTGATGGAGATTTAGATTTATATATAGCAAGTGGCGGGTATGAAAATGAGCGAAATACTCCTATTTATCAGGATAAGTTGTATGTAAATGATGGAAAAGGAAATTATACGATCAATACAAAAGCGATTCCTCAGGAGTTTACCAGCAAAATGTGTGTTCGTTCTTTTGATTATGATAAAGATGGAGATCTGGATTTACTGGTTACGGGAAGAGTAGATCCTTGGAACTATCCAAAGCCTGTTTCAAGCTTTTTATTTAGAAACGATTCAAAAGATACTACCATACGATTTACGGATGTAACTGCTTCTGTGGCTCCGGCATTACAAACGATTGGATTGGTTTGTGATGCATTATGCAGTGATTTTGATGGAGATGGTTTTATAGACTTGATATTAGCAGGAGAATGGATGGCACCTACCTTACTACAAAATAAGCAAGGTAAATTTACTCCAGTTAATACTCCAAAAACAATAGCAGATCAAAAAGGCTGGTGGAACTCGATTGTATCAGGTGATTTTGATAAAGATGGGGATATAGATTATGTATTGGGGAACATGGGTAAGAATAGTTTTTATAGGGCTGATGCAGAACATCCGGTAAGTATATTAGGTGGAGATTTTGATAAGAATGGAAGTTATGATGCAATACCATCTTTGTATTTACCTGATTTGAGAGGCAATAAAAAAGATTTTCCTGCTCAAAGCAGAGATGATCTGGTAAAGCAAATGATTAGTATGCGTAATCGTTTCCAAAATTACAAAGGATATGCAGTTGCAGGGATTGAGGAAGTATTATCTAACGAGCAAAAGAAAATGGCTATTCGGCTAAAAGCAACACAGTTTGCTTCGGTTTGGATGAAGAATAACGGGAATGGCAATTTTGAGATGATTCCACTTCCTAAAGAGGCTCAGTTCTCAACCATAAACGGAATGGTAGTGGATGATTTTAATGAAGACGGGAATTTAGATATTGCAATAAACGGAAATGATTATGGTACCGAAGTTTCTGTAGGCAGATATGATGCTATGAATGGCCTAATTCTGGTGGGAGATGGAAAAGGAGGGTTTAGTCCGATGACAATTTTACAGAGTGGAATTTATATTCCGGGTAATGGGAAGGCTTTGGTGCAGATTGCACTGGCAAATCATAGATCTTGTATTGCAGCAAGTGAAAATCGTGGCCCACTCAGATTATTTGAATTAAAAGAAAAACGAACTAACATTTCATTATTATCCAATGAAACCAGTGCCACTATTTATTGGAAAGATGGTTCCAGTAGTAAAACAGAGTTTTATTATGGAAGCTCTTTTCAGTCACAATCAGGCAGGCACATTTCATTAAATAGTAAAGTAAATAAAATAATCATTAAGCAAGCCAATGGCGCTTCCCGAACTGTATCGAACTTTTAAATTTCAGGAACATGAATACAATATTTACTAGATATTGCTGCATTCTTTTAATATTTATAGCATTATCCGGCTGTAGTAATTTAGGTAAAAAGATATCGGACCCCGTTGATATATTGTTGCAAAATGAAGATCAGCTTACCCAGGTAATTATATATGACGTTTTCACGCCTCCGGTTAGCAGTCGAATTTATGTATATGCATCATTGGCTTCTTATGAAGCAATACGACATATGCAACCAGATGCAATGTCCATTACTGAAAAGTTAAACGGATTTTCCCCAATGCCATTACCTGAGGCAGGAAAAAAATATGATTTTACATTGGCAGCAACCAAGGCTTTTTTTACTTCTGTTCGTAAAATGGTTTTTTCTGTTGATTCTCTTAATGAACATGAACTTTCGGTTTATGCAAGATTTAAAAATACATTGGATAAGGAAACCTATGATCGATCGATTGCTTTTGGAGAAGCAGTTGGCAAGCAAATATTGTCAAGGGCTATGAATGATGGATATATTAAGTCGAGAGGTAAGCCCAAATATTTAGGCTCGAATGAACCCGGAAAGTGGAGACCAACTCCGCCCGATTATCTGGATGGCGTTGAGTGGTGTTGGAATACGATGAAGCCTTTGGTATTAGATTCAGCCGCTCAATGCAAACCAACTCCCCCCCCTGCTTATAGTACCGACACATCCAGCGTTTTCTTTAGAGAAGCAAAAGAAGTTTATACAATCGGCAAGCATTTAACTGACGAACAACGAACCATCGCTAAATATTGGGACGACAATCCTTTCGTTATTGAGCATTCCGGACATATGATGTTTGGCAATAAAAAAATTACACCGGGAGGGCATTGGATGGGGATTGCCGCAATTGCAGCCAAACAAAGTAAAGTAGATCCGGTTGCAGCAGCAAGGGGTTTTGCTTTAACAGCAGTTGCATTATATGATGCTTTTATTGCCTGCTGGGATGAAAAATATAGAAGTTCCGTAGTGCGTCCCGTTACTGTTATTAATGAATTAATAGACAAAAACTGGATGCCATTTTTACAAACACCTCCTTTTCCCGAGTATACCAGTGGACATAGCACTATAACCGCATCTGCCGCAGCTGTATTAGCTGAGTTATATGGAAAAAATTATGCCTTCCTTGATACCAGTGATTTGGCATATATAGGAATGCAACGACAGTTTAACTCGTTTGAAGAAGCGGCTGCAGAAGCATCCATTAGCAGAGTGTATGGAGGCATTCATTACAGGAATAGTGTAGATCAGGGTGCTGAAGCAGGAAAGAAAGTTGGTAAACTAATAATTGAACGCGTAATCAAATAGTTGCTATAAACGCATCTAGCCAATTATTTTTATTAGTTTTTTGTTATCATGTAATGTTTTCCAGTTTCAATGGGCAGGCATATAGGGTTTTTTAAAGATGGGTTTAATGATACCAGATTTATATGACTAAAATACTTACTGGTATTATTGTTCTTTTATGCTGTGTACAATCAACAGTTGCACAGGTTTGTTCAGGTAGTTTAGGAGATCCGATCATTTGGGTAACATTTGGTTCGGATGCTACGCCAAAGGTTCCATTACGGTCGGGGATTACCAATTTATCTTATACCGGCAGTGGATGTCCTGCCGATGCTCAATATGCAATAACCAATATGTCGTTTGGATGTTGGGGAAATACCTGGCATTTAATGGTAGGTGATCATACCGGAGATGTTGGAGGTAGATTTATGATTATCAATGCCTCACCGGATCCAAGTATATTTTATGTAGATACGATTAAGGGATTGTGTAGTGGAGTTACGTATGAAATGGCTGCTTTTGTTGCTAATGTATTGAAGCCTTCTTCTTGTGGTGGAAAGGGAGTATTGCCCAACTTAACTTTCACATTAGAAAATAAATCCGGAACAATACTACATAGTTATCAAACAGGAGATATTGCTACCGAGAGCCAGAAAGTTTGGAAGAAGTTGGGAACGATGTTTACTGTACCTGCGGGAATGGATGAAATGATAATGCGTATTACAAACAATGCACCCGGAGGAGTTAACTGTGGAAATGATTTTGCATTAGATGATATAACTTTTCGCGCATGTGGACCAGTAGTAGCAGCACTAGCAAATGGGAGTATAACTCAATATTTTGATGTTTGTGAGCATCTGCAGCAACCCATTCAATTTGAGGTAAAGATTCAGGGTCAGATGAATCGTCCACTCATACAGTGGCAGCTGAGCAGAGATACTGGAAAAACATTTCAGGATATTTCCGGCGAAAGAAATGCTGTTTTTATCCGAAATAATACCAGTGGCGGTGTTTATCAATACAGGGCAATGATTTATGATGCTGTTAATGCGGGATCGCCTAGTTGTCGCTTTTCATCAAATGTAACACAGGTAAATATTAACCCTTTGCCTGCACAAAAATTGCCAACCCGATTTTTTGGTTGTACCGGATCAGATTTCTATATACAATCAGTGGAAGGCGCTGCTTATCAGTATGAATGGATTGGTCCGAATGGATTTAAGTCTTCAATTCGGGATCCGATTATTAGAAATATTCAATATGCCGACTCTGGGTTATATCAGGTTACTATTCTAACAGATAAAGCTTGCTCAAGAACAGATAGTTTTTACATTCGTGTATATCCGGGTGCGCATGTAACGGTTGATACCGGAAGTACTATATGCGAAGGATCGTCTGTAACCTTACAGGCAAGTGGTGTGGGTTCATTTGTATGGTTGCCCAATATAGCCTTATCCAATAATACCCTATCAACTCCCATAGCAAAACCTATCGAAACAACTTACTATCAGGTGATGCTCTCGAATCAATATGGATGTAAAGACTCTGCTGTTGTACTGATTCGGGTTCGGCCAGAAGTTAAGGTAGATGCCGGAGCAGATATTAGTATGTTTGAAGGCGACACTGTTTCACTAAAAGGGAAAATTACAGGCGAGCCTGCTGGTTATTATTGGTTGCCGGATCGTTGGATAAATAATGCGCAAACACTACAGCCGGTGATTAGTCCGCAAGAAAACATACAATATATACTCAACGCCACTTCTCCCTATGGATGTCCGATTCAACAAGATGTGGTTCAGATTTTTGTTTATAAAAAACTTCGCATACCCAATTCATTTTCGCCCAATGGTGATGGTATACACGACCGGTGGGTAATAGAAAATGCAAATCTTTACCCTAATGCTACTGTATCTGTTTTTAGTAGAAGTGGCAGACTCGTATATACTGCAAACGTGAACGCTTCTAATTGGGATGGATACTTACAGGGGAAACTTTTACCTGTAGGCACTTATTATTATGTTATCGATTTGGGCATCAATCGCCCACCCGTTACTGGTTGGATATGGCTAATTTGGTAAATATACAATGGCTATCTATATACCCTCACATAATCAATTTCATATTGAGTAGTTGAAAATTGTGGATCAACAGATCCTCCAAATGTGCCTCCCATTGCCAGATTTAGCAACACAAAAAATGATTGATTAAACGGCATTGTTGAGGTATTGTTGCCGGTACTAAATAATACAGCCCCATCATATAGGAACTGAATGGTATCGGGAGTCCACACACAGCCATAGGTATGAAATTCAGAAGTAACATTGGATTTTAGAAAGGAAGCACTCACAGCATTACCACCCGATCTGCCGGGATAATGCAGCGCTACATATATTTTATTTAAATCGTTGCCCTTATGTTCAAGGATATCAATTTCACCACAGGCAGGCCATCCGGCACTTGTTATGCTATTACCCAGCATCCAAAAAGCTGGCCATGTACCGGCATCTGCAGGAAGTTTAGCCCGGCATTCAATTTTTCCATACTGAAACGAAAACTTTCCTTTTGATAGCAGTCTTGCAGAGGTGTAAGCACTTCCACTAAAGGATTCTTTTTTAGCTATAATTTTAAGTGTACCATTATTTACAATTGCATTTTCGGTTCGGTTGGTATAATATTGTAATTCATTATTTCCCCATCCCCCTGCTCCCAGATCGTATCCCCACTTATTGGCGTCGGGAGCTCCTGTACCATCAAATTCATCCGACCATATTAGAGCAAGTTTTAAAAAAACCACTACATCAGCACCGGTTGCAATCGTTTGGTTTCCTGAACCTTTAGCAGTTACACTAACCTGATAGACTCCGGTTTTACTATATTGATACGTTAGGGTGCCCGAAGTAGAACTCTGCGAAACTCCGTTTCCAAAATCGAATTGATAGCTAATGGCATTTTTTGCAGAAGCTACAAATGTTACATTTCCGCTACTATCTGTAGCAACGTTGGCAGACAAGGCGAGATTTTCTGGGGCAAGACCCACATCATTATTGCTGCTTTTTGAGCAGGCACTAAAGCATACAATCAAAAAAATTGAACTAAAGATTCTAATACGGCAAGATAGCATTATATCAAAAATTGAATGCTGATGAAGATACAGAAAAAAATATAATCAAAATACTTTACAAGGTTATATGTAAAGAAATTGATACAGTTTTAGCAGTAAATTGTATATTCAATATAATAAATTATTTATGCGATTTTTAAAGCAAGTCATATTTCGGTTTACGGGTGTTATCCTGTTCGTTTGTATAATTCAATTTTCAGTGGCTCAAAAAATTAGTCTGCAAATTCAGTTGAACCAACTGGGGTTTTATGCTATGGGGAAAAAGATAGCAGTGGTTGTTGATGCAAATGCAGCAAGCCCCTTTTTTATTACAACATCTAATTTGAGAGACACTGTATGGCGAGGGAGTTTATCAGCAGAAAAAAATTCTACTTATTCGTCGCTTCGCAGTTGCATAGCCGATTTTAGTTCATTTCAAAAACCGGGCAGTTATGTATTACTGGTTCCTGGAATTGGGCATTCAACGGTTTTCGAAGTAGGAAATCAAATATTGCAGGATGTAGGTAAAGCAGCATTGAAAGGGTTTTATTATCAGCGATCGGCCATGCCAATAGAAGTAAAATTTGGTGGCAAATGGCATCGTTCAGCGGGCAATATTGATACTGTAGTTTTCATTCATCCTTCTGCCGCAGATAAGAATCGTTTACCTAATACAAAACTATCTTCATCGGGGGGATGGTATGATGCAGGAGATTACAATAAGTATGTAGTTAACTCGGGGATTAGCATGGGTACTTTATTATCGGCTTATGAAGATGATCCAATTTATTATCAACAATTGCTTGTCTCTATTCCGGAATCAGGGAATGGAGTGCCGGATATTTTAAATGAAGTATTATATAATCTTCGTTGGATGCTAACTATGCAAGATCCATTTGATGGAGGTGTTTATCATAAATGTACACATGCGGCATTTGATGAAATGGTGATGCCGGGTATTACCCGTGCCCCAAGATGGTTAGTAATGAAGTCAACAGCGGCAGCACTCAATTTTGCAGCAGTGATGGCTCAATCTGCACGAGTGTATAAAAGATTTTCAAAACAATTACCTGGGTTATCAGATAGTTGTTTACGAGCCGCAAAGGCTGCTAATCGGTGGGCAGAGGCACATCCTAATGTTGTATATGATCAGGATGCCATGAATACTACTTTTAGCCCCGCTATTACTACAGGTGCGTATGGAGACGGAAAATTTGAAGACGAATTTTTCTGGGCAGCAACCGAATTATATGCCACTACTCAGGATCAGCAATATTTTACTGCCATACAAAAGTATTTACCTGCTCAGCCTTTACTACCCAGCTGGAATCAAGTTGGTATGATGGGATATTATACAGTGCTTCGCTTGTTCAAAAAAAATCAGCAACCTCAAATAAAAAATTTATATCATCAGTTGCAAATTCAACTACTGAAATTAGCCGATGCCTATTTACTTTATAAAAGTATCAGCCCCCTTCATACTCCTATGGGTCATGTTGAAAAAGATTTTGTTTGGGGCAGTAATTCAACGGCAGCTAATCAGGGAATTTTATTATTAATGGCGTATCGGATTTCAGGAAAAAGAGCGTATGCAGAAGCCGCTATCGACAATGCCGACTATTTGCTAGGGAGAAATGCCACCGGTTACTGTTTTGTTACCGGATTCGGAGCTCATTCACCTATGCATCCTCATCACCGGATATCTGTATCAGATGGAGTAACAGAGCCTGTTCCCGGATTATTAGTTGGAGGACCTAATCCTGGTCGGCAGGACGGTTGTAGTTATAGTAATATCGAAACAGAAATGGCATATACCGATGATGACTGTTCATATGCAAGCAATGAAATTGCAATCAATTGGAATGCTCCGGCAGTATATCTTTTTAATGCAATTGAATCATTTTATAAAATGAATTTGAAAAAATAGCCTTCCTAATTCATTATTTTAACTTTTAGTTGTTTACAATATGCATCAAACTTTAGCTTTAGAAAATTGGCATTGGTTGTTGGCAGCTATTGGCGTATTTATGATTGGTATGGGAAAAGCAGGTTTGAAGGGCATGGATATGTTAAGTGTTACGATTATGGCTATTGTTTTCACCAGTAAAGGATCAACCGGAGTTGTATTGCCTCTATTATGCCTTGCTGATATTGCAGCTGTATGGTATTATAAGCGACATGTTCGATGGGAGTATTTTTTTAGATTGATACCCTGGATGGCAATAGGAATATTAATAGGGGTATGGGCCGGGAATCAAATGGCAGAGCTGCTTTTTAGAAAAATAATGGTAGCGATTATTATGATCACCATTTTTTTAGTGATTATTGTTGAATTCAGATTGAAACAGGGAGTGCCGCATCATCCGGTTTTTGCTGGAACAGTAGGCCTTTTGGCCGGATTTACTACTATGATGGGTAATCTTGCCGGTGCATTTGCCAATATTTATTTTTTAGCAATGCGAACCCCAAAAAATGATTTTATCGGAACAACTGCGTGGATTTTTTTATGTGTTAATTTGTTTAAGCTCCCCTTCCAGGTTTTTGTTTGGAAAAATATTCATATTTCAACACTTACTACCGACCTGATGTTAGTCCCAATATTGGCAATTGGATTTTGGACCGGACTAAAATGTGTTGGGATTTTGAATGAGCAGGTTTTTCGAAAAGTGGTAATTGGATTAACTATTGTAGGAGGGGTTATTATGTTAATGAGGAATTAGGGGAAAGTATCTCAAGATTATTGAAAATTTAACCGAAATTGTCTGAAATCCAACCTACGGGTTTCCGGCAGGGTGGATGCCCCAGCTTTTGGAAAGTTCTAAACTTTCTAAAAGTCCAGAACTTTCGGTAACTTAAGTCCGTTTTTTTTCAAGTACAAATACCCCCAATAATGAAAAAACTTCTGAAATTTTTAGGTCTATTCCTCGCCAGTTTAATTTTGATTTTATTAATAACAATAACTGTTGTTTATATCCAATCTGCCCGCATCGCATCAAATAATCAAAAGCTATTAGGCAAAGAAGCAACTCAACTATTGAAGGATGGTTTTGCTTTTCGGGATTTAAATAAAAATGGTCAACTCGATGTATATGAAGACCGCCGCGCTTCTATCGATGCACGAGTAGAGGATTTGCTAAAGCAGATGACGCTGGAAGAAAAAGCTGGCTGTATGTTTATAACTATGGCAGGTATGAATTCAGATGGCTCACTTCAGGAAACAAAGTCTCCGTTTAATCCGATATCCTATATTCTTGAATCGAACTCTACTCTTGTACTGGCAAAGAAAATGAATCATGTAAATACATTACAGTCACCTAGTCCGGAAGCTATGGTGGCTTGGCATAATGCTATTCAAAAACTGGCCGAGCAAACACGATTAGGCATCCCGGTTACTTTAGCAACAGATCCCCGACACGGAGTGCCCAATGCCCCTGGAGCCAGTATATATACCCCCTTCTTTTCAAAATGGTGTTCAACACTTGGATTAGCTGCAACCGGTGATACCAATCTGGTAAGAGCATTTGGAGACATTGCCCGACAAGAATATCTGGCATTGGGCTTTCGACTTTCATTATCACCTATGGCTGATTTGGCAACTGAGCCCAGATGGGGAAGAATCAACGGAACTTTTGGCGAAGATGCAGAATTGGCGGCGCGCATGACGAAAGCCTATATTCTAGGTTTTCAGGGCGACTCTATTACATCCAATTCAGTTGAATGTATGGTGAAACATTTTTCGGGCGGAGGTCCGCAGCAAGATGGTAATGATGCGCACTTTCCTCCCGGTAAACAGCGCTATGCAGGGCAAAATTTTCAATACCATTTAATTCCATTCGAAAAAGGAGCATTTGAAGCACATGCTGCACAGGTAATGCCCTATTATGGAATTCCAGTAGCACAAACATCCGAAGATGTTGGATTCGGATATAATAAGGATATCATAACCGGACTCCTAAGAAATAAATATCATTTTGATGGCATTGTTTGTACCGATTGGGGACTAGTTTCTGATGCGAAGTTTATGGGAATTACGATAAAGCCCGCCTCTGCTCATGGAGTAGAAAAACTTACAATTCCTCAACGTGTTACCAAAATAATTCAGGCAGGTTGTGATATGCTGGGTGGCGAGGCATTACCAGATGTTGTTGTAAAACTAGTAAAGGACGGAATCATCACTGAAGCAAGAATCGATACTTCGGTTAGAAGAATATTGCGTGAAAAGTTTAAACTGGGTTTATTTGATAATCCCTACATCAATACATCTCAAATAGCGGTTTTGAATTCAAAACCATTTATTGAAAAAGGAATTCTGGCACAACAGCAATCGTTAGTATTATTAAAAAATGATCAGGGAATTCTTCCATTGTCTACAAATAAAAAAATATATGTAGAAGGTTTCAATGAAAATGAAATCAAGGCATATCAATCTCAAATAACCGATTTGAAAAGTGCTGATGTTTGTTTGCTGAAAATTAATACCCCTAAGCATACAGTTGAAGGAAAATATTTTTTACAAAGAATATTTAATCAGGGGTCATTAGCATTTACAGATAAAGAAGAAGCGAAACTATTAGATATTATCCGTTCAAAGCCTACAATCGTGGTTGTTAATTTACAGCGGCCTGCCGTTATTCCAAATATTAATGCTGCATGTAAGGCGCTGATTGCCGATTTTTCCAGTGAGGATAATGTAATTCTCGATCTGATTTTTGGAAAATTCTCGCCCAAAGGTCATCTGCCCTTTGAGTTGCCTTCTTCGATGGAAGCGGTTTTACAGCAAAAAGAAGATTTGCCTTATGATTCAAAAAATCCACTGTATCCATTTGGTTTTGGTTTAGATTATGGAAAAAGATAAATGCATATGCTAATCATATGATTTTGATGCTATCTGTATTCTTTATAATTGGCCATAACAAATTTTGTTTATTGTTATAATAATCAGATTAAGCTTAATAAATCAATCTATACAATACTATTTATGCATCTTACATAGGAGTTTGATTTCGGCAAATTTCGATTAACAGATTTTGTTTATCTAGGGAAATTTCTTGCACAAAATGGGTACTGTAGTATTCTAAAATTTGATTTCCCATTTTCGAAAATGCCTTTTCCTGAATTCATAAATCTTACTGATTTACTCGGTAGAATTTTGCGCCATGAAAATTCGAGGAAGAGAAAAAGGACTCTTGTGGATTGCATTGCTTACAATAGCTCCTACCGTAAGTGCACAAACAGATAGGCCTGATAAAGTGATCCCCAATGACACACTTCATTACCTGCCGGCTGTAAGTGTTCAATCTGGTTTACGTATAAATCCTTTTCAATTTATGCCTGAAATAGCCGGTACGGCTATTCATGCTGGGAAAAAGCATGCGCAGATATTGGTTCAACAGGTACCTGCTAATTTATCGGCAAATTCAATGCGGCAAGTGCTGGCTAAAATTCCGGGTCTTCATATTTGGGAGAGTGACCCCAGTGGAATTCAAACCGGTATAGCAACCCGGGGCCTTAGCCCTAACAGAAGTTGGGAAATGAATATGCGGCAAAACGGATATGATATAGCGGCAGACCCGTATGGTTATCCGGAAGCCTATTATACTCCACCACTTACAGGTGTTCAGCGGATCGAGGTAATACGCGGACAAGCCGCGTTGCAGTATGGACCGCAGATGGGAGGTATGGTGAATTATGTGTTGGCTAATGGAAGCGATTATTCATCTCCATTTAACGGTAGTTTTCAACAAGCAGTTGGCAGCTTTGGAAGAAATCATAGTTTCTTACAGATTGGGGGAAAATCGAATAATCGCTATGGAAATGCCTGGATAGATTATCAAAACGGTTTTGGCGGCAGACAAAATAGTGGCTTTACTACCCTTACAGCCTTTGGTAGTTATACAAGTATTTTTAAGCAACATTTACATGTTACTGCTGAATGGCTGGCACATCAACAAGTGAGTCAGCAACCAGGCGGTTTAACCGACGCTCAATTTGCGAAAGATCCTAACCAAAGCTTTCGAAATAGAAATTGGATGGGAATTGAATGGATGATACCCGCACTCAGTTTTTCTTATCAACCCTCCGATCTATTACGTTGGGACACCAAAATAGCAGCCATCATTGGTAACCGGAATAGTGTGGGAATGCTACAATCCATTGATGTTGCAGATACCATTCAAAGTAGTACGGGGAATTTTTTACCCCGAACAGTCGCAATCGATCAATACCGCAATCTGAGTTTGGAATCCAAGTTATTGTTGAAATATCAATTAGCCGGATATCCTCAGGCTTTGCTATCAGGGATAAGAATATTTAGCGGACAAACTTTGCGATTGGGAAATGGAAAAGGAAGTACCGGATCGGATTATCAACTTAGTATTTCAGGAATCTTTCCCCAAAATTTGTTATTCAAATCAATCAATGCAGCAGCATTTGTTGAAAATGTTTTTCAGCTTAATTCTAAATTAAAAATCATTCCCGGTATTCGAGCAGAGTGGATTCAAACCAACGGGATGGGCGCTCTGTCGGTTTCAAATACAGGCCATGCATTACAAATAGATGAAACCAGTCGGAATCGTTTTTTCATGTTAGCAGGCATCGGTGCCGAGTATCATTTTTCTTCTGCAGTTGAATTGTATATGGGATGGGCTCAAGCATATCGGCCGATACAATTTTCAAATCTGCAGGCTTCTCCAATTGCAGACAGTATAGATCCTGCAATTCAGGATGCAAGCGGTTACAATTTCGATTTTGGTTGTAGAGGAAAACTCTTCCCATGGTTACAAGTTGATCTGGGTGTTTTTTATATGCAGTATGCCAATCGAATTGGAAGTATATTGGTGCCGGGCAGTCAAAAAAGATTGATCACAAATGTAGGGAGTAGCATAAGTAATGGGGTTGAACTATATGCTGATTGGAATATTTCGCAATTTTTTCAACCAGCCGCTCAAGCACAATGGTCGGTATTTGCATCTTATAGTTATACTGATGCACGGTATGCAAGCCAGCATCTGGACAATAAAATTGCAGGAAACCGTGTAGAGAATGCTCCACAACATATAGTAAGATCGGGTTTACAGTATAGTATAAAACCGATTTCATTTACTGTACAGTTTAGTTATGTAGACGAATCTTTTAGCGATGCAACTAATAGTATTCAACCTGCCGCATCTGGTATCGCTGGAATGATTCCTTCCTATTGTTTATGGGATATTACAACAAGATGGTCTATAAAAAAGAATTGCATCATAAGTGCCGGAATCAATAATTTTTTTAACGAATCATATTTCACCAGAAGAGCATCTGGCTATCCCGGCCCCGGTATATTGCCTGCAATTGGCAGAAATGCCTTTTTATCTGTCAAGCTTTCTTTATAGCATATTTTGCTATCATAAATAAAAAGGCTTAATCAACATAAACCACAGCTAAAGATTTTGCATAATAAGGCTGCGCTTACTTAAAGAAAGGAAGAAGGGTTATCATGATTAGTTTGAAAGATGTGGATTATTTCTCTTGTATAAGTTGCTGATAAAAATATATCATACGGTTTAAATCACTGATACCGATTCTTTCATCAATACCATGAAACCCTTTTAAATCCTGAACTGCAGAGAAATTAAGCACTGCATCACTAAACCCACGGAAGTATCTCGAATCAGTAGCTCCAATCATCAAAAAAGGAGATACAACTACCCGTGGAACGGATTTTCGTATGATATTTTCAATTTTTACAAATGCGGGATGAGTATGTGGAGTAAAGGTAGAAGGCTCCATGAGAGAGATGGATTGCTTCTTTATGGTAACCCGCTTGTCTTGCACGGCTGCTTCGATAAAACGTATTACATCATCACTAGTTTCACCCGGTAAAATCCGACTATTAAAAGTTGCTTTCGCTACGGTTGGAATTACATTGTCTTTGATTCCCGCTTGTACGATTGTGGGAACCAGCGTTGTATGCACCATTGCATTCGATTCTTTTGTTTTTTCCAGCTGACTAATAATAATTGATTTTGTTAACCAAAGATTATGTGTAATTACACGTGGGATAAACGATTGATATGATCCGGTTCTTTGAATAAGTTCCTGCACGGGCTCAACCATAGCACCTGGCATTTTTTTCGCTCTTATTTTTAAGATAGCCTTGTTTAAAACATCAATCGCAGTTTCCGGTAATGGCATCGAAGAGTGTCCGCCAGGGATTTCAACGGTAAGGTCGATGTTCATGAATCCCTTCTCACCGGTTGCAACTACTGCTACCGGGCGCTTTATATCTTTGAAATGTTGTAAATCAATTTGACCGCCCTCATCCAACACCAGTGCCGGGCGAATGCCGTTTTCTTTAAACCATTCACTAATTTTTTTGGCTCCGCGTTTGCCCGCTACCTCTTCATCATGCCCCAGACTGATATAAATATTTCTATCGGGCACATAATTTTTTTCTAAAAGTTTTTCAATTGATTCCATTATAGCAATCACAGCCACTTTATCATCCACTGCTCCTCTGCCCCAGATGGTATCATTTTTAATCGTACCACTAAAGCTAGGTACTGTCCAATTCTTTTCAGCAACTGCTTCTACCGGCACTACATCCATGTGTGCCATTAAAACATAAGGAGCCAAAGCTGTATCTTTCCCTTTCCAGGTATATACATAGCTGAACTCATTAAAAGTTGCTCGTTGTAATTGTTGATGCACCCGCGGATAGCTTTTTTCCAAAAATGCTCGAAATGCAATAAACTCACTAGTATCAATCGGAAGGGTATCTCCTTTTGAAACGGTTTTAATTTGAATGGCCCTGCTTAAATGAATCGCTGCCGAATCACTGATCATTGGAATAACATCGGTAACCAGGTCGGGTTGTGGTTTTGGGGCCCTTAGGGTTTGTATAACCATTATCCCAACTAACAATAACAATAGGATACCCAGTATCTGCAGCAGCTTCTTCATGTTTTAATTTGCTTTACTTCAAATATACCCAAACCTATTTAATAATGTATACCACTATATTTACTTTTCAATCATTGCGCTTAGTAAAATTGGTATAATACCATTGAGTAGGATTTTGTAATTTCAAGAATGAAAAAATTATTTCCGGCTATACCTGCGCTGATGCTTTGTTGGATAGCTATTCCATTTCAGGTATCATCTCAATATGCAACTGCAGATAGCTTATTGACGGCTTTGGTTTCCAATGCTCCGGCAGTTGGTATTTCCGTGGCGGTAGTAAAAAATAGCAAAATTATCTATACACACTCGGCCGGGTTAAAAAATATAGAACTGCGTCAACCTCTAACCACCGATTGCCTTTTTCGAATTGCCTCCATATCGAAATCTTTTTCTGCAACCAGTATTATGCAGTTATATGAGCAGGGAAAATTATCGCTTGATCAGGATGTGGGTGAGTTGATTGGATTTCCTGTTCGTAATCCTGCTTATCCCGAAAAGGTCATTACGCTTCGCTTGATGCTATCACACCGCTCTTCCATCAATGATAGTCAGGGATATTTTTCACTCGATTCTATTAATCCCAGTCGTTCGGCACAATGGGTGAAATGCTTTAGTAACTATGAGCCGGGTACTCATTACGACTATTGTAATTTGAATTATAATATGATTGGTGCGATCATTGAAAGGGTTTCCGGAGAGCGATTTGATCAATATGTAAAGCATCACATACTTGATCCATTAAAAATATATGGGGGCTATAATTTAGATCAACTGGATACTGCCAGGTTGGCTAGTATATATGAATACAAAGCAGATTCCATGAAATTTGTGCACTCACCCGGAGCGTATGCATCCCGAACAAAGGAAATCGAAAACTATGTTTTGGGTTACACTACTCCCATTTTTTCTCCAACCGGCGGCATGAAAATTTCAGCTGAGGATCTTGCAAAATATATGATTATGCATAATCGAATGGGTAAAACAAGGGGTGCACGAATTCTAAAGCGATCTAGTGCGATTATGATGCAAACTCCAGCCAATGGAGCTTTAGGTTATGGTTTTGCAATTGAAACATCTGATAATATTATTCCGGGAGAGATTATGAAGGGGCATACCGGCTCTGCGTATGGCTTGTATAGTGCTATGTTTTTCCATCCCACCAAAAAATATGGAATAGTCGTTATCAGTAATGGTTGTACGCCTGGATATACTAACGGATTAAATACAGTAATCCGAAAGACAATAGAGGGACTATATCAGCTAGTAATTAATTCGGAAAATTACAAATAAGATTCACAGAATTTTTGACAGAATGCTTTTATCTCATTTCTGGTTTCAATAAAAGCAGCTTCAATTATTGCTTCCGTGCCTACAACTTTTGATGGGTCGCTAAAATTATGATGCAGTGTATTTGCACTTCCGGGTAAAATCGGGCATTGTTCTTTCGCGTGATCACAAACGGTAATTACAAAATCAAAAGGGATCGATATATATTCCTGAATGTGATTAGAGGTATTTTTGGAAATATCAATTCCATCGGCTTGCATAGTAGCAATGGCTCTGGGATTTACCCCATGCGTTTCAACACCTGCACTATATATTTCTGCACGATTGCCTGCGAAGTGTTGTAAATAGCCATGTGCTATCTGACTTCTACAGCTATTTCCTGTGCACAGAACCAGTATTTTTTTCATCAAATGAATTTTTAACAGCATCCACTGCCGGGCTCGCAGGAGGCTTGATTGTTTAATAATGGTTTTTTAGCAAATACGGTAATGCTAAAAATTCCAGTATCGCCCGAGTGAAATTCAGTAATTTGTTTTTCCGATAAATAATGTTGAAGGATATCTGCAGGTATATAAATAGGCTTTTCCTTTTGAATCGTAATTTCCTGAAAGCCAGTCTCGCGAATTTGTTGAAGGTAGTCGCTTTTTTGTATAGCACCTGCAACACAGCCTGCATACATTTCGGCATCTTTTTGCAGGTTTTCTGGCAAGTTGCCTATCAACACTACATCGCTGATACTAAAATGGCCATTTGGTTTTAAAACCCGATATATTTCTTTAAACACATTCTTTTTGTTGGGTACCAAATTCAGTACGCAATTACTTACTACTACATCTGCCATGTTTGCTCCAACAGGTATTTGCTCAATATCTCCCTGGCGAAATTCAACATTGTTAAAGCCTCTTACATCGGCATTTATTCTTGCGCGCTCAATCATTGCCGGTGTAAAATCAATGCCAATTACTTTACCTTTTTCACCTGTAGCATGACGTGCAATAAAGCAATCGTTTCCGGCCCCACTACCCAAATCTATCACTGTGTCGCCTGGTTTTATTTTTGCAAATTCAGTTGGCAGCCCGCATCCCAATCCCAAATCAGCATCTGCGTGATAGCCACTTAGTTGGGTGTAGTCGTCGCTCATAATATTATAAACTTCCGTAGAGCATCCCCCTGCACCGCAACAGGAAGCGGCATTGGTAGTTTTATCTTGGAGGGCAATTTCGCTGTATTTATTTTTAACTAGCTCTTTCAGTTGATCTTCGGTAGTCATAATTTATAATTATATAGATGAAGTAAATCTATTGGCAGCAATTAGTTTGTTGCGAAAGTTGCAAAAAGAATTTGTTTAATTGGTTAGTACATTGATTCCATATTTTTTCATTGATACAATAGCAAACGGAAACGCCTTCAATTTCGCCTTTAATTAATCCGGCTGCTTTTAGTTCTTTTAGGTGCTGCGAAACAGTACTTTGTGATAAAGGCAGTTCATCTACAATACTCCCACAAATACATGATTTCTTCTTGAGAAGTATCTGCAGTATGGCAACGCGTGCCGGATGTGCCAGTGCTTTGGCAAACGCTGCCAATGTGATGGCAGAAGAATTGTAGTTGGGTGATTTCATATATTCATCGTAAAATTACGATGAATATATGAAACAATCAAATTTTACTAATTACAACCTATTTTTTTTTTAAACGGTGGGGGTGTTTTTAACCAGACGAATCATCCCAATTTTCTCAAAGATTTTGATAATAGGATATACCGGATCAATTTCCCACCATTTACTGGCAAAATTGGCACGGGCGGCAGCATGGTGGTGATTGTTTTGAAAGAGTTCGCCCAGCATCAGAAAATCAACTAACAGGGTATTTTTTGAATGATCTTTTTCTTGAGGAAAATTACGATAGCCGTATTTATGTCCTGCCCAGTTTACCACAGCGCCCTGCACGGGACCCATTAAAAAATGGATGGGCAATAGAAGATAGAGCGTCCAGTGACCAGCAAAAACGAGGTAAAAACCAATATAAAATCCGGCAAAAAGAATGCGCGTTAATAAATGGTCGGCTACTTTATCAATTTTTTGATATTCGGGATAGTTTTTATCGAATTTAGGGTCTACCGGAACTTTACCGGTTGAAATTCCATTATAAATTTTTCTGGTATGCATCATCATACTGAATACCTCTTTAAAAAAATGGGGAGTATGTGGATCTTTTTCAGTATCACTAAATGCATGGTGCATACGATGTAAAATTGCATAGGCACGGGCGTTGAGATAAGAACTACCCTGGGTAAGCCAGGTATAGATATACCAGAATTTTTCCCAAAATTTCGTCATTGTAAACATTTTATGGGCAGAATACCGGTGCAGGTAAAAGGTTTGACCGAAGAGGGATAAATACCAATGTGACAGAAAGAAAATGGCTACAATCATTATTTCATTTTTGGGTAGGTAAAATTACTTTGAAACCTACAAATATTGTATTCTTGTTGAACGGTTCTTAAAAAATTACAGATAAAGCTTATTTGCATAATATTTATTTAAAAAAGATATAGTAATAATATTTATGTATTAAGAACAAAATTTAAAAGCTTTTTTAAATACTCAACTATTTCCCAAGTAATTTTATACAATGAATACAGTAGTCGATCAATACTTTGCTTCACGCATTCAATGGAAAGCCGAACTGATGTACTTGAGAAAAATATTGCAATCATTTTCGTCTTTTCAGGAATCTATCAAATGGGGAAAAGCTTGTTATAGTATTCTGAATAAAAATGTTGTGATGATTCAGGATTTTAAAAATTATTGTGCACTCGGATTTTTTAATGGTGCATCCATAGAGGATCCATATAATATATTGATAAAGCCGGGAGCTCACACTATTCTCGGCCGGCAAATGCGATTTTTAAATATAGAAGAGATGAAGGCTAAGCATCAGTTGATTCATCATTATTTGCAACAAGCAATTGAATTTGAAGAAAGGGGAGTTAAAGTTAAGAAACCCAAAGAGCCGGTAGAATTATATCCAATCGAGTTAGTGAATCGATTGGCCGTAGATAAAAAACTGGAAAAAGCTTTTCTTTCATTAACTCCCGGCAGGCAAAGGGCCTATCAAATATTTTTTTCCGGATCTGATCAAACGACTACTCGTGAGAGGCGAATTGATAAAATGATTCCACTTATTCTTTGTGGGAAAGGTATGAATGATTGTACCTGTGGCTTATCTAAGCGAATGCCAAACTGCGACGGTTCTCATAGATTATTAAAGAAATAGGAAAGGAAAAATAATAGGTTAAATATATTAACCATTCACTTGAATGCTTACCTTTCTAAAAAAGGAATACCTGCTGAAAGAAACAATAAGCTGATTAATATTCTTACTTTTTCTTTGGCTTTGGACAAACCAGTTCATACGAATGGGTAATAAGCTCGCGAATCAATTTTGTTGGAATATTTCCAGTAAGCAGAATGGTGTTCCAGTGTTTTTTATTCATATGATAACCCGGAAGAATATCCTCGTATTCTTCACGAAGGGAAATCGCTCTTTCCGGATCACATTTAGCATTGCATTGAAGGGGGATACTATTAATGGAAATTGCAAGGAACATTTTGCCTTTTACTTTTAATACCAGCACATTTTCTCCGAAGGGAAAAGTTTCTTCCACATTGGGAAGCGATAATGCTATATCGAGTACTTCAGCAATGGTCATAAACGCATCACAAATTTGCCATCCACTGTAAACTGGCCGCATTCTTGCCCCAGCTTTTTGTAGCTTTCGCAACTTCCTTGTTGATGTCGGCCCAAATCACTTTTTTTGATTTTGAAACGGGTTGAGGTATCGTTATAGATATATTTTCAACTTTTGTTGCAAACCAGGTGCTGGCAAGTCTTGGAATAGCCAAACCCAAAATCATTCCCGGTAATCCATTGAAATTTTCCGGTCCACCGGGTGTTGTTATCTGATCGGTATAAAATGCAACTACTACTACCGAATCGCATATTTTGGTTAATGCTTTTTTACATTCAAATCCGGCAATTTCGCGCACTTCTCCCGTTATCTTCCATTCGAATTTTTTAATACTGTCGGATAAATAATAATTACTTTCAAAAATATTTCTAATCATAATAGTGTTTCCAAGACTGTAATCTTGCAACACATAATTTTTATCGTTTGGCTTCAGTAAATCTAACCCCCACATATACTTATTGGCTGAGTTTTCCTTTCCCATTTTAAAGTAGGATTTCTCGGGAGTGAATTCCAAAATAAATTCATCCACCACCACTTTACTCATTAATTTTTTCATCTCCTCATCCCAAAAATTTTCTTCTCCATCTTCCTGTTTATTAATATTAAACTGACTCACCCTTCGCTCAAAAGTAATTTTTCCTTGTGAAAGAAAATTCGTTTGCCCCGAGGAGTACAACGAAGCAGCAATGCATATCAATAATAATAATTTTTTCATCTTACTCAGTCATTTTTTTTACAATTACCAGAAGCTCACCGGCTTTCCGTTTTTTGAAAAATTATATATCAGGCTAAACATGATAAAACGACGAATTCCATTGTTGGTAGTTTCTGATATGAAGTTGCTGGAAATATTTCTGTCAACAAATGCGTTTTGGTTTAACAAATCATAAGCGTATATTTTACACTCGATAGCATCTGTTTTACCGAAGGTTTTTCGGATCGAAGGACTAAAAATGTATACATTTCTTTGATTGGGGAAGGCTGCAGACTTTTGATAAAGCGTTGCATCCAAATCCATATTAATATACGTTTTTACTTTTTTTAATTTTAGTTCCAGACTCCCATATGTTTCGTATGTCCAATAATTGGTTTGAACTTCCGGACGAATGCTGGAAACAGTTTTTCGGTTAGATGCACCTAAGCGGGTATAAAAATTTAATATTCCCTCGCCGTAGTGATTTATATTAATTGAGTAAGTGTTACTATTATTATCGTTTGTGTTTTTTTCACCATTTAGATAATTGATAAAGCGATTAAAATTTTTGTCAAGACTAAATCCTACGTTTAGGTTTTTAAAGAGTTCTTTTCCGAAACCCACTCCACCGCCAATGCTATAATTTCCATTTACGTTTACATATTGGCTAACTCTTCTTCCTAAAGCATCAATGGTGCTACTGGTGGTAATATCATTGATTTTGTTTGAAAAGTTAATCCGAAAGTTCATGTATCTGCTTTTTAATACCTTATAGTCACTACCATATACGTTCAGTCGATTTTCAAATCCTTGTTGCAGATTCGGATTTCCGATAGTTATATTCAGCGGGTCGTTATTATTAATGAGTGGTTGAATTTGCTGTAGGGTTGGGTTTTCTGTAGATCCGGAATAGTTGAATCGTATTCTCCTTTGTTGTTTAGGAGAATAAGTTAATTCTGCACTTGGGATGAAATTGATGAAGGAAATATTTCTGTTGGCTCCATTTCTCTGATCTTTTAAATTATATTGTGCAGTACCTATACCGGATCCTATAACATAGCTCAGTTTTTTATCTGCATGTCTAAAATTTAGGGATGCAGCATTATTGATGGTATTATATATAAAATGATTACTGAGTGAATCAACCAATTGTGAAGGATCATATTGTAGAGAGGCATTCAGTTTAGGTTTATATAAATCGTAGGAAAATTGTTTTGCATCATTTTTTGCAAGAATAAGACCGTATTTAAAGATTAAATAATTTTTTTCACTTACGGGTTCTGTATAGGTGATATCTGTATTGGAAGAGGCGATATTGTATTTTCCCTCTTTTAGCTGATTGATGGTATCCCTTTTAATTTGACTTCCTGCGTAATTAAAAAAATCGTTTTCTGCCGCAAGTGTACCGTCTTGTATCTTATTGTTCAACTTCCAGGCTGTAGCTATTGATATGCTACGACCTTTTTTGGCGAATTTTTTTCTATAGCTTAGTGAGCCTATGAACGCGTTTTCATTTTCTTTTGAAGTAGTAATTCGGTTGGTTTGATTGATTTTATTTCCTTTTTCGCTACTGGTTGTTCCCGTATAGTCTGTTGTTATGGTTCCATTTGTATTCGACAGATTCAGATTGAGTTTGATTAACCCGGAGCTATCTGTTCCCCATTGATTTGTTGTATTACCGCTAATTTTTCTTCTGTCTTTAATTTGATTGTTTTGGGTATTATTAATGATTGCTGAATCCGCTAATAGTGTTTTGGTATAATCGGTTCCCAGCGAATTTGTTTGTAATTTTTTATATTGAATATTATTATTAGTAGATCGGTTATTCCATTTATTTGAAAATACAATACCTGCTCTTTGCTGTGAAGGTAACCCGGTATTAGATTCATAATCATCTCCACCCGACACATACATCATTATTCCGCCATCATCATCCATTTCGGTAGTTAAGCCACCTGCATCTGCATAGTTTTGTCTTTCATTCCAATTAATTGGTTCGTAAGTTGAATTGTCCGAAGAGATATACCCTGCCAGTTTTCTTTTCCCTTTAAAGGCATTGGCGAGTAGTTTGCCATTGCTATATTGCTTAAAATCATTGCCCATCTCGGCTTTTCCAAAATACCCATTCTTCTTGTCTTCCTTTAATTGGAGATTAATCGTTTTCGTTTTTACGCCATCATCAATACCGGTAAATGCAGCCTGATCCGATTTTTTGTCAAATACCTGCACTTTGTCAACTATGTCTGCCCGAAGATTTTTGGTAACTACAGCAGGGTCATCGCTAAAAAACTCTTCCCCATCAACTAATACTTTATTAACCTGTTCCCCCTGTGCCTTAATTTCTCCCTTTGAGTTTACCTGAATACCGGGTAATCGTTTTAATAATTCTTGTACATCCGCATTGGGCCCAACCCGAAAGCTATCGGCTCTATATTCGGTGGTATCTCCTTTCACGCGTATTGCGGAAACCGTATTGCGTACAATTACCTCTTTCAACACATGCGACTTTGTGTTTAAATATATTTTATTTAGTTCAAGATTTTTATCTGCCTGAATTTTATCGATAAAGTCGGCATATTGAGGATAAGATACCATTAAAATGTATACTCCGGTACTTACATTGGCAAATGAAAATTTTCCTTCTTGATTAGTTCGGGTAGAACGCATCAGTACCGAGTCTTTGGCACGCAAAAGCGATACCGATGCATTTACCAAACTTATTTTTTCGGTAGTATCCTGAATTTGTCCCTTAACTAGGATAGTATTTTGTGCAAACCCTGATTTCGAAGTGACTAAGATAATTAGTAAGCAGACAATTTTAGTATAAGTAAATCTCAAATGTTTGTATAATTTGCCTGTAATTTAAAAGCAAATTATAGGCAAATGCTTATTATAATGTTAATTTGCAAATTGTTAGTTTTATTTAACGTAATGTTAATGATTCTCTTTGCAACTAAATCTAATCCGTACAGATATTTAGAGGTATTACTGTTAGCCGTGTGTTTTGCTCCCATAACTCTACATTGCTTTCATAGGAAGCAATTAACCGAGCTGATATCAATAATGCCATACGATTAGAGCAATCTATCAAAACGGACCCCTTAAATCTCAGTTAGCATATAGAACTACAATATGCGTACTGATGCAAAGTGAGTAGATACATTAATAGGTAATCACCTTATCAGCTTCCGTAGCCAGTTTCACCAATACGTTGGGTAGGGCAAAGGATGCCGGCTTGCCAGTTAAATCAGCTTCAGTAAGATTGCGTGCTTTGCTGGAATTACCGGATAAATAAAATTTACCGCCTTTCTCTACAATTACTTTATAATGGTCTGATAATTTACCAGTGCCGATGCCTGTAACTGCATTTAAGATATCATCTTTTAATAACAAAACGGCATCCCCCGCTAAAAATAAATTTACAGTGTGTCCCTCTTCCAAAGCCGTTTTGGCAACTAAAAAAGAAAGGGCGGCTTTGGTTGGATTGTCTTGTCCGGTAGTTACATGAATTAAAAAGGAAGTTGCTTTTTTGGTTTCCTGACTTTGTGTTGTGTTCATAAAAGTTAGATTTAGAATGCAGAGGACCGTTAAAAAAATCGATTTCATTGTAATATGATTTAGGTTTAGAGATTGTATTTGATAATCAAATTAATAAAAGTAAAATTCTCAAACAATTTTTTTTACTACCCTTTAAATTTATGTGAGTTTTTTTTCGACTTTCATTTTCAATGTTTTATGTAATTTCATTTAAGGGATAAAAGAGTGTTTTAAAAGAATATGACCGGAAAATAATCAGTTTTAAGGTTTCCGCTAAGTAAATAGTTTATTTTAACTTAATAAAAACCATATGCATAAAAGAGTGTTGGGAAATAGTGGATTAGAAGTTTCTGCAATAGGCTTAGGTTGTATGGGGTTAACCTTTGGTTATGGCCCCGCAACAGAGGAGTCGGATGCCATTGCGCTTATTCGAAAGGCCTACGATTTGGGCGTAACTTTTTTCGACACTGCCGAAGCCTATAGTCAGGGGCAAAACGAAATATTATTAGGTAAGGCAATAAAGCCTTTTCGCCAACAAGTAGTCATTGCCACCAAATTCGGTTTTAAGAATGGAGATTCAACTCAGGGATTAGATAGTCGTCCCGAGCGAATTCGCCAGGTAGTAGTAAACTCTTTGCAATATTTACAGACAGATGTAATTGATTTATTATATCAACATCGAGTAGATCCTCAGGTGCCGATAGAGGAGGTTGCTGGAACTGTTGGCGATTTGATTCGAGAGGGTAAGGTGAAGCATTTTGGCATGTCGGAGGCTGGCATAGGCTCAATTAAGAAAGCACATGCAGTTCAGCCGGTTATCGCTCTGCAAAGTGAATATTCTCTTTGGTGGAGAGAACCGGAATTGGAAATTCTACCTGTATTAGAAGAACTTGGAATTGGCTTTGTACCTTTTAGCCCCCTAGGAAAAGGGTTTTTAACTGGATCAATTACTGCACAAACTCAATTTGATTCCACTGATTTTAGAAACATAGTACCTCGTTTTTCTGAGGAAAACCGCAAGGCAAATCAATCCATAGTAGATGCAATTGCAAAGATTGCTAAAGAAAAAAATGCAACCAATGCCCAAATTGCATTAGCTTGGGTATTAGCACAAAAAATTGGGATGGTTCCCATACCAGGTACTACAAAAATGCACAGATTAATAGAAAACACGGGAGCTGCTCAAGTAACATTAACGGATGATGAAGTGCAAGCCATTGAACAAGCAGTAGCTGCTATTTCAATTCAGGGAGCTCGCTATCCGCAGCATTTACAAAACCGGGTGGGTAAATAAATTAGACAAACTTCCACTTCCCATTGAGTTTCGGATTTATTTTCTATTGCCTGATATCTGCTTAGTTTAGCTTGCTGAAACTGCAAAACACAAAGTTTTGTATAGCACCAGAAGGAGTGATATGGTCTTCTCTTTTACATTCAATGTTGCGGAATGAGAAATGTGCTAGCTTGGAACGCATACTAGTTTCATCGTACTGCTGAATAGGTAATCCACTACATTTTTGAGGACCATCTGTAGAGAATGTTCCAATAATTAAAGTACCCGTTACTGCTTCCCGAACAATAGATAGATATTGTTCGATAGATACATCATCCGTTTGAAAATGAAACGCAGCTCTGTCATGCCAGCAATCATATTTATCGGTGGGACGAAAATCTAACACATCACCAACAATCCAATGTACAAAAAGTGCCAGATTACCTAAGCGTTTTTTGGCTCGTTCAATGGCTGCTGCGGAAATGTCTAAAACAGTCAGGTTAGTATAGCCATCTTGCAATAAATAATCTACCAATTTGCTATCCCCTCCACCTACATCAATAATACGTGCATCTTTCGGCAGTCGGGCTTTTCGTATAAATTCGAGTGATATTCCAGGAAAGTCCTGCGTCCAGCTAACATCATTCGGCTGCTTCGTTTGATAGATATTTTCCCAATGTTCTTTCGTTACTGGAGCCATTCGATAATCAATTTTATAATAGAATTCGCTCAGTTTTTGTCCAGCTAATATTCGGAAAAATATTGTTTTGTTGTGCAGGGGATGGGTTTCTTACTTTGCTGAGCGTTCCTGCTGAAAATAGTTTTTCGGCTGCCTGGTTCCAGTTTGGAATATCATCATTCTCCTGTATCCAATGATGGTAACTCGCTTCATTACACCAAGTTGGAAGACGCTGCATCGCTTTTCTATGCGCTATACTATTTCTAAATTTTTTCATAGACTCCGGGGTATCCCATACAGTAATTGTCCAAAAAGTGAGGCGTTTATCTATCAATTCTTTTCCTTTTATTAAGCCTTCCGATTTCTGTAATTCTTTAACACTTGCCTCATTCGCCCTGATAAAGGGGAGCAAATAGAAAATAGATTTAACACGAAGTCGGGTAACTGAAACGAATGGCATAGTAAGTAATAGATTGGAATTTTAATATACGGAAATATTTTCAAATGATTTATTGGAAAATGAAAAATGCTATTATGCTCGAAAAATATTTTATCTACTGGTATAGGAGGGATTTCAAAACAATAATGTATTTTCAAAAAAAATTGCCGATGGAAGTTCATCACCCACATCATCCATCCCACAAAAAGGCCTGGAAAGAATATCTATTAGAATTTTTTATGTTGTTTTTTGCCGTAAGTCTTGGCTTTTTAGCCGAAAACCTTCGGGAAGTATACATAGAAAAAGAACGCTCACATGAATTGGCAAAAATGTTAGAATCTGATGTGAGGGATGATTTAAAAAGAGCGAAGGCATATGTGGAAGGAAGAACAAGTACCGTTGCCCAGATTAAAGAGTTAATCACTTCCATTGATAAAAATGGTATCCAGGAGCAAAATTTTCGTCAGTTTGAACTTTTTGTAAAAGTTGCCATCCGTTGGGTTTACTTCGAGCCCAAAACAGCCAACCTAGATCAAATTATCAACTCCGGTTCACTTAGGTATTTTAAAAAGAACGGACTAACAGATAGTATTTCCAAATATAAAGCCAGTTTAACCAATTTATTAAATCGGGAGGACAGGGAAAAAACGTATTATTATGCCTATTTGCAACCCTTTGTTTTAGAGAACCTCGATTTACAAAGTATGGATCCTTATATGATTTCGTTTAAGGTTTCAATAAATGAATTTTTTAATCAAATTGATACAACTTCACTAAAGGCTTCAGCAAAAAAATTTATTTTAGCTCCTAAAGATGATATTGCTGTTAGTAAAATCAAGAATATATTTCGAATGTATTCTGGTATACTTCAATCCAGTAATCGGGCGTATATTGGGGCGTATATTTCTCAATGTGAATCACTTTTAGCTACGCTGGAAAAAGAAGTTCAATAATACATTTGTTTGATTCTGTGTTTTACATTTCATAATACCAACTAGCTTTTTATGCCAAAAATTCATCCACATATTCATTTCAATGGAAATGCTGAAGAAGCTTTCACTTTTTATCAATCCATATTTGGAGGTAATTTTCGTAAACTGGTTCGATATAAAGAGCTATTGGGAATGGGGTATCCTTTTCCAGAGCATGAGCTCAATAAAATTATGCATATCTCCCTGCCCATTGGTGGGGATCATTTGCTAACGGGTAGCGATGTGCCAGATATACTGGGTAGTGTAAATGAGCAAGAAAATAGAAGTAAGATTACTATTACTTGCTCAAACAAAGAAGAGGCGGATAACTTATTTACTGGCTTATCTGATGGTGGAACTATTGAAATGCCGATAGCTGAAACTTCCTGGTGTGACTATTTTGGAGCATTTCGGGATAAGTATGGAATTGAGTGGATGATAGAAGTACACTCATAAATATTGAATTGATTAACCCATGGAAGTAGTATCTTACAATCTTTGTTCCTTACTTACCCAGCAAAAATAAAAGAGGTACCGATAACCTACTCTTCCACGAACGTTCTGAATGATCCTGACCCGGCCAATATTTAGTCATCCAATGTTTTTCGGTATACCCTTTTTTGATTAGTATCGAATCGGCCTTCGCCTGAAAAGGCGCATACATGGCATCCAGTGTTTCACTACCATAATCAAAATAAATTCGATGTTGCAAAGGTGACGGAAGATTTTTATTCATATATGCAATAAATGCATCCGGAATTGGATTGTTTTCAGAAGTAAATATTCCCGGCCAATGGGTTGATAGACATGCAGCACCACCGAAAATTTGGGGATATTCACAAAGGGCATACATTGATATCAGGGCACCCATACTACTTCCTGCAATAAAAGTATGTTCACGGTCAACCCGGGTTGAGTAAGCGCTATCTATAAATGGTTTTAGTTCCCGAGTAAGAAAATGCAGGTACTTGTCTGATATTATGTACTTGCCTCCAAATATAGATTGTCCACTACTGCGACTTGCCTTGTAAACTGCCTCCTGTTGTGCTTGACTGAGCGATTCAAATGGTTTTTGTGGAAAGTATTCGGTATGCCTGTTGAGACCACCATTCCAGATTCCTACTACTATGCAGTTTTGAATTTTATTTTGATGAAGAAGTTGGCTAATGGTTTCATCAACACCCCATTCCTGTTTGTTCCAAGTAACAGTGCTATCAAAAAGCATTTGTCCATCCTGCATATAAAGAACAGCATATTTTGATGAGGGCGAATAATTGTCGGGTAGCCATACATCAATGTTACGAGATGTTACATAAGCAGAGAAAAAATTTTCATGCCGAATTATTTTACCGTTACTGGGGATAGGAATTTGTGCAACAAGTGAAATGTTTTGCAGAACACCCATTAACAGTAGTAAGATAAAATGAATTGGTTTCATAATTCGATTGATGAATAGTAATACAAATACATTTACTTACCAGCCTACATCCCACTCAATGTTGAGCATTCGTTAACTTTAGGGCCACGCTATCATAATATGTTTGGGTAAGTTTTTCTGTCCATATAGTTGGTTGTGCTCCTCCATAAATTGCCAGATAAGTAACTGGATTTTCTTTAGATGAAGTGTGCCAGTGTTCTATGTCTTTGTTACACTTAATTACATCTCCCTTTTTAAGCAGGGTAGGTTCTTTACCCTTTTCCTGATAATATCCTTCTCCCTCCAAGATAATTAGTATTTGTGGAGTGGAATGCTTATGCCAGTTCAGGGTTGAGTTTTTATTGAAAGTAGCTTTGGTTATATTATAGTTAATTTCACCATCTGCCTGAATCAATGTTTTCAGCCAGGCTTCTCCAATATAATTGGTATTGGGTGCTTTTACACCTTGTTCCAGAAAGGATGTAATGGAATAGGGCCCGGATTGAGCGAATAATACCAATGGAATACAGGTTACCAATAATAGGAAAATTTTCTTCATGAATATTTTTTAAAATAGTGAATAATTTATTGTGATGGAGGTATAGCAATGCTATTTAAATAGATGTATCATTCTTTAATTGAGCCCTCTGTATTGGGTTGGAGTTAATCCTGTTTTTTCTTTAAAAAGTCGAGTGAAGTGTTGAGGATACTTAAATCCAAGCTCATAGCCTACCATTGAAATTGATTTATCTAAATCAAAAATTCTTTCTTTCGCTATGGAAATTACTTTCGCTTGAATGTGCTCCATCGGTGAGCTACCGGTTTCTTTTTTTATTAGATCGCCAAAATAATTAGGTGAAAGATTGGTTTGATCTGCAAAATATTTCACAGTCGGGAATCCTGTATTTTGCGGCATTTCCGACTTAAAATAATCATTCAGTAACTGTTCAAATTTTTCTACAACACCTTTATTTATATGATCTCTTGTGATGAATTGCCGATCATAAAAACGAGTACAATACTGTAAGAGTAAGTCCAAGCTCGAAATGATAATTTTTTTGCTATGATGGTCTATCGTTGAGGCAATTTCCATCTGAATTTTCATTAATTGATCCACAATTAGTGTTCTTTCGTTTTCAGATGTATGCAATGCCTCGTTTACTTCATAGTTAAAAAAGTGATAGTGCTCTATTTCTCTACCTAAAGAAGTTCCCTTTATAAGGTCGGGATGAAAAAGTAATACCCACCCTTTTGATTTAGTAGCGTTTTCAGGAACACCGATTATTTGTCCGGGAGCCAGAAACACGAGGGTGCCTTCCTGATAATCGTATGTGCCTCTTCCATATTTTAATTCACCACAGTTCAATTCCTTTAGAAAAATGGAATATATACCAAACTGATAGGTTCCCGGAGGCATTTGATTAACACTAGCTGCCTCTATAACTGAAATGAGTGGATGATAAGTTTTCGCGCCTCTCAGTTTATTATATGCCGATATCGAATCTATTTTAATAATTTCTGTCATTTCTAATATTGTTACTCAAATGTAACATTAATAATATTGTATAAAACAGATTCAAAGTAAATCTGTAAAAATGGTAAGTAAATCAGTGTTTCATATAAAAGCTACCTTTATAAAAAGGAGCAATTTTGCAGGATGAAAACAATTAGATATCAATCTTTTACATTTGTACTGGCTGCGTTATTTTTTTTAATACAACCCATCTTAGCACAGCAAACTACTTCAGTGGTGAGACAACCAATGGTTTTCTCTGGTTCGCTGGGTATAACGAACAATGGCTTTTCTATTATACCCTCTTTTTCCTTTAATGATCCAGCATCAGTTATATTACTGTCGTGGAAGAAGAAACAATGGAGTGTTGATCCTGAATTCCGGGTTACTCCAACCGGAAAGAAAGGGTCTATTTTACTTTGGTTTAGATATCATGCTATAGATAGTAAACGGTTCACATTTCGAGTTGGGGCACATCCAGCTGTAAACTGGTTTCCTGCAACTATTTCAGAGAATGGTACTCCTGAAGAATTACTCAGACTGAGAAGATTTTTTGCCTGGGAGTTGGCACCTACTTTTCATTTTTCAAAAAATTGGAGTACTACCTTATATTATTTACAGGGGAATGGGTTACAGGGGAATGGGCCACAAACAACACATTTTGTAAACTTGAACAGTACAATTTCAAATATACCACTTACTAAAACGTTGCGATTTACAATAATGCCAGCAATTTATTATTTGTATGTGGATAGGAATGATGGTATATTTTTTACTGCATCTGCTTCTATTGGCAGCACGAATAGTTCGTTTATATTGCAATCTACCATCAATCAAAAAATACAATCAATTATCCCCGATACCAAAAACTTCATGTGGAATGTAGGGGTGGCTTATACGTTCAAAAGAGAACTGCGCAAATAGACATTGAGGTTTTTAAAATTGGGATTAATGCTATTTAAAATTATTCAGTTCTACTTAAGTAGTTAATTTACAATCGGTTAATTTATTAAAATAGTTAACTGGCTAATCGTATTTAAATGTATCTCATTACCTACTTGCCTATCACTTTATTTTGATATGGTGTAATGCACATGCAGTTGCAGAAAATGTTTATTAGGAACATTGGGATGTAAAAATTCTCCCATTTTTTGCATCCCAATGCGTTCCATTACCGCAGCTGATTTTTTATTATGAGAAGAAGTAAAGGAGTGTACTGTTTCGAATTCCAGTTCTGAAAAGCCATATTCCAAACAAGCAGTAGCCGCTTCCGTTGCATATCCGTTTCCCCAAAATTCTTTTTTAAATCTCCATCCAATTTCTACACAAGGAGTAAAATCCGCTGCAAACTCAGCTCTCATAAAACCGGTATAACCCATGAATTCCTGAGTAATTCGATTTTCTACAACATATAAGCCAAAGCCATATTTTTCAAGATGGAGGTTAATTCTATTATAAAAATGCATTGATTCCGATTCGGTAAGGGTATTACAAAAATATCTCATTACCTCTTCGTCTTGATTCATTTCGGCTAGCGGTGAAATATCATTAGGCATCCAGTTTCTAAGACATAACCGATTAGTGCTTATTACTGATTGCATTATTAAACTAGTAAGTTTGAAAGGATATTTATTCTCCAATCAAAAATAAGAAAATCGTTAAGATTGACAGGTTAATTAAAATTGCTTATTTCTATTCGAAAGAAATATTTGTCTGAAATTATTCAATCAGTTAGCATGGAGCATTTTTGTGTGCTTCGAATGAAGCTAGTTCTAAGTAAAGGATTCCCCACATATACCCATCTGGATCCTCAATACTTCTTAGATACATGTAATCTAGCCGAACTGGGGCGACAGGCTCTACACCTCCAAAGCTGATACCAATTTCAATTATTGCGTTTACTTGTTCAATACTGCCAACGGGTAAAGTAAAGGAAGGCATTTGATGTTTTCTAGGGTCAATTGGTGTTTTTTTAATATACGCATCCGAAAATTGTGTTGACTGTAACATTACATAAATGGATTCAGACCAAACCATACATTTTTGGTCTTTGTCTGTAAACAAAGGATTTATGATAAGGCCCAAAGCAAGATAGAATTGCATTGATTTTTCTAAATCACTTACCGGGATATTGATGAAAATTTGTTTCATGCATTGTTGAATTATTGATGTAATAAAAGTACATAAAAGATGGAACGAATCTAGCGGACTTATATACCAGGAAAGACATACAATGGGGGTAAGGCTTGTATTGGTTGGATTTGATTTGTTTCGAAAGGTTTAGCAGTTAGGGTTTGCTGTAATAAAAAAGCGCATCCATTTTAGAATGCGTTTAATAGTTTGAACCTGTGCGCCTCTGAATAATTTGGGTACGAAGTAAAATTTTTGTAGGGAAAACTTCACACACCCATACGCATGCGGCGCACAAGCTCTTACACCGATTTTGATTCCCTTAGCAACAAAATCTTCAGTAATAATTCAATTACTTAATTTATAACTTTTTGAAAAGTTATTGTAAAAAACAACTTTTTATTCAGGCTTTGCCCAGAACAATCCTGGATTATGAGTGGAATTCAACCGGTACGATTTTTTTATTGGAGTATCAACCGATGAAATAAGTTGTACATAATTAATTACTTTTCCCTTTTCAGGCGTTTCAGTATTGTATTCACTTACTAATGGTGTTTCCAGTTTATATAAATTTTTTGCCATGTAGTTCTCTAAATAAAATTCTTTTGTCTGTGTTTGTTGTCTATTCCAATTGGCATCCGGGCTAAGTATTAGCGATTTCCCATTGATAAGTCGTTCACGAACTTCTTCAATTCCCAACAATTCCCCTTTTTCATTCATTACATACGCATCAAAAGAGGGATCAATCCATATCCATTTTTCTAAATCATTACTATACACCATATTGATTACATGACAATCTTGATCTGTGGTGTCTTTAGGCAAACAGGTAACGTATCTTGATTTAATTCCCAATGATAAATAACATTCATTTAAAACCATTGCCAGACCTCTACAATTTAATCCCCTGCCCTCTTTTTTACATACACCTATCATACTTAAGGCATTTTTTACTTCCGGAATATCATTCATGCCATCATGCGGTATGAGATAATGAAGCCAGTGCATTAGATTAAGTATTTTCGATATTTCAGATCCTGATCCTGCTATGGAATCTAATTTTAATTCTTTTCTAATTGCAACCAAGTTTGGATTATCTGAGGACTGATAAGAAAATTTTGGAATATAGCTTTTATCGGTATTATCATATTTTGCGGCAGTTTTCAAAATGCTCAACTTTGATTTCTGATATTTGATCTGTGTAAGTGCAGAATCTTTTCCATTTAATAAAATCACAAAATTAAACACGCTATCTTTTGGGTTAATAGAAGCTGTTATAGAATCTATATCGGTAAAAAAAGTTACTCTTTTTGCTTCAGTAAAATGAATATCAGGCTTTATTTCAGGCGAGATTGTCCATACTTTTTTGAATAATCTTTTATCTTCTTTTATATCAACTTGATTTGAATTCGCTTTAATAATTATGTTTTTCTTTTGGGACTTAGCTGAATTAAAATATACAGTCGTCATAACTAATACTAATAGTATATGTTTCATTTTTTTTTTCCATTAAACGAAAAAGGCAGCAAAAAGTTACAGCATTGGAAATTATTTTTTTGATATTTTAATAATGTGTTTTTCCTGGCTAGTCAATACGAAGCAAAGAGTAGGTCTTTTGCCGAAGCCAATGGCTTGAACACTGCGATTTGCTATTTTCCGCAAGATGTAATTGTAATTCGAAAATTGAGAACTAGAATATCAGGAAATTAAAAAGTAAATACAGACAAGTATCTCTTCCAGTTTTAGTTATTATTTATAAAGTCAAGAAAATCTTTAATAAATTTTTCTGGCATTTCCATATAAGGGGTATGACCGATTGGATACTTTAATAAAGTATAATTCTGAAATTGTTCAATTGCTTTTTTATTTCTGCCAAACTGCACAAACTTATCTTTCATTGCCCAAGTAAATAAAACCGGGCAAGTAATGTTTTTAATAATTGGCCTTAAATCTTCGTCATCTAATTTAAAAGACGACCACCCTTGAACCAATAAAGGGGATAATTGATACCCGTCATTAATAATTTCTTCTCTTCTAATCAATGAAGTATCAGTAATCAACACTTTTTTATAATAGTTCTCAAATTGATGTTGAAAAGTAGGATTCTTCTTGACCCCTTTTTGAAAAAAATGAATCATATAGTTCAAAAAAAAGGGGGCAATAAATCCTCGTTTGTCCAAACCTGCTGGGTTACTTAGGGAGAGTAATCTTACATTTGGATTATTGTTTGCAATTCTTATTGCTACAGCGCCTCCAATGGAATTTCCAACGACTATGATATTTTTCAAATCCAACTGTTGGATAAACTTGTTTATTAAACTAAAGTAAAAGCTTGAAGATACAGGTACGGATGAAGGAGAAGAAAGACCCTGACCTGGAAAATCCAGTGCAATAATTCTAAATCTCTCCAAAGGCAACTTATAAAGAGAAGCAAAGTCTTTTGAGCTATGCCCTAAGGCGTGAAGACATAAAATAACTTGTCCACTTCCCTCGTCTTTGTAGGCTATATTTATTCCATCAATATTTATTGACTTATCAGCTATTGAAGGAAATTCTTTGGCAATACCAATCATTGGTAAATATATAAGAATTAGAAAAAGATATTTCATTTTCGAGGTCTAAGATAATGAAATGTTGATTTAGGCGAGACTTAAATATACAAATCCCCAAGCGCACCTGAAGACAACAAAAAGGCATTCGCCTTAAAGAATGGCTTGGCTCTTCTTATTTAAGAATGATAGAACATCCTTTAATAGCAAAGTTGAGATTATAGTCTGAAAGCATTTACAAAATTGGCATATCAGACTAATCTATAATAATCCAAATTCTTCTGATTTATCAATAGTTCTCTGTTCATCGGGGGTAAGGGAATAGTACCAATTTTCATACTTTGCATACTCAAGATTTGCTTTTTCATATGCCTCAACAGCCTTTGCAGATATTGATTCTGAAATGTATCTAACATTCATTGTCCAAAAAGTATCTTTTCGCCACTTAATTAATGCTGTTTCCGTTTTAATTTCTTCCGGTTTAACTTGGTTTTCCCAATCTATGGCTGGGCAATTGGAAGCCATATCACTTATTCTATCAATTAAATCATCAAGCGAAGAGCCATTCACTAAACAATCCTTAATTCCCTCAGAAAGTTGATTCGCATAATTACGATAAAATTCATCAGCAATTCTGGGATTAATTATATCCTCACGCAAAGATTGTAGGTGCCAAATATTGTCATTAAAATTTGAGGGGGTAGAAACAAAATCTGAAATTTTTGGTGCAGGTTTCATAATTATTTTTTATTTGTATTAATTTATTTTATACAGTTCAGGAATAATGTCTAAATATTAAAAAATATTTTTAAAAGCTATAAAATCCAGCTTTATCCTCTACCTTCATCGGCACTGTCTCAGGAAAAGGCAAACAAAATACTTTAACATCCCGCCCACCTACTTTGATGCTTTGTGGAATTTCTCCATACTCAAACTTTTTGCCTTTTAACTCAGGAAATAAAGCTCTCGTTACTTGTTTTCCAAGTAAACCGATCTTATCTACATTCAAAGTATTCAGCTTTGAATAAAACTTGTCAATGTAGCGCTGATTCACTTTTACCTTATTACCCTTCTTTTCAAAAACATCAGTTACTAAATCTACATAGCCTACTTTACTTTTCGGACCGAAAAAATTATCCGCATAAAATTTATACCTTCCATCTTTCTCGTCAGCAATCGGAATGTCTGCAGTGGATACTAAACCTGTAAACTTGAAAAGTTCCGACTTTTCAATTACTCGCCATATACCATTCGTCTGACAAAAAACTGCACCATGCTTTTTTGCCTGCTCCGTTGGGTTGAGTCCAACTAATAAAACAGACTTTTCTTTACTTAGATAATCCATCGTTAAAAGTTAAAATTTTAAATTAATATATTACAAGTAAGACTTTAATAATTCTTAGAGTGGGAAGCTGATATTTTAGCTCCATTCTTAGAAAGTATTCATCAATTTTTAATTATATCATAATCATAAAAACTACTGTAACTCCTTACTTCACCCCCTTCCATCACTACCACCAGGCGATTGCCGCTCCAATAGGCATTGATGGCACCCGATGTAAGAAAAGTGTAAGATAACCCTGGCCCAACCCAAAGTAAAACCTTAGAGGAAATACCGCCGTTTTGTGGGATTAGATCTAGAACACCCGTGTTACGGGCTGCTTCAAAGTATTCATTCATATTATTTAAATGTTTGCTTACGGGTGATTTTTACTTTTTATATAATATTTCAGGATACAATCGCATAAAAATCATACCTCTAAAATTATCTTGATTCATTAACCATGAACCTTGTACCTGATAAAGTTTACGTACTAATTTATTGAACCGGGGTTTCTTCCATATTTGTCTATTCATCCTCCAAATTTTAATGATTCAATCCTCGTCAATTTTTTTTCTTCTTTCAATAAATCTAGTCATTCATGCAACCTGTTTTTTCTCATGCTCAAATATGGAGTAAATGTTATCAGGTGTAACCTTGTTCTTCTTCCGCGCAGGTATTTCGAGTAAAAATTTCCTCCACTGCTGTTCAGTGAATTTTTTTTGTAGTTTAATTAAACTGGTTTGATAATACTTTCTATGATGCAAAACAATCGTTGGAACCTCTGGTGACGGGGTACTTACAAAGAAGAGATTATTCAGTCTAATTACTGAACAGTTGGCCAAGTTGTAAAATTTGATGCGAGATGTTTTTAATTCAGTTTTCATGATTGCTTTTTTGGTTGGAGAAAATATTTTTGATTTTTGAAAAAAATAAGCAGAGTCGGAAAGAAGCAATGCCAATAAAGACAGTTGAGTTGTGAAGGTTAACGCTTGAGTTTCTGAACGTTACATGTTGACGTGCCGATATCGATATCCAAATATTGGATGCTAAATACTGATGTACAACAACAGTATTTGTTGGCAGTTGTTCCCCTCCTCCTCTGCAGTTTTTTAAAGAACTATTTGGGTAGTGAGATTAAAGTCATCTACCTCATCTTGTATTGTTGCGATTTCTTTTTCCAGTTTTTTTATCAACTGATCACGCTCTTTTACAGAGATAACACTCTCATAAGTGCTGTCTCTTCTGTAATATTCTCCGTTGTTTCGGCCCGAACCAGCGTAGCAGTCCAAAGCAGCAAGCGATTTTACTACACCCTTCAGTTCGGCCATGCGGACTATCTTTTTAAAAATGGGTATGTTAGCCCGCTGGATTTGGTACTTAAGTTCAATCAACTCATCCACTTTCTGCAGCCAGTTCGACAAAGATTCTCTTGGGTCGTATGACCTGGTTTTGGCGTCTTCTTTAGGCACTGAGTTGTACTCGTTGAGTTTTTTTTGAAAGAAGTCACATTCCTTAATGAGGTGACCTTTTCTTTTTAGGGCGGATTTTAGTTTCATGTTCAACTTTTAGAGATGCAAAGTTGATCTCACTTAAAATAAATATCAAATTTTGAGACGTCGTTTTAAACTGTTAAAAAGGATCATTATCCTTATATTAAATTGAAAATCAACTAATTATGACAGCGTTTGCAATGTTGGCACTTTAACAGTAACTTACAATATGCCAATAAATGACACTAATAAAACAAAAGTTATTGAACAACTTTATCTTCTTTTGAAGGAAAGAAAAGAAGAGCAGGAAAGTGGAGTAACTGCAAAAGAAATTGAAGAAATTATTTATGGAAATAGTTATCCATCTCGAAGTAGGGAAGCAAAAGAAACACAAATAAAAAGGTATATTGAATCAGTCAAAAAAAAATATCGTTTACGAATTAAAGTAGAAAAGGGGAAATATGAACTGGTAAAAAAAATAAAAGGTAATACCAGGTACGATATTATTAAGTGTAAACAACAGATAGTAGAATCTATAAAACGAAATCATCTTAAAGATTATACTATACTATCCATTAAACAATATGCCTCTAAAAAAGGGATTAACGACTATGATGTTATTGCTCTTGATTACTATAAAAAAAATGATGATGAATATTTTAAATGTTACTTAGCTCAATTTGTTAAAAAGGATAATCAATGGCAACTCAAAGATGAAAAATTGAAAAGATTTTATATATCGAATTTCAAAGTTATTCCAAAACTGAAGAGTGCATTTATATCTGACGCACTAATAAGTAAGATAGAAGGATATAAAAGACTTAGGAGCGATGATTTTGGTTATGCAGTAAAAGAGGGAACTTTCAGTAATGCTTTGGGGATTTATGTTACAGATTTTTTGAAAATACATATTAAAAAATATTTTTCAAAACTGGGTAAAAATAAATTAGACTCAAAAAAAATAAGAAAGTCAAAGAATACGGAGTCAAATAATTTTCCTCATAGAATTACGATCAGATATAATAATATCAATAATGTTTTATCTCTACTAGTTCCTTACCTTGATCAAATTCGTTTTGTAAATATTCAAGATGCAGACTTTATTAAAAAAGCACTTCAACGATATTTAGACGATAAAATTGAAGTAAATGTATAAGGTGAGTTGAAAAGTATAAATTATTTATTTTCTTTTTGAACTTTCTAGTTCGAATTATTTTACTTGAATTTGTAATATTAACTCAGCGAGTATATGCCGCTCAAATAGATTGTCTTTTTACGTGTAATAGCTAGTACTTTGTCTGACAGTCAGGTTTTTAGATTTTGTAGGATTTGGATTTTTTCTTGATCAAAATTTTCATTCTTTTAAGTTATGAATGTTGACCTAATTTTCTAATTTGTATCGTTCCCATTATTGGGGAGGAGGTCAGTATCTTCCAATTGTAGAAATAAAAAACCGAGATAAAATCCCGGACAAAAAAGAGTGAGCTTGAGTTTAAGAGTGAGAGTGAGGAAATTCACACTCCCCCTTCCTACCCCAGAGGCGCACAGGCTCTCACACTGATTTTGCTCCCCTTATTGACGAAAGATGCAGCTATAATGCGATGATTGAATATTTTACTATTAGGAAATTGAAGGGTTGAGCTTCTTGTAAAATTGCAGAAAGTAATAATAATTGTTACTTGTTCTCCTCAATAATTCTTTTCAATTCTTCAGGTATCTCCATGCTTTTTAGTGGTGGCACATTTGCTCCGCCGGTATTACCAACTGGAATTTCGCCAACAAAAGATTTAACACCACCTACTATTAATCGGGGAATTTGACCAATAATTTCTCTTACATCCTTTATTTTGACACCAAAGAGTAGCATTTTCCAATGAACCAGCGTGTGATGATATGGATAAGGTTGGCCAAGAATATGAGCACGTTCAAGATGGTACCAGCTTGACCTGAAATCTTTCATTGAGAAATATCTATCCGCAATTTCTAATTCTTCAAGAAAAAAGGGGCTAAGCCTATCAGGCATTGTTGTGTGTATTTTCATTCGATTTCTTTTAATGCAAAAAGGTTACACTATAAAAGTAAAACCTTTTTTCATTTGTAGTTCCCCTTATTGACGAAAGATGCAGCTATAATCCGATAATTGATTATGTGACTATTAGGAAACTGAAGGGTTGAACTACTTGTAGAATTGCAGGAAGTTGTCATTCATACTTTGTTTATCTACTTTTGTGGAAATGAAAAAAGCTATCATCATAGGAGCAACAAGTGGAATCGGTAAATCATTGGCTGAGTTAATTTTGACAGAAGGTTTTGAAGTTGGAGTAACTGGTAGGCGTGAGGAATTATTTCAATCCATAAAGACACAAGAGACCAGTAAAATTGTATTTAAAAAAATGGATATTCAGGATTTATCAACTTTAGAGCCAATCTGTAATGAAATGGTTAGTCAGATGGGGGGCTTAGATTTATTGATTATTTCAGCAGGAATCGGCGAGGAGAATAAAAACTTAAATTTTGATGTTGAGCAAAGTGTAATCAAAACGAATATTCAGGGATTTACGTGTATTGCTGACTGGGCTTTACGTTATTTTAAAGAACAAGGATATGGTCATCTCGTTAACATTAGTTCTATTGCTGGAATCAGGGGAAACGGAATTGCCCCATCATATAATGCTACAAAGGCATATCAAATAAATTATCTGGAAGGGTTGAGAATAAATGCAAAGAAATATGGTTCAAGTATCACGATTACAGATGCTCGACCTGGATTTGTTGATACCGCAATGGCAAAAGGTGAAGGTCTCTTTTGGGTAGCCCCTGTTCAAAAGGCTGCAGAACAAATATTTGAAGCCGTCAAACAAAAAAAGAAGGTGGTTTATGTCACTAAAAGGTGGAGGGTAATTGCCCTATTATTAAGAATAATACCCTTTTCAATTCTTAAAAGGGTTTAAATTAAAAAGGGTTACACTATACAAGTATAACCCTTTTACTTTTATATGCTCCCCCTGTTGGACTTGAACCAACGACCCTCTGATTAACAGTCAGATGCTCTAACCAACTGAGCTAAGGAGGAATGACCGCCTTTGGCGGATTGCAAAAGTAGGGGAAAATTTATTGGAGATGAAATGATTGGAGAAAAAAATATCAAATTATCCGTTCTCCGGCGATTCGGAAAGTCCCAGGTACACCCCATCTTCCCTTTCCTCCACCAAATAGGTTTTTAAACGATACCCCTCCCCCGAACTATTGTATCCATTTTCGATGCGAAAACGGTAGTGGTGGAGCGGACAAACCACTTCGCCGCGGGTGGTGAGTGTTCCGTCTATTAATGGGGCTCCGGCGTGCGGACAACCCGCTGCAAATGCCTTACAAGTGTTGGCTACCCTTGCCAATATCCTCGGCTTCCCTAACACTGTAACTGAGCATAGTCCGTTGGGTTGCCAGTTTAATTGTTGGGCATCATCGGCAATCTTATACCAGAAAACCATAGGAATGCTTTAATAAATCATGGTTTTATAGGGATACCGAATGCTGTACATATCCCGCACTTTTTCTAAAATTAGCGTGCGCAATGCCTCCAGATTCTGGCGCTCCGTAGCGGAAACAAATACACACTGATGATGCGTGGCTTCCTCCCAGCGTTGACGCAAATCGCGCAGAATCTCTTCTTTTACGTCTTCCGACAACCACTGATCAAAGTTCCGTTCTACATATAAATCCATCTTATTAAAGACCGTAAGAATGGGCTTTTCAAATGCTTTTAATTCCTGCAGGGTTTTATTTACCACGCCAATCTGATCTTCATATTGCGGGTGCGCAATATCTACCACGTGCAATAAAATATCTGCCTCCCTTACTTCATCCAGGGTGCTCTTAAAACTTTCTACCAGGTGATGTGGCAACTTGCGAATAAACCCAACCGTATCACTTAAAAGAAAGGGGGTATTTTCATAGACTACTTTACGGGT
>Ga0214923_10000439_pt1 | contig 63249 bp, 50 predicted proteins | sample LL1510_MetaG_FD_177993 | JGI IMG/M metagenome (GOLD analysis project Ga0214923, IMG submission 177993) | Freshwater microbial communities from Lake Lanier, Atlanta, Georgia, United States - LL-1510 | ecosystem: Environmental > Aquatic > Freshwater > Lake | place: USA: Georgia | collected...
TCCGTCTGCCATTGGCAATAGGTAACAAAGAATCTAAAGTGGAATATTGGTTGGAGAGTGATTGTTGTATAATGGAAACAGCAGACTTATCTGTCTGTATTATTTCGAGCCGGCGAAAATAATCACTTAAACTTTGTGAGCCTCCGGGTAGGGAAAAGTTACCGGATTGAGAGAAAGCCCCGTTACTCTGTAATAGTAAAAAAGAAATGAATGTAATAAATCTAAATAACACCTACTACAAAATTGTTTGTTTTCCTTCAGAACCTAAAAATTCGGGCATAGTAGCGTTATCCTTAGCACTAATATCTTTTTGAGTAACAACTTTAATTAGTGTTTTCCAAAGAATCTTTAAATCAAAAATAAAAGATTGATTATTAACATAAAAAATATCGTAGTCAAATTTTTGCTCCCAGCTAATTGCATTTCTGCCATTAACTTGAGCCCAGCCAGTGATTCCAGGTCTTACATCATGTCTTCGGGCCTGATAAGAATTATATCTTGCTAAATATTGCATCAATAAAGGTCGAGGACCTACCAAACTCATATCTCCTTTTAGTACATTGACAAATTGCAACAATTCATCTAAAGAAGCACGTCGAATGAATTGACCGATTGGAGTGATTCGATCGTGATCAGGCAGGAGCTGACCATTTGAATCGAAAGCATCACGCATTGTTTTAAATTTAATGATCCAAAATGGTTTTGAATCTAAACCTGGTCTTTGCTGAAAGAAAAACACAGATCCTTTATTTGTGATTAAAAGAAAAAAAATAATTGTCAGTAGCAAAGGAGATAAAATTATCAACAAAAAAAAAGCCATTAAAAAATCAAATAATGGCTTAATATAATTTTTATACAATGGAATTACTTTTTGAATATTGTATTCAAGACAGAAAATATTCTTTCAAAATCTTCATCAGTTAAATTCGAACCACTTGGAAGGCAGAGACCTTGTTCAAATAATTTTTCACAAATACCCTCGCCAAAAAATTTTGCATCAGAATGAACCGGCTGCATGTGCATAGGTTTCCAAAGTGGGCGGGAATCAATATCATTTTTTTGCAAAATCAGTCGAACTTGTTCTCGATCTATACCACCTGTTTCCTCAGGGTTTATTAAAATACAGGTCAGCCAGTAATTACTGAAATAAAGTTCGGATGGTTCTGTTTGAAATCGAATACCATCAATTCCTTCAAAATATTTTCTATATCGTAAATTATTAGCACGTCTTTGCTGTACACGGAGATCAAGTACTTCCATTTGACCTCTACCAATACCGGCAACCACATTACTCATACGATAATTGTAACCTATTTGAGAATGCTGATAGTGAGGTGCCTCATCTCTAGCTTGTGTAGCCAAAAAACGAGCTTGCTCAATATAGGCTGCATTACTTGATGCTAAAGCACCGCCTCCACTTGTTGTTATAATTTTATTTCCGTTAAAACTGAGAGCTGCCATATCGCCAAACGTGCCACAGGATTTATTTTTATATTTAGAACCTAATGCCTCAGCGGCATCTTCAATTACCGGAATTCCATATTTAACCGCTACCGCATTTATCTCATCCATTTTTGCAGGCATACCGTAAAGATGTACAGGCATAATGGCCCTAATGGGATTACCATTCAAGCTCAGAATTGCTTTTTCTAATGCAACCGGGCACATATTCCAAGTATCGGGTTCAGAGTCTATAAATACGATTTGAGCCCCTTCATAATAAACAGGATTGGAAGTACCACAAAAAGTAAAGCTCTGAACCAGAACATAATCATTTCGTTGAATATCCAAAATCCGCAAAGCCAGATGAATGGCTGCTGTACCTGAAATAAGTGCAGCGGATTGAAACGAAACTTCACGAGAAATGTATTGGGAAATATCATTTTCAAACTCTGTTACATTTGCACCTAAGGGAGCAATCCAATTAGAAGCAAAAGCTTCAGCCACGTATTTCTTCTCTGAACCACCCATATGCGGTGATGAAAGCCAGATTTTATTTGATTTCATTTCTATTTTTAATTATTCTTCCTGGATTGCCAACTACTACGGAATAGTCTGGAATATCATTTATTATTACAGCTCCTGCACCTACAACACACCATTTACCAATCTTTATATTTTGAATTACTGAAGCTCCAGCACCAATGTGAGTTCCCTCTTCAATTTGCACTGAACCACAAATAGTGGCGCCCGGTGAAATGTGAACGTAATCTCCAATGGTACAATCATGATCAATGGAGGATGCCGTATTCACTATAACGTGCTTGCCAATTATTGTATCTCGTTGTATTACTGAGCCCTGTAGAATTACAGAACCATCACCTACACTTACAAGATTATCACAATAGCAAGAGGGGGATATACATTTACCAAATGTATGCCGAACCTTTTGCACAATAAGCTTTCTAACTTTATTATCTCCAATTGTAATTATTACAGCCTCTTCCGAAAATAGATTAGCATCATATGAGCCAAGAGTCTTATAACCATTTAGATCTACAATGGAGAGATTATCATCAAAAAAACCCATAATTGGTTCAGCAATCTGCTCTAGTACACTACAAATTACCTTTCCATGACCACTTGCACCATATAATAACATCTAAAATAATTTAAGTTAATAGTAGAATTTCACAATTCAGTAAATATGCTCAATATGATCTATATATTTTTTAGCTAATATTCTCCTGTCAAAATTATTTACTGCAAAATGATAGCCATTGTTTCCTTGTATTTGTACTTGATCAGGAGTTTTTAAATAAAATCTAATCTTCTCTGCAAAATCCTCAGGATTTTCTGGTTCTACGAAAATACCCGATTTGGCTTCCTCGACTAATTTTCTCGATACTCCATCTATTACCATAAATATTGCTTTCTTGCAACTCATATAATCAAATGTCTTATTTGAATATACAGTTTTGAAAGCATCTGCTTTTCTTAAAACTGATGCTCCCATGTCAGAAGCTAATATATATTTAAATACCTCACTTTTGGAAACAGGATCAAAAAAAATAACATTAGACAAATTCATTTCATTTGCTTTTGCTTTAAGTCGGTTCTTTTCCATTCCATCTCCAATTAACCAAAAAACAACATTATCACTTCGAAGTATAGTTGCTGTGTCAAGAATCTGATCCAAATGGTTCGCAACTCCATGAGCTCCTACATAGGTTATAACAAATGAACTCTCATCTATTCCATGTAACTGTCTAAAGGCTTTAACATCAAAGTCCTTACAGACAGATTCAACCAAGTCAAAATCACCCGCGTTAGGTATAAGTATTATTTTTTCTTCTGGAACTCCTTTAGACATTAATGCATCCCGAAAGGCTGGTGTCAATACATTGATGAGCTTAGCCTTTCTGTATGTAAAAGATTCGAACCAATAAGCCAATTTAATAATAAAATTATTTTTTAGAACACCTGTATCTATAGCAGATTCGGGCCACAAATCTCTAACCTCAAAAACAAATGGTATTCGCTTAATTACCGATAAGATGTATGCGGTTATTCCAACGAATAAAGGAGGAGATGTAACTATTATCACATCAAATTTTCCACGGGCATATAATAGGCCTGCGAAAATACTACTAAATACAAAAGAAAAGTAGCCCCATAACCTCCCTAAAAAACTAGCGTTATATGATTCACTTACATGAGATCTAATTACTTTAACATTAGAAGTTGCAGACACTTCCTCGGATACATATTTACCTTTGTATTTCCCTGCCTTTATCCCTGTAGTATAGTGAACCATTCCAGACAGGACAGTAACTTCATGGCCATATTTTGACCACATTCTCGACATCTCATTCCATCTTGATCCGCCACCTTCATTTTGCGCAAGAAAATATTGATGAATTAACAGTATTCGCATTATTTACTTTTAAAATAAATTGTTGTCTTAATGCGGCTTGCATTAGTTGAAAAAATAATTTGATTGGATATTTCTTTACACCCATAAACTGGGCTATACCATTTTTCTGTTTCTGATTCGATTAAAGTGGTATCATCATCAACCGAAGGTTCTAGAATCAAATGACTCTTATTTTGTGGTAATGTATGCCACATTTGCCTCAGTGTAAGTTTTGCACCTGAATAAATGATGTCCTCAACATCCCATCGACTTTGTTCCTTGTACTTTTTTACTATACGTCGATGCTTACAATTTTTATCTAGATATCTAAATGCACTAATTGTTGCATCAATCATATAGTATGACTCATTTTCATCTAGCTTAATCTCGTCAAGTTGGGTCCAATAAAACCACATAAAACGTTCCCCTTTAAGCATTTGATCAAAATCTTCCAGCATCACTGTATTATGAGATTGCGTACCAATGAAATACCTTACTAACTCTAGATCAGGATCGTTATACTTGTAAGATCCCCCGTCTATAAGTATGTTTTCAGCACCTTGCCATATATCTAAATGTAAATTATCAGCTTGTGACGGTCTATCCTTATGAGATCCTGCTCTCAAAAATGCAAAATCTTTGCTATCACGAATTAAATAGTATCCCCCTTTATCAAAACGTATCAGTCCGAATCTTTTCTCAACTGGATGCAAAGATTTCAATTTCAAATTTTTATTTCCAGCTAACCACTGAGTATCTTCCCTCCACGCTCCATCAGAATATAAATGTATACCAGTTAATAAATAATGAAGAGTATTCAACTGGGGTCTAAAATCTCTGTACTCACAAGAATTTAAAGGGAAGAATAATGCCCCATCATTTGCTCCATAATTAGGCAGATGCCCATTTTCGCAGCACTGACATTGATATAAAAAATTCAATGAGCTATATGCACGCTCATATACAATATTATCAAAAGATTCGTCATTCAACTCAGCTAGCACTATCGCTTTGGTTAATAACTGAATTACTACTCTATGATAATTCATGCTGAATTGTAGGAAAGTACCATCAGAGTAAATTTGATAGGAAATTTCCCGCTCAAACCATGTTTTACCATTCTTTTTCCATTCCCCATTTTTATCCATCCAAGGAAATAACAAACCTACAATATATAAAGTCAAGGTTTCTGTTATTGAATGATTATTTCGAACTGCTATCCTAGAAAAATTAATGTGCCCTCGAACATGACACATCTGCTGATAAATGGAGTTTAATATTTTTTGCCATAATTGTTCGTGTATCACACCATTATCAGAATAATAATATATGGCGAATATCCAGTTTAAAACTCTAATTGATATTTCTTGACTACATTTCCAGTTGGGCCCCAGATTAACCGGATTTGCATCTATCCAATCAGAAATTTGTGATAAAACAAATTCTCTGTTCTCATTTCCATTGATCTCTTCATCTCTAATCAAAGTATACAAAAAACTGAATCTGGATTTTTCCCATACAAACTTAATATCACCAGACTTATCGTTGTAATCATTGATCTTGCTCCAATGAAGATTTGATGGATATTTATACCCATTGAGCGGATTCGTAATCCAGTTATAATCTACCCCTAATGAAATTTCCTGTGAATTAAAGAAGAGAAAAACGCCACTTTTAATTTTTGATACAGATTGCGTTAATTTACTCTTATCCACATCGTTTAACAGCGCATCTATTTGAATATCACTACTATTTTCGAAAAAGTATTTTTTCTTTTGCACGATCCACTCTTGGTAACTAATAAATATCTTGGGCTTTATATTTATAGGGAATACGAATAAATACCAACCTACCTTAGTTTTAATCAAATGCAATAAACGATAGAAAATATATCTGGACCCCATGTTGGCGGGCATTTGCAGTAATATAGAGATTCTGCGCTTCAAGCGTATAAACTATTTAAAATATGTATAATTCGAGCAGCAGTTTGCCCATCCCATAGTTCCGGAATATTCCCATTTTTCCACTTCCCTAAAAAAAGAATGTTCATGTATGGAGCCAATGCATTAGGGTTGGTACCGATCAGTTCATTCGTACCAACTGTAACTGTCTCGGGACGCTCCGTACTATCCCTTAGAGTGATACATGGAACACCCAAAACTGTAGTCTCTTCTGTAATGCCTCCGCTATCAGTTATCACGCACTTTGCCCTTTCAACTAGATAATTGAATTCCAAATAACTAAGCGGTTCAATAAAACTCATCTTCGAGCTCTTAAAACCAATTTCAGTTAATTTTTTTGCTGTCCTCGGATGAACCGGGAATATGATATTAAGATCTTTTGACTGCTTTTCGATCTCCTCTAGCAACTCCTTTAACTTGTATTCGCCATCAACATTAGCAGGTCTGTGCAAAGTCAGAACAATATAATTTTTCTCTTTCAAGCCAATATGATCCCATATCTCAGGCTTAATAAATCTTGATCTTTGCTTTATAAGTGTATCGATCATCGTATTACCCACAAAAAAAATCCTTTCATCATCTATTCCCTGTTTAATTAGATTCTCACTTGCTTTACGGGAGGTTGTAAAAAAATAATCTGATAAAGAATCAGTCACAATACGGTTAATTTCCTCAGGCATGGTCATATCCCCACTTCTTATACCCGCTTCTACGTGAGCAACCTTTGTGTTGAGCTTTTTAGCTACGATTGCACATGCCATTGTAGAAGTAACATCTCCTACAACCATTACCAAATCTGAAGGATTATATTGTAATTCCCGTTCGAATTTTACCATAATATTAGCCGTTTGCTCGGCCTGCGTTCCACCCCCACATTCAAGATTTACATCTGGAGAAGGTATCCCCAATTGCTGGAAAAAACTGTCGCTCATGTTTTTGTCAAAATGTTGACCAGTATGTACCAATCGAAAGGAGAGCCTAAATCCTTCCATGATTTTAGCTTGGATAGCATCAATAATAGGAGATATCTTAATAAAATTTGGTCGCGCGCCGGCAATAATTGTAATACGCATTATTATTTAATTTTAATCCAAACACCTTCCTGCATGCTTTGAATTGCAGCAATTGCTGTTTTTGAAGTATTGTAAATTTCATCAAATGGAATTAAAGATTTTCCACCCATCTTTACTTGCTCAATCAATTCTTTAAATTGATTTTTATGTCCTTTATCTAGCGTTCCACTCATATTACTAAATCCATTAAAACCAAAGCCAGAAATTTTTCTAAAATTGTCTATTACCAAAGTTCTCCCTTGACTATAAACTTCTATCCTTTCTTTTGGATACGATTTAGAGCCATTTGAAAAATAATTGATTACTCCTTGTGATCCATTTTCAAACTTTAATGTAATAATGGCATTATCAGTTTGTTCTGTAGGATTCTTTCCTAATGCACTCATTATTACTTCACTCACTTTACTTCCAGTTAAATAAATCATCAAATCAATAAAATGACATGCTTCACCGATAATTCTTCCACCTCCTATTTTCATATCATGAACCCAAACGTCTGAAGGAATAAAACCAGCATTCATTGTAGCAATGATATTTAATGAATCAGTTGCAGAGCCAATGAGCGATTTGGCTTTTTTTGAAAATGGAGAAAATCTCCTATTAAATCCAACTGTAATTGAGTTTGGTTTCTCTTGAGAATTATAAGTGCTTAAAATTTGCTCTAGATCTTGAGTATTAATAGCCAATGGCTTTTCTACAAATACATTTTTCCCTGCTTCAAGTGATTCTATGACCATTCTTGCGTGCAAATCATGACGCGTTGTTATCATCACTAAATCTACTTCTGAATCATGTAGAATTTCTTTATAGTCAGTTGTACTAAATTCAAATCCATATTTATTTGCCAATGATTTTGCTGTAAGTCCACCAGCGCTTGAAATATATTTATAATGAGCGCCAGCAGATTTCAATGCTGGCATTACGGTCATTTTTGTAAAATTACCTGCACCAATAATACCAATAATTCCATTTGAGGGTTTACTGGTAAATTGTTTAACAGAAACAGTATGATTGTTATTTGTTGTTATCTCAGGATACTCTATTATCGAAGCAATTGATCCTTTGCCCAAGTTGCCATAAATATTTAGATAATCTTTGAGGGCAACTCTCTCAGTAATCAAGTCCTGAACATTCAATTGTTTTTTTGAAATGGCATTTAGAACCGTCTCAAAATTGCGTTTTTCAGTCCAACGTACATATCCAATTGGATAATCAATGCCTCTTTGCTCGTAATCTTCATCATATCTGCCAGGCCCATAAGAGCATGAAACCTGAAAAGACAATTCTTTTTTGAAAAAATCAGCTCTTTGTATATCTAAGCCAATAACCCCCACCAAAACAATTCGTCCTTTTTTCCTACTCATTTGAGCAGCTTGGCTTATAACATCATTACTCTTGGAAGAAGCAGTGATAATTACTGCATCGGCTCCAATTCCATTGGTGAGCGACTCCACGGTCTTTACTACATCGGTTGAAATTGCATTATATGCTTTTACCCCTTTGTTAGTAGCCAAGTTTACTTTTTGCTCATCAAAATCAAATCCAATTACATTACAGCCATTTGCAATCAGCAATTCAGCTGTAATTAAACCAATTAACCCAAGACCAACTACAACCACAGATTCTCCTATTGTTGGATTAACTAGCCTTATTCCTTGCAAACCAATAGAACCTATAACAGTAAAAGATGCGTCTTCATAACTTACATAATCAGGAACTAATGCCACTAAATTTTTAGGAACACATACAATTTCAGCATGAGCGCCATTGCTTGCCACTCTATCTCCGATTGAAAATTCGGTTACTCCTTCACCAACTGCAATTACTTCTCCCGCATTACAATAGCCAAGTGGTAGTGGTTCATCTAGTTTATTAAATACAGCTTCTAAAGTTGGCAATAACCCATCTGTTTTAATCTTATCAAGAACTTGCTTTACTTTTTCGGGTTGTTTACGAGCTTTGGAAATTAAATTACCCTTACCAAACTCAACTAACATTTTTTCTGTACCAAGTGATACTAAAGTTCTATGTGTTTTAATTAACACATGTCCTCTTTTAACTAATGGCGTAGGCACTTCTTCTAAAATAGTATTCCCTTTTTTTAAATCTTGTATAATTTGTTTCATTAATATTTTTTTTCTACAAATTGAGTGATCCAACTATCAATTGCTAATAATGCCCAAATAGAATAAGACGCATCTATTTCGCCTTTCTTGTTTGATTCTATTAACTCCCAAACTTTATTATAATCAAAAATTCCTCTTCTTTGAATGTTTTCATAAGATAAGCGTTCACTAATCATCGTATCCAAATCATATATTATCCACTTTCTAACAGGCGCTCCAAATCCAGTTTTTGGCCTATATATAATTTCATTGGGTAAATATCTTTCAGCTACTTTTTTTAAAATATACTTGGCTTCTCCATTCTTCATCTTTAATTCAGGTGGTATTGTAAGAGAAAAATCAACTAACTCTACATCTAAAAAAGGCACTCGTGCTTCTACGCCAACAGCCATGGCCATTTTATCGGTGTAGTTTAAATTATGATCAACTAAAAAACTTTTTAATTCCCAATATAACATTCTATTGAGTAAATTCTTTTCATTAGGAATTTCATTTGTCAATTTTTCAAATAAATTATTAGGATTATAATTATTTAATTTTTCTCGCCATTCTTTAGAAAATAACGAATGAACTGTTTCAATAGGCAACCAATTAAAATATCCGGCCATTCTTTCATCAGTTGATTTATCGAGATTAGCGACTATCTTTCGAAGTCTTCTAGTAAATGAATTGATATTAGGAAATAAACTCGCAGCTTGCTTAATTAATTTTCCTATTGGAGTGGGAATAAACTGAAAATATTTTTCAAAGCTTAATGCTTTATGCCTCCTATACCCAGAAAATATATCATCACCTCCTGCTCCTCCTAATAATACTTTAATACCCATTTCTTTAGCAAGCTGAGCAATGTTTAATACATTTAATGGCGCGGCATCTGCTTGAGGCTCGTCTAAATGCCAAATCATTTTATCGAAATGTTCTAATATATTTATATCAGCTTTTACAATATTCAATTCTACATCTAAAAGCTCAGCTACTTTTTTTGCATAAAATAAATCATTTGCAAAATTTTCGCTTCCATCCGACCAATTGCCAATATCAATGGTAAAACAAGGAAACTTATTGTGTGGAAATAACTTTTTTGCAATAGCAACTATTAGACTGGAATCAAGCCCTCCGGATAGAAAAAATCCTACTGGAACATCTGATAACATCTGCCTTTTAACAGCCGCTACTAATTTCTGATCGAGTAAGTCAATAAGTACTTCTTCACTAAGATTTGTATATTGACCATTAAAAGCTAATTTATGATATGTGATTGATTTAGCTGTATGAAAATTTGCAACTTTAAATTGAAGAAAATTTCCAGGAAGTAATTTTTTAACGTAATGGAAAGGAACTAATTCACCAGGTGACCACAAAAAAGATAAGTAGTTATTAAAAGCTTTTGGTTCTAATGTTTTATCTATATCAAAAGAAAGAAAAGATTTTAATTCAGATGAAAACAAAAATTGATGTGCATCTTGATATATATATAAGGGTTTTACACCAAACTGATCTCTTGCAATAAATAATTCTTTTTCTTGAATATCATAAATAGCTAAAGCAAAAATTCCATTTAGTTTTTCTAAACAGGAACTCCCATACTTAATGAAGGCATATAATACCGTTTCAGTATCTCCGGTTGATTTAAAATGGAATTCATTTTTAAATTGCTCTCTTATTTCAAGATGATTGTAAATTTCTCCATTAAATACAATAATATATCTCCTATCAGCAGAAAACATTGGCTGATTGCCATTCTCAGATAAATCTTGTATAGATAGCCTAGTATGTCCTAAAAAAAAATCCCCTTGTATAAAGAAGCCTTTATTATCGGGACCGCGATGACCAATGGTGTCAAGTAGAGCTATTTCATCAAAAATCTCAGCAGTTATTCCCCCTATAATTCCACACATATTTTATAAAATTCTTTTAAATGAAATTACAGCACTTTCAAGCGAATGATTTCTATAAATTTTTTCTGCAGCCTTTTTTCCGAAAATTATACGCTGTTCCCTATTACCCACAAGTTGTTCAATTGCAAAAGTAAGTGCTTTAATATCTTTAGGTTTGTACATTATACCATTTACTTGATCATCAATTAAATCAGAAACTGCTCCCACATTAGTTGATATACAAGCAATGCCAGAAGCCATAGCTTCCATAAGAGAATTAGGCATGCCCTCTGAATATGATGGTAAAACAAAAATATCTGCTTTTGTTAGGTAGGCGAATTTATCTGCGCCATGTATCCATCCTGGAAAAAAGAAATTTAGATTAGTACTTTTATTTTCTAAAATTGAACGGTTTGTTAATAGTTCACGTTGATTGCCATCGCCAAGAAAATACATATTAACTTTGTAGTTTTTTATCTCGGACACTAATAAAGCTTCAAATAAGTCATTAATTCCTTTTTCAACTTGCATCCAACCCATAAAAAGAATATTAATTTCATTTAGATTTTCTTGTACCCCTTCATTTTTAAGTCTCATATAAAAATCAACATCAATCCAATTAGGAATTATAACTAATTTTTCAGGTGAATTTCTGTTTAGTAAATCATTAAAATATTCTTTCCAAAAAGTTCCCTGACAAATTACATAATTACTATACTTCACAATAAGTTTGAAATATTGCTTTTTAAAATTGCTTGCTGCTATCTCGTCTATTAAAGGACCACCCCTTGGTGCAAAGATTGTTCTCTTTCCTAAAAGCTTGGCAATTGTAATCATAAATCCTTTTTCATAGATACTGGGGCCATTTGCTGAAAATATTAATACAGAAGAAGGAGAATAAAAAATTAGTAAATAACAGAATTTAAAAACTCTGAAAATAGCTGAAACTAATCTTGAATACATTGATGGGGGCGGAACAGATTTACCAGTTGTGTCAAGATAAATCCAATCAATATAATTAGACAATGATGATCCGACTAGCGACTTACAAGCATACATTTGACCTCCTACACTTCTATCCTTAGCCTTCTCTAGAAATGACCCTACAAACAATACTGGTTTTTTCTTCATTCTAATTCAACTTTAAATAACTTGATCCAACCAGAAAGCATCATTAAACTCCATAATTGATGGGTAATCCGATATATACTTCCACTTGAAGAATCTTTATTACTTTCAAGCCCAAGGTTCATTATTCTCTCCAGTTCATTTGCATGAAACAACTCATGCATGTAAGACTGATTAATAAGTTCTTTGGCTAAGTTTTTAAATTCTTCATTTTTAAAATCATGTAGAGGAATACTGAAGCCAGACTTTGGATGATTAAATACGCTTTCAGGCAATTCATCCCTCATCATTTCTCTAATCACAAGTTTACCAATTCCTTTATTTCGTAAAAATCTATCCGGCAACTTACAACTTGCTTCAAATAAAACTGGATCTAAGAAAGGACTTCTTACTTCGAGAGAATTTGCCATACTCATTCTGTCTACTTTAATCAGCATATCAAGAGGAAGATCATATTTAATTCTATAAAACATCGTATTTCGAAGAATTGATAAAGACTCATCGAATTGCGAAAACCTATTTTTTCCATTTTGTAACTTAGAAACTTTTAAAAGTTCATTGGTTGTAAAAAGCGCTTGTGTTTCTTGTATAATTCTTTCAATGGGCAATCTGGATATTTCTAACATTTTTCCAAGTTGCCTTAGATTATTATTATTAAATTTTGTATTAATTAACTCAGTAGTATTTTTCAAAAATGAACATAATCCGTCAGGAATTAACTTTACTTTTACTATTTGAGGAACCCAGTCGAAAATTGTATACCCTCCAAAAACCTCATCACCCCCATCTCCTGAAAGCGCTACTTTAACATGCTTTGCAATTTCCTTAGTAACTAAATCTGTTGGTATTGCTGAAGAATCAGGAAAGGGATGACCAACATGTTCTAATATATGCCAAAAATGATCTTCAGTAAATCCTTTATTCTCTACAATTATTTCATTGTGGATTGTACCAATTTTTGCTGCAACATCTTTTGCAATAGGACTTTCATCATATGCAGCATTGTTAAACTTAACGGTAAAAGTTTGGAATGGCTCTTTACTGTACTTTTTCATTATAGCCACAATCGCACTTGAATCAATCCCGCCTGACAGAAATGCGCCAACTGGAACATCACTAACAAGTTGTTTTTCCACAGCTTGTTCAAAATATGGTTTTATAAATCCAGATGCATCAGCAAGTGTTTTAATAGATTCATCAGGTTGGTAATTAACTGAAAAATATGCATCTGTTCTAACACCACCTATCTCATCATACTCCATGTAATGTCCTGGAGGAATTGTATAAACATTCTTTAACAAGGTTTCTGGCTCTCTTACATATCCTAAAGCCAAATAACTATTTAGCATTGATTTATTTAAGACAGGCTTAACGAGACTACACTTTAGTAACGAGGTCAACTCCGAACTAAATATCAGTTGTTGATCTTTATTGTAAAAGAAGAAAGGCTTTTCACCGAATCTATCTCTTGCAAAAAAGAATTTCTTTTGAATCGTATCATAAATACAAAATGCGAACATGCCGTGAAGCATTTGCAACATTTTTTTTCCATACAATGCAAATAAATTTACAATGATCTCGGTATCACTTTGTGTATTTAATATAACACCCTTCAATCTAAGCTCTTCGCCAAGTGATTTGTAATTGTAGATTTCTCCGTTAAAAAATATCAAGTACCTTTTATCTGATGAATACAAAGGTTGCTTTCCAGTTTGTAGATCAATAATTGATAACCTTCTCATTGCAAGTGTACAAATATCATCTGAGAAAAAGCCATCATCATCAGGCCCTCTATGATATATAGCTGAATTCATCTTTTGTACAAACTCTTCTCGCCTAATCTTTTCAATAGAAGAAATACTAATTACTCCAGTTATACCACACATAATTTTTTATTCCTTTCTTTGTTACAATTCGTTATAAAGATTATTCAGCAATATGGCTTTATCGATAAAAGGCTTTGATAATCTAGATACTTTTTCTCTAGATTCATTTCTCATTAAATTTGCATAAGATATAATATTTTCAATACTACATACATCGTTCCGGAAGAATGGAAAGTCTATCGGAAAAGATTCTTCATATGTTGCGTATACCGGCAATCCATAAGCTAGATACTCTCTAACTTTTAAAGTAGATGCTTGTTTCATTTTCAACCTGAAATGAGCAAAGGAAGACAGCCCTAACCATGCTGTTGTTGTTAGCTCCTTTATTTTAGAAGGATTAACAATTCCGTGTTGTACAATCCTCGAATCATTAATATCTTCAGAAAACTCATCTGGTACATTCCCTACAAGGTGTAAAACAAAATCACTTTTATTATTCTTTATAGATTTTAGTAGAAGATCAAGCCCATGCCAGGGTGCAAAACTCGAAGCAATAAAAAGCAATTCAGGAATGTTCCCAATTCTTTTATCCTCAACATACATTATATTTTCGTTATACAGAATCCCATTAGGATAAAGTAATTTTTTTAATGGTCTTAATACAAATGAACGTTTTTGCTCTTTATCACCTATCTCCTTTGTAACACTAATTAGACCATGAACAAAATTAAATGAAAAGGGACCAATCAACATTTCTAGTATTGCTTTAGCAAAGCTGGCTAATTTTTTATCACTGGATAATTCTTGTATTGCGAGTGTATGCAACACAAGATATATGTTGATTTTTTTCCTATTACGAATAATAAAAAAGAACTGGCCGATATCATAAGGTTGATAACGTAATAAAACAGTTTTGTAAAAACCATTTTTTACCTCTTCATTAAGCCATTTGTAATAGTTCTTTCTAAAAGAATACAGCCCATTGTACTTTCCTGATTGTTTAACAAAAATTTCTGAATCATTAGAAAAAGTACCAAAACTTTTAACGGTCCAATCTAGCCCATTGTTTCTTGCTGCTTTATCTTCAGATTTGACTTGCTCTATTATCCCTTTTATAGGGAATATAACTGTCATAGTATGCAAAACACTCATGACCTAAAAAATTGTTTGATTATCGATAAAATATTCTCTGCTGCTTTTCCCCCACCGTAGAGAGTACCATCATTTACAACCATATTACGTGTTCTTTGTCCATTAATATAATTTGCAATCTCCGATGGTTTAATCAACATATTCGAACCGATATTTAATAACTCTACCCATTCTGTTTCATTTCGTATAGTAAAACATGGTCTTCCAAGAAAATAAGCTTCTTTCTGCACACCACCACTATCTGTAAAAACGTATTTTGCATTTTTTAAAAGGGATAACATTTCGATATAACCAACTGGATCAATAATACATACATTGTTTGGGACTCGAATTAAAAAGTCTGCTATTTTCTTTTTCGTTCTAGGGTGCAATGGCAAAATGACCTTCTCTTTATCATTTTCAAATGCGGCAAATATATCTTGAAGCATCTTAGGATCACTTGTGTTTTCTTCTCGGTGTATAGTTAATAAGTGAAAATTAAATTTATTTAATTCATAAAGCTGAAGCAGTTGTTCTTCTGTTTTCTTTGCAAGCTCACCGAAATGTAGGGTAGCATCAAACATGATATCGCCAACTAGAAATACAGATTTTTCGTCAATACTTTCGTTTTTTAGATTCTTGATCGCTGTTTCAGTAGGGGCAAATAATAATGTAGACAAGTGGTCCGTAATTATCCTATTCTGTTCTTCAGGCATACGCTTATTGAAAGAACGAAGACCAGCTTCAACATGTATTACAGGTATGTGTAGTTTAGACGCTGCTAAAGCGCCTGCTAATGTTGAATCTGTATCTCCGTAAACCAATACTGCATCTGGTTTACCTAATAAAAGTAATTTTTCAATCTCGATGATCATCATTCCAGTATTGTACCCGTGTGTACCGCCACCGACCCCAAGGTTATAGGCTGGCAATGGAATACCAAGATTGGAAAAGAAAATCTCGGACATATTCTGATCGTAATGTTGACCAGTATGCACAATTTGCTCTTGAATATATTCTCCTTTTTTTTTCAATAAATTTGAGAAAATAGACGCTTTAACAAATTGAGGTCGTGCTCCAACTATTGTAAATATTTTCATTCTTTTTAATATTTTATTAAAGTTTCAATACAATCACCAGAAAAATCAAACTCTAAAGAAAGGGTATCCACAGGTTCTCCATATCCTGTTCCATATAATCCTTTTCCCTGCTTCCAGCTTTCTGCATTTTTTACAACTAATTGCAAAATAATGTCCCCGTTTTGCAATACTGCAACATAATCTAAGTTTTGTTTACTTACAGATACAATAGTTACTTCAGGGTGTAGGTTAAAATTAATTTTTTTAGATACAGCTTTAATAGGCACTTGATCCTCTATTTTAATATAATTCTCAAAAAATGTATATTGCCTTGAGCATGTTATCCCGTAACCGTCATGAGTTGAAAAAACTTGGTTATAGGACTGAAGTTTTATTTTTGGATTAGTTCTTGTTTGTCTCAATAAAAAAACTTCTGAATCTTCTATAGGGTCCTGCTCCATATCATTCACCAAAAATGTATTGTGTGCTTTCACAGATCTGTAGGCGTTACGCATTACTACATCTGATGTATAATAAGGGCATCCTCCGTCCACAAAGAAATCATGCCCTTTTACATTCAGTTCAAATGAACATTTATCATTATGCCCATGACCACCTAAACCTTTGTATCCATTAGGGGAACATGACATAAATATATAATACACTTCATTCGAAAAAACTCCAAATTGAGCTTGATCAAATAACAAAATTTTATCTTTAAAATCATAAAATGATTGAGATTTTTTTTTTGCTTTTAAATTAAGCCCACCAGAAATAATTTGGCTTTCAATATGGGAAAAATTATCAATTGTATTTTCTTGAGGAATTTTTAATTGACACAATGAAGAAATTAGAAACAAAGTACTTTTATGGTTAATACTTTCATCAATAAAATCTGAAAATAACTTGTGAGCTCTAGCGGAATCATTATCACCAAATTGTACAATTTTTCCATTTGGTTTAGTTAAAGCATTAATTACATTTCCCATTAGAAATAACTTATCATAATACCAATTTGGAAATAAATCTATTCTATTATCATTAAAACGAAATTTTATCCCGTTTTTAATCATTGAATTAGGATCAGGTTTAATTGAAAGGCTTTTAATTTTTGAAATTCTATCAAATCTTTCAATTGGCATTCTTTCCAAATAAGATGTTGCAGAAGCAAATAACTCAGCAACAAATCTATGATAACCAGAAGACATCATATAAGAAACCCCATCATTAAGCACTTGCCTTTCCATTTCAGAACATAGTTGTTGAAAAGAAAAAACGAGCCATTCATCTGATTTTGGAAGATTAGGCATTAACATTGAAATATATGCCATGGCTACAATATTTCCCAAGTAATGATCATCAGTAGTCTCAGGATAATATGCCATATTTTTTTCTAAATACAATCGATGATCATAAATACTTACCAATATTTTTTGGAGAATTAATGGATGTTTTATTAATGTGTCATGAAAAAAGGCAACACCCCAAATAAAATTTATTACGCGAATTGATACAATCAACTCTGAACTCCAATTTATTCCTGTAAATCTTGGATTTGAAACAATCCAATCAGACGTTTGAAGTATAAATTCAATTGCAGCATCTTCATAATTACCATGCATTAATTTTCCAATGTGAACAAATCTTGAAAGCTCCCATGGAATTTTTACATCAGAACCCTTTTCCGGAAAATATACTTTATCAAAAAATATTTTTCCCGTAGGCCACTCTTTACCAGTTTTAAAATCACGATTCCAGTTAATAGGTCTATACTTGCTTACTTTTTCTTTTGGTAAGGATTTTACTAAAGAATAAAATTCTATAGGCAATTGCTTTGCAAAAGCACTAACATCATAGAGCTCTGTACTTAAAACTTTAATTTTATGATCTAAAATATAATTAAAAATTAGTCTTCGATTTTCATCAGCCTTATTTTCATTAAATAAATTGCAAATCAAATTCTTATCTCCAGGCAAAATTGTAAGCGGAGTATTAAGTTCGAACCAATCTTTTGGCAAATCAATAGATTTCTGGATTTGTCCAAAATAAAACGAAATTCGATATTGTAATAACTTTTTCTTATACAAAATCCATCTTGTAGATGCACTTAAAAATTCCCTATTAATAATAGAAATATAAATTTTACCTAAAAAAAACTTCATACAATATACTTATCGTTATAATCCAAGTATTTAAAAAGAATAAAAAAACTTAAAACAATAATAAATAAAACATATTCCATTGAAATTCCAAACAATTGAATAACCATTATTTCAGAAAGGAAGAAATTGGATAAATAAAGAGAAAGAATATAAAATTCATTTTTAAAGTTAGAGGAATATCTTACCTTTTTTTGCAAAGAAATAGAAGTAACTAGTATTAAAATAATAAATAATGAAAATGCAACTGGACCATTTTCAATTAAAATTCTCAGGAACCCACTATGTGGACTTCGGTCCCATTTCAAAATTTCCCTTGTACCATTTATACCAACACCAAAAATGTATTGAATAATATTTAGTGAACTTGCACTTTCAATAAATTGTGTGAATAAATCAGACCTACCACCCAAAGTAGTAGCATCTTCATCAGTAAATCTTCTCAAAAGATAGATTTCTTCTGAATATGAATCAAATATAAAAATTGTAACAAAAGAAACAAAAATCAAAAAAAGAAATGCTCTAAATAAAAAAATAGGTTTCAAAGGAGTCTTATAAAAAAAAGTGAACATTAACGAAAAAATAATGCAAATAAAGGCAGTTCGTCCGCCAGCAAGAGTCATTCCAAAAATCAATGCTAAAATAGACGCTATAAACCAGAGTTTTACAATAAAATATCTTGTTCGATTAATAAAATATAAAGAGCTAAAAATTCCATAAACAAATAATAGCCCAAGACCAGTAGATGTAACATACCAAGAATTCATTCGCCAATAAGCTTTCTCATAATAAAATACAATAGGCCCAATTGAAAATGTATCACCAAAGACTGAAATTAAGCCCCCAATTAAAGCCAGTATTGTAGTGAAATACATTGTACGATTAAATATTAAAAAAAGATTCTTTGCGTCTATTTTATAAAAAGGAAGATTAAAAATTGTGATAATTATTAAAAGAGTAGCGGCTAAGGTTAAAATACTAGTTAAGAGGTATTGAGGAATTTGTAAAGTACTTATTATGATGATTATGCAAATAGCAAAAAGTAGCTGAAATTCAATAAATTTTGGGAACTTAATTTTTATTCTTGATTTAAAGAACAAAAAATATAAAATCACTGCTGAAAAAAATAATATACAAATCGGAAATACATAAATTAAATATATAGTACCTGAACTATCCAAATTATTCTCAAAGGTACCATATGTTCCAAAAACAAATAATACAATCCAAAAGAACATTAGCAATGTTGCTAATATATTCTTTTTTATATTCTTTAAATTAAAAAAAAACACAATACTATAATTAGCTTTTAAGTTTTTGCCAATAAATAAAATTAATGATACGCCAAATAGTTTGTTTATCGGATTTAATATCTTGTAATTGTTTTTTTACAATCGAATAAAAGTCTTGCTTAATAAAGAGATTTTCAATTTGATTTGCTGGTTTAATTACTTGCCTATTGACAGTTAAAAAATTTAATACCCATTCAGCCATTGGTGTTACAAATCCTATTTTATCTTTCCGATCAAGAATTGTATCTGGAACAATACCTCGCATAGCTTCACGAAAAATTGATTTCGAAACACCGTCATCAGATATTAAATAATTCTCTGGTAAAGAAAGTAAAAAATTAGCTAATGGTATAGTTAGAAAAGGCACCCTATTTTCGATAGAAAATGCCATCGCATTTCTATCACCAAACCTTAACAAAGAAGGAAGAGCGTTCTCAGAAATCGAAGACATAAGAGTTTCTTTTACCCTATTACCATATCTATTATCGTACTTAAGAGAGGAAGGACTTTTAAATTGAACTCCAGATTTTTTAAGAACCTTAAAATTAATTAGCTTTTGTAGGATTTCATTTTGTCTAATTATCAGACTATTATGTAACCAATTAGGCAACAACTGTCCTAAAAAAGATTTCCATGGAGACTTGGCTACAAATCGTTGATTTTTCCAATTATTTCCAAATTTGATTAATGTATTAAAACTAAATTTCTCAAACAAACTTTTCATTCTTTGACCTGGATAACCTTCATATCCAGCCAATAACTCATCTGCGCCTTGACCTTCTAACATTACTGGAATATTATATTTTCTTGCTTCTTTAAATATTCTGTATTGAGCATAGATACTAGTGCTATTAAATGGCTCACCCTGAATTAAAATTAAATTCTTAAGGTCGTTATGAAATTCATCAGCCTTTATGTAAATTTTATGGGAAATTGCATTGACAAAATTATTCACAATATCAACCCATTTTTCTTCATTTATTGATTCATCGTTTGTTACGATATAGGAAAAAGTGTGTATTGGTAAATTAGGATTTAAATAACGCATCGCACAAACAATAGCGGATGAATCTATGCCGCCAGATAAAGCAGCTCCAACAGGCACATCACTAATTAAATGCATATTTACACTTTCAAGAAATAATAATCTCAATTTTTTAGTCGCATCATCAAAAGAAATAGTATTATTTGTTTTAATAGAAGGAGTCCACCACTTATAGATATTAATTATTTGGTTCTTTTCAATTGAAAATCGTAATATTGATGCAGGTGGAAGGTGATTTATTTTTTTAATAAATGACCCATTAGTTGAGTCCTGAATACCATGAACGATATAATCAAAAAATTTTTGTTCATTTATCTCAGATTTTACATTACGCAGTAATTCTATAACTTGAATTTCTGAACCAAAATAAAAATCACCTAATTCATCACTAGAGTAAAAAAGCGGCTTAATCCCAAACGCATCTCTTACTAAAATAATTTCTTTTTTCTGAATGTCATATATAGCAAAAGCAAACATACCAACAAGCTTTTGTAATAATTTCTCTCCCCAAAACTGCCATCCAGCAAGAAGAACCTCAGTATCAGAATTGGAAATAAAACTGTAACCATTTAATTGTAGTTCATCACGAATTTCTTTGAAGTTATAAATTTCACCATTAAAAATAATTACAAATTTATCATCCTTAGAAAACATTGGCTGATGACCTAATACTGATAAATCTAAAATCGAAAGACGCTTATGACCTAGAAACATCTCAGAATTATTTTCAAATTCAAAATGATCTATGCCTTCATCATCAGGACCGCGATGATCAATAGATTTTAAAGCATTTCTAAAAATAACATCATTACCTTCTTTTTTTTGAATCCAAAAGGATCCTATAATTCCACACATAATACTATAATTGTTCTAAAATCCATTCATGTAATTTTATAGCCCAAGATTCGGGGCTAAAGAAATAGCTTCTGGCCTTGGCACCTTTTTTCAATTGTTCAAAAAAAATATTATCATTATGAAGTTTTTGAATTGCATTAACCAAGTCTGTATCAGAACTGTTATCAATAAGAATTCCAGATGTTTCATCTAGTAATTCAGGTATACCATTCCAATTTGATGCAATAACAGGTAACCCAACTGAAAAGGATTCCAAAATTACCCCAGGGTGTCCTTCAGTTATCCACCTTGTGGGTAATAAAAGCGCATCATAATTAGCGATTGTTTTCAATATTTGCTCACGCCCTATTTCGCCCTTATATGTTACAAGAGCTTGATTATTATTAATATGATTATTAAAATATTCGTTAAACGCTTCTTCGGTTATTGGGCCAAAAATATCAATCGAAATTTCTTTAGGTAACTTTTTAGCAGCACTGATAATTAAATCGATTCCTTTTTCTTTCCAAACTTTCCCAACAAAGCAAAAACGACTAGCTTTACCTCGATTATTAACATTTATTAAATCATTTATTGGTCTTGTATTAGGGAACCAATAGGTTTTCGTTTTTATTTTAGTGTTTTGTAAAAAGAAATCGTAATCAGATTTAGTTTGCAAAGTCATAAAACTCATCTGATTTATTAGAAATGTTTGAAAAAGTTTAGTAAAATATGGTTGTTCAATCCAAGCATTTTTAATTCCTCCTCCAAAACCACGAAAAGCCATTTTCTTAAAAAATAACTTATTTAATAAAATAGTAAATATAAATCGATTTTCATTTATTGATAATACTCCGTTTACTTGATATAATATTAATTTTGCTCTAAAGAATGTAGGTGTCTTTTTAAATAATGAAAATACAAAATTAAATAAGGGCTGGCTGAATTGCATAGAGACATACTCAACATCATCTTGCTTTTGTAACAATGAATAAGTTTGAGTACTTGACACTCTAACACCACCAAAAGGAGGTGGAGGGTCAAAAAAAACTATAACAGTTGGTTTTAGAACTTTCAATGGGAACTAAAATGGTTTAGTGCATTTAATATATAAACACCATCCAAAATTTTTACAGATAAATCTTTTTATAAAAACAGGAAAAAGATAATCTTTATCAAAAAAAGTGGTTTCTGTATAAAAAGACATATTTTCAAATTTTGAGAACATTTTCTTTAAATCATTTTGAGAATAAACTTTCCCTAGCGGATTATCTGGACCATCAACTGCATTAACTTGATCTTGAGATGTTTTATTTTTCCAATTGCTTTGAAACAACCTTTTCAAAGGAAATAATATTTTATAAGCAAAAGAATTTTTATTGTAAAACATCATAATGGCTTTACCCCCTGGCTTTAGTACTCGATATGCTTCATCTATTGCACTTTGAGTATTGGGCGTGTGATGCAAAACACCATAAGAAGTAACAAGATCAAAATTGTTATCTTCAAAAACTAATTTTTCTGCATTACAAACAAGTAAATTTGCTTTTAAATTAAAGTGATTAAGTCTTTGTTGAGTTAATTCAATTGATCTAGGAGCAATATCAATGCCTGTTACATTTACTCCATTAGAAGCATATAGTGCAACTACATAACCAATTCCACATCCAATGTCAAGCATAGATTTCCCAGCCCAGTTTTCAAATTCATATACTTTTTGTTGAAATTCTAAAGGTTCTTCTTTACGCCTCAATTGATTATGAAATTCGAAAAATTCTTTAGTCCCTTGTTCATAAGGTATCATTGCAGAACATAAAGGATTATTATTCCAATACTGTTCAACATCAAAAGCTGTAACTTCTTTCATAAACATTTAGTTTTTTTTATTAAAATAATACCAAGATTGAAACATTAACAATGGCCATAATTTATATCCATTGTTTTCTATTCCTTTGAAATGATTATGAACTGTTTTATTAATCACATCAATATTAAATAACCCTTGTTTTTTTACACTCTCTGGATTTAACAAATCCAACATCCAAAATTTTAATTCGTTTCTTAACCAATTATCAATGGGCATCATAAATCCCATCTTAGGACGTTCAACCAAATTTTTTGGAACATATTTGTATAAAAGATTCCGCATTATCCATTTTCCACTATTATTTCTAATTTTTTGATTTAGGGGAATACTAGCAGCGAAAGAAACAATTCTATGATCGAGCAATGGTGCTCTAGTTTCTAGTGACACTGCCATTGCAGATCTGTCAACCTTTACTAATAGATCATCGGGTAAGTACATAAGCATGTCATGATACATCATTTTTTCAGTAGCATTTGACATTCTAGAATTAAAAAGATTTTTATCAATACCAATTATTGGATTTATCAATAAAGAATCATTATCAGCCCATATAGTTCTACGATTTGTGTAAAACGTTTCGAATTCTGTTTCATTTAATAATTGGCCCAAATTATTACTTCTTCTGAGAAAATTACCTTCTTTAACTACCCAATCTATATTAGAAAATTTGCGTTGTAAAGAAATAGTTTGTAAAAAGTTTCCTGAAATTTTTCTAAAAGATTTATTGAATCTAGAAACATTGTTCCATAATAATGTATCTCTCTGATAACGAGAATAGCCGCCAAAAAGCTCATCGCCACCATCTCCTGAAAGTGCAACCGTCACATTTTCTTTGGCAATCTTTGAAACCAAGTATGTGGGAACAGAAGAAGCATCTCCAAATGGCTCATCAAAGATATTCGCAATATTAGGTACAATATCTAAACTATCTTTTGATGAAAGATAATATTCCGTATGATCAGTTCTAAGGTGAGAGGCTATTGCCTTAGCGAAAGGGGCTTCATCAAATTTTTTCTCATTAAATCCAATTGTGAATGTTTTAACGGGATTTCTTGAAACATCTTGAAGAATTGCTGTTACAAGAGTAGAATCAATTCCTCCAGAAAGAAAAGCACCTAAAGGAACATCGGAAAGTTTCTGCATTCTAATGGAATCTGTCAAAAGTCTTTGAAATTCTTCTAGTGAATCATCGTCAGAATAAAATTTTTTGTTATCAATATTTTTATTTACTTCATTTTCATATGACCAATATGTTTTTAATTTATAATCTACATCAAAATAATTGTCAACTGATAATGTTAAAAATGTACCCGGCTTTAGTTTAAAAATATTTTTATATATCGAATGTGGGGCTGGAATATAACCGTACTTAAAATATAAGCTTAAGGCATTTTTATCAATTTCGAATGAATTATCGCTGGAAGATCTTAAGGCTTTAAGTTCAGATGTAAAATAAAATACTCCATTATTAAACCCATAATATAAAGGTTTTTCACCTATACGATCACGAGATAGAATTAATTCATTTTTATCTTTATCATATAGCGCAAACGCAAACATTCCAATACACTTTTCTAATGCGAAACCAACGCCCCAACTTTCAATTGCAGCAAGTAGGGTTTCAGTATCTGAATGTCCTTCCCATGATATAAAATTTAATTGTTGCCTTAGCTGAAGATGATTGTATATTTCGCCGTTCAATACAATTACAAATCTACCTGATTTAGAATACATAGGTTGATGCCCACTTGCAGATAAATCAAGGATAGATAAGCGACGGTGACCTAATGCAATAAAAGAATTATTAATTGCTTGTGTAAAATGGCCCTCATCATCCGGTCCACGATGGAATAAAGCATCCGTCATAGAGGAAATACTGTAGGATTCTTTTACGTCAGTTGAAGAAATAAATCCAACAATTCCACACATTATTTTACATATCTTTTAGTGAACACTAAAACTGCCTCTTTATTTTCTTGATTTAGCAACCAAAACCAAAATGTCAATATTAAAGAACCAATCATTAACAATCCTAATAATATTTTTAAGTATATCATTTCAGTTAAGGTATAATTTAAAAAAAGGCAGAATAAAATACCCAGAAATACGAAAGGCACTATTTTTTTATATTCAAAAGGCAATGGTGTTACTACATCAGATAGATAGGATTTTATTATTGTAAATAAAAGTTTACCGAACATGCCTCCATAAACCAAACCAACAAGTTGAAATTTAAGTGTAAGAATCCAAGTAAATAGTCCTCCAATAATTATTCCTGCCAAATATGCAATTGCAGATAAATATGATTTTTTAGAAATATCAATACCCATTCCCGTTACCAAAGAAATTGATTCAAAAAAAACTGCTAACATAATCGGAACTACAAGATACTTTGCTCCAGAATAATCACTATTAGAAAGTAAAGAAACTAAAGGTTTAATAAAAATAGCAATTAAAATTATTACAATTAGTAAAACAAGTATATACGATTTTAAAACTAAGTTATATAATATTTTATGATTTCCCTCTTTGTAAACTCTCAAAGCAAATGGTCCCCAGGCAGTTTGAAATCCATAAATTGGAAAATATATAATTGAAGCAAGACGGAACGCTAATGCATATACAGCTAAATATTTTAGACTCATTAAGTGAGTAATCAAAAACCTGTCAATTGAAGGAAGAACCATGGGAAGGAACATTATTACAAAGTATGGCCATCCAAATTTTATCAAATTTGGAAGCCATTTAAAATTATCTGGTATAGTAAGAAACGGTTTTACAAAATATAATCCAACAATTGAAAAAAATGCTCCAACAATAATTTGTGAATAAAAGATTGAAATCAAACCTAAATCAGAAAATTTTAGTAAAATAATTGTTACTATTGTTATCGAAATAGGCATACAGACAGAAAGTATTAGAAATCTTATTCTCTGAAAATGCCATTTTAATAAATTACAAGCAAATTGATTAATAAACTGAAATAAAATAATCCAAGCACTAAGTTTAATAAATCTTGGTGCTTCTATTGAATTAAGAAAAAAGTTTCCTATTTCATCAGCAAATAAAAATAGAAAAACTATTAAAAGTAAACCCAAAAGTAACTGAAAAAAGAAACTTTGGCTAATCATTTGTTTTTTTTCTTCTTCGTTTTTAACTTCAATACTGTAGCGTGCAACTGAGCTATCTTGTCCAAAAATGATAAGTGGGAGTAATAAAGAAATGAAAACATTTATACCGTCTGATAAACCATATTCAGTTTGATTCAAAAAATGGACCATTATGGGTAATAGAATTAAACTAATCATCTTAGAAAAAGCATTAGCTATTCCATAAATAAAAACATCATTAATTAAACTTTTTATATTTGTCAACTGATCAAATTGAATTTTTTTCTATAATAATTTTTTCATAAATATTTGAAAGATTTTCAATAAAATTCTCTTTATACCATTGCTTAGACTCAGACTTTAATTTTTCTAATTCACCATTGTTTTGAGAGTAATAAACTAAAGATTCACAGATTTCATCTGGATTGGAAACATTTATAATAGGAGGAAACTTCTTATTTGTTTTCAACTCATATTCCTCTTTTGAAATGTTTATTGTAGACATCAATGCAACACCTTGAGATAAAATTTCATATCCCGTCCCACCAAAAAAACCACTTAGAAACTGATCAGCACCAATTGAAACGAAATTCTTTAAAAAAAATAAGATATTTTTTCTAGGTAGTTTTGGCAACCAAATAACATTCGCATCTAGTTTTAATTGTCGAATAAGTTCTTTTGAACTTTCAACATCTGGTCCGTAAGAAAAAAGGACTAAACAAGAATTAATTTTGGTTTTCTTTATAAAAGAATTAAATCCAATAATTAATAAGTCATTTCTTTTCAAATTATCAACATCTGCTTTATCAATTACACCTTTCCAATATTGTCTAGATTGTGAAGCAACAACAAAATCAAATGTAGAAATTATCGATAGCTTAGTTGCTAAATCTTTATCAATTAAGTCAAAAATATTATTAGGTTCTCTTTCAAGATACACTAAAGGAATACCTAACTCTTGATAAGTAATACCCAACTTCATTCTAGCATTTTGAAATGTAGGAAACAAATTTGTAGAATTTATAATGCCAGAATTTTGAATACCTTTTTTTTGTATATATGATATTAACAAGTCGAAGAAAAAAAAAATTAAAGATTTAAATGAATTAAAATTCTTAGCCATTATTCTGCCAAATGGGAACTCATAAACATCGGAACCATATGGCAAAAACATGTCCAATTTAAGTCCTGCAAAATGAAAATAGCATGGAGTATAATCACAACCAATAAAATAATCAAATTTCTTTGACAATTTTCTAAATATTATTCTACTCCTAAAAATGTCTTTTTGAGGAAAACCTAAATCTAAAGGACAAATTAAAGAAGAATATTTTTCATAATACCAAGTATCATATACAGGATTAAAATGGGGCGGTTCTGTTGAATATGTAAATAGAGTCACTTCAAATCCTTTATCAATCAAAATTCGAGAAAGGGAAAAGAAATTATTATTCATGTTACCAAACAAAGCAATTTTCATTCTATTCAAATTTGTCTCCAATAATAAGTGTTAATGAATTATTATCTTCAAATGAATATTCCGTAATTAATAAAAGCCCACCTACAGATTTAACAACAAGTTTGCCATCAAAAATGTAACATATTTCTCCAATTGCAAATTCTGAAGAATCAATTCTAGTATCAAATGGCTGAGCTTTCCAAATAATTACTTTTTTATTATTGAAAAAAGTAAATGAACCAGGATAAGGGTGTGTTAATGCCCTAATAAAATTATAAATTTCAAAAAGTGATTTATTCCAATCAATTTTACCATCATTCATTTCACGTTTTTTATAATATGTTGGAATTCCTTGCTGCTTTAAAAATTTAACATCATTATAAAAAAGCTTGTCAATAAAATTTAAAAAAAACCTTTCTGTTACTATGGAATTTTTATAATATAATGTATTGCAATCATCCCACTCATTAATATCGAACATTTCATAATGAAAAATATCTCCATCATCCACCCCATCTTTAATTAAAAAGTATTGCATAATGAATCTTTTTTGACCTTCAATTAAAGACCAATTAATAGGAGAACGTCCTCTACCACGTGGTAAAAACTCTACACTTCCATGCCCACCAATTGCTCCGATAGTTAACGTATTTAAAATTTCATTTGGAAATAGTCTTTGCCATCCACCTTGTATTAATAAATCAAATTTATTTGCTTTGAAAAAATTAATGTCTAATTCATCTTTTAATGAATACTTTCTTGCATAATATATTGGAATGTTAAATTCATTAGCTAAATCAATAAAAGATTTATAACCAGATACTTTTTGCTGAACTGCTTTTTCTTTAGTAATTGTAACAAAATAATGTATAACCAAACCTTTTAGTAATAATTGTCTTATTGCATACCAACCTGCCTCATGGCATCCAACCATTACTATTTTTTTCATCTATATGGAGTTTTTTATTAAGATTGTTTAAGCAATTTAGTTGAAATGTTAAATCCTGTAAGAAAAGGAATGAATAGTAGAATAATGATTTTAAAATATTTTATAATTTTCAATTTGATCTTATAAATTATTTAGAATGTTTTCTGGAACTATAAAAAAATCAATTTAGTCCCAATCAATAAGAATCCGACCGTATGAATTAATAGCTTTTTGATACATCTCCTTATTGTTAATACATCTTTTATCAATACAATTCCAAATCTTTTCTTTTGGAGACATTACATTCTCTGTCCACCAAACTGGATGTGTTAATGCTTGTATGAAATTTTTATCACTATTAATAATATCCCACATTCTTTCATACCTCCAATACCCGTTAGAATCAGAGCAATAATCAAATTTTTCTTTTAACTCTCTTGAATAAGCATTAATGAGGCCCGAATAATGCAGCTTAGTATATGATAAAGCATTGTCACTTGGATTATGGAATGAAAACGCTTTAATTTTTGTTCCAAGTGCATTCTCTAAAATCAAACTTTCACTTTTTAAATTAGATTCAAAATCTTCAATACTATAATTACTATAGTAATCGAAATCATAATGTATCCCTATATCATGTCCCAAACTTATAATTTCTTTTGCTATTGACGTAGAACTATGCTCAAGTGGATTATAATAATCACTATGTAGTAATAAAAAGTAGGTAGATTTAATATCAAAAGAATTCTCTATTCGAGCTAATTCAAGCGCATCGGAAATTGAAAAATCAATATCGTGTCTCCAAAGAATCGAGTGTTCTTTGGCATCTATTGCCTGATCAAAAAGAATAAAATTAAATTTCAGTTTAGCTTGTAAAATTAAATCCTTATAATGTGAATGTGTAAAATCATTAAAATGATACTTATTGCAATTCATTTGTTTTTACTTTTGTATTAATGAATTTTTTACGATATTTTCTGAATAAAAAATATTGATTATTGGTATATTGACATTAAATTATAGATACATTTTAAGAAAAGAAAAAATAGTGATTAAAGATTGTAAAGTAAAATCGGCAATAAATGAATAAAAGATTAATTTAGATATTATTGTAAAAGTTTAACCATTATAAATAAGAAGTCGATTTACAAATAAGGAATGTATGACTCTTCTAACCCTCTTAATACATAGCCTTCTTTAAATGGAAAATTTCTAGATATCGGCTCTTTTAGAAAGTGATGCTTAATCATTAATTCAGGCTCATTCATTCCAACAAGTGCTCTCATAGAAGAAGTTCCAGAATAACGTGGATTAATTTCAAATACATAAACTTTATCATTTACATAACGGCACTGAATATTTATTGGGCCTTTTGATTTTAATTTAGAGGCTATTTCTTCACATTGTGAAGTAACTTCTATATATTTTCCAATTTCCCCTTGTGATATCCCGCTACTAATCACAAGCATGTCACCCAAAGATGAGTTACCACTCATATTCTTTATTTTAATTCGATTACCCAAACTACTAAGAATCATTCTTTTAACAGCAATAGAATTGATTAATTTACCCTCCATATCATGCAAAACCCCAACTGTAAACTCGCTATAAGGAGTCCCTACATATTCTTGAGCGATAAATTCATTGTAAGTATTAAACAAATATTTTGTAAAAACGATTAGTTCTTCTTTTGATTGAGCAATCATTGTGTTAGCAGACCCACCTCCTCCAATTGAAGGTTTTAATACAACAGGAAACCTATCGACTAATTCAACATCTTGCATTGATGTGATTTTATAACTTTCTGGAAAACAAAAATTATTGTTACGCAAAAATTCTATAGTCTTGTACTTATCCATACAAGTTTCAATTACTGTTTCTGAATTTATTGGAAGAAAAATTCCAGCTTCAGTAATTTTTTTTCTGTGAATACTCATTTTTTTTAGTTCAGGTTCTGACCCATGAAATAAAACTTGAATTCCTCTACTAATACATTCAGAAATTAGAACGTTTATGTAATTATCATCACTAGCAGGCGGCAAAACAAAGAACTCTTTTACTAATGACCTACTCTTTGAGTATACTGTCATGTCTGCTCCTACAATTTGGAAATTTAATGATGACATAAGAAGAGCTTTAAGAATCTGCTCTCCATGTCCACCACCACCAATTCCCGTAACAAGTATTTTTACTTTTTTCATTTAAATCATTATTATTATTCAACTAGTTTTCCAATATAAAAATCTGGTTTCCGTTTATAAAGTTCAAATACCGATTCATGTATAAAATAACGAAATTTTTCAAGCAGAACATCTTCATCCATTTGAATTCTCATAATTTCAACTTCCCAATTTTCTGTGTTTAGTAATGCAAACGATGAGAAAATTCCATAATCTCTTGGCATTCCACAAGACCCAACATTTACAACTTTTGTGCCTTTAATTTCTTTTATAAATGGATAATGCGTATGTCCCATAAAATAAAAATCAAAGGGTTTATTGGCAAACTCATCTAGATTGTTTTCTGGATAGATATACTGAGTAAGAAAGTTAGAAGGCCCACCATGCATTAATTTTATTCTTCTCCCATCAATGTTAAATTCATAATGAGGTGAAAGTTTTTGTATAAAATCAAGAATTTCAGCAGGCACCTCATTTCGTATCCTTTCAAACTGATATACTTTTTCATTCACTTCCTTATAAGCTAAATTTCCAAGAAGCATAGCCTCATGATTACCTAATAAACAATGAATATTATCTTTAATTAAACGCTTTAAAACATCAACACAGTCAGGGTAATAGCCAACTGCATCACCTAAAAAATAGATTCGATCCACAGGTATTCTTTGCAGATAACTTAAACATTTTTCTAGCGCATAAATGTTACCATGCACATCTGATAAAAATCCAATTTTCATTACTTAATTTGTTGAAACCAAGCTCCAATTCCTTGCTTCAGATTTACTTTTGGTTTCCAATGATATTCATTACTAAACTTGTTTATGTTAAAAATAGATCTACAATTTTCTTGAGGATCATCAATCCCAGATGGAGTAATTTTACTGGCAGTATTGGGAATTATTGAAACTATCAATTTAGCTAGGTCTCGCATCGAGATTGGTTTTCCAGATGCTACATTATAAACTTCACCCGAAGTTTTAATTCCTTGGGAAATAATTGAGAATATTGCATTTACTATATCGTCAACAGCAGTAAAATCTTGTGCTCGAAGACCGCTGCCATGAAAAACTAAATCATTATTATTGATTGCATTCTCAATAAAAATCTTTAAAACAGTATTCAAACTTTGTTTGGGATGATAAGGTGCATTTATTCTTAAAAAAATAGTCCTACAGTTTGTTATACTTCGAAATAAAGATTCAGATTGAAGCTTTCCAAGACTATATAAATTTTGTGGTGATGGCTCTGAATCTTCAAAAATTTCATCTTTTGAAAAACCATAAATACTTGAAGTAGATAAAAAAATTAACATTGGAATGCTATTTTTTTTAATCGCATTAAAAACGTTTAGATCAATCTGCTTATTGATTGTATAACATGTGTCGATTGATGTTTTCTCAGAAGGGATAGAAGCTGCACAATGTATTACACAACTTGCATTATTCCAACAGGGATGATTAACTGAATTGGAGCTTTCAAGATTAAGAAATTCTTTATTCCAATTATTCATTAATTGTGGTTCTGTTCTATAAATTGCTATAAAAGGCAATTTGTGCTTATCTAAAAGATTACACAATTCATTACCTATTAGTCCACCCGCTCCAGTAACTATGATTTTCTCTTTATAAATCATTTAGAGTAACCACTTTAACTTGAGAAAGTCTTTTCTCATTAATACATTTAAGTTTTATTTTTTCACCAAAGGTCTTGGAATAAATTAGAATAGTTTTAGGCGGATTAATACATAAATCTTCAAAAGACTCAATTTGATTAATCAAAGTCGGAAGAAAACGACCGTGCATTTCAGAATTATCATCAACGAGTCTTACATTATTTATACCTAATAAAAAAAGTGAATTAATGGATCTTCCAGGAACATAAATGGCTATATCGTTTTTATTTTCATATTGAATGAAAAAAATATTCAACTTTAGCAAAAACAATTGTACTTTTTCCCAAAAAACGTTTTCATCAAATAATTTAAAATCGAACTCAGAGAATTGGTCTAATTTTATATCCTTATTAACTATCGTACCTACAAGCATTCCTTCAATTACTCTTATGTCAATTAACTTACCCCCGGCTTTGTTTACAACAGAAAGGATACTCTGTATAGTAAAATAATTAAAATGTTCATGTAAAAAAACTGAAATATCTCCTTCATTGATATAGGGTTCGCAATTTGGAACACCAAAAACAATTCTTCCATTTGTACTTAAAAAATTAAGCTGATTAGCAATAAACTCAACTGGGTTAAAAATATGCTCCCATACAGCAAAATGATATATTAAGTCCTGCTTATCTTTAATTTTTTTATGAGGGAAAAAACCATTTATTATTTCAATACCATCCATTCCTTCTAAAAGTTCATGATTGCCAGGTTCTATGCCTTTTAGATGTACAAAACCATTATTTTTTAGTTCTTTTAAAATTATGCCAGTTCCAAATCCAATTTCTAAAATTGAATTATTCTTATTGATTTGAGAATAATTAACTAAGTAGTTAACTAACTGACTAACATATACATCACCGGACTCATTGGATATTGACCCGTCTACTAATGAGCCACTTAAGTATACTTTATTAAGCAATTCTTCAAGTTTTTCTGTATGAATCAACCGAAACATACTTAGTGACTTGTCAAATTTAATTTCAAAAGGATGACTATTGGGGAATCCACCATTTAAACGACTGATACTGCTACCATGATAAAATGGTAATTCAGAAATACTCATTTTGTAATTTTTTCATTATTTAAAAATATCCTGCACCACCATTCAAAATTCATAAAACTCCAAATAAGTAATCTATGGTTTACATGATTATTAATATGGTCATCGACAACCTCTTTTATATAGTCTTGATTAATGAAATCAGCTGACACAGTTCTTTTAGAAAGCAAAAGTTCTTTTATATAAGCAGCATTTTCACCTCTGTACCATGATTCATCAGGTGCAGAGAATCCTTGCTTTTTTTGATTAATTATTTTCTCTGGCATAAAATCAAGCATTGCTTTCCTCAAAACATTTTTACCATCATCATAAGTCTGATATGAATTAATTTTTTTCTTATAGTCATTTTCATCAATCCGCTTCATATTTTCAAGATTTCCCAATTTATGTCTTATAGGAACTTTTTGGGCAAAGTTTACTAAATCATTATCCATGAAAGGGAAACGTTCTTCTAAACCATTTGCCATCGCTAGCTTATCACCCACTAAGAATAAGCCTGAAAGAAAAGTCTTTCCTTCAAAGTATAGTGAATTATTTATATGTTCTTCTGGACTTGAATAACTAAGTTTATTATTAAAAGTAAAAACACGTTCGAAAATATCGCGTGGCTCTCTAAGGTCAATCTGATTGAATACGCTTTTGCTAAATAATTTCACTTTTTCTTGATCGGGCACTAAACGTTGCCAAAATTCATAATAAGAATCAAAAAACTCTTGCTGGGATAGTGATTTAAACACACGATAATATCGCCATGGATAACCACCAAACAATTCATCCCCTCCTGTACCTTGTAAACATACTTTTACAAATTTAGAAGCTAGTCTTGAAATATAATAATTAGGGTAACTCATGCCAACTCGTAAATCTTCGAGATGGTACACTACTCTCGGTAATGACCATTTTAAGTCTCCAGCATTTAGTACCTGTTCATAATGTTCTGTTTTAAAATGATTTGCCATTAATTCTGCGTCGCGTCGCTCATCATAGTTAGCTTCAACACCTGTAACTTCACTCATATCAAAACCGCATGTGAATGTTGCAAGGCGATTCACATGTGTTGACGCCAAGGCTGTGATAGAGCCTGAATCCATGCCACCACTGAGGTAAGATCCAACCGGAACATCTGAGATCATTTGCTTAGCTACAGCATTTCTAAACAAACGTTCAGTTTCTATTTTTGCATCTTCAAATGATAAAGAATTATCAGGTTCCGAAAAATTATAATCCCACCATGAGTCATGCTTAACACCGCTAGATTTACTATTAATGGCTACTGTATTCGCAGGCGGTAACATTATTACTCCATCAAATAGTGTTCTAAAGGTGAACATGTTTTGAAAAGTGAAATACTCATTAAGAGCAGGAATATTAACACTTACAGAAAATCTAGGATGGGCAATAATAGCTTTTACTTCGGAAGCAAAAACCAGCGTTTTACCAGTAAACCAATAGTAAAGTGGTTTTATTCCATATCTGTCTCTACTAAGATAAAGCGTTTCTTCGGTTTTATTCCAAGCCCCTACAGCAAACATTCCATTAAGTCGAGTAAAAAAAGAAGGACCATATTCAGCCAATCCCTCAACAATTACTTCAGTATCCGTTGTAGAAATAAACTCATGACCCTTCGACTTTAATTCTTGTTTTAGTTCTAAATAATTATAAATACAACCATTGAATGTTATAACCCAATTCCCGTCTTTTGAAGTCATTGGTTGTGCACCTCTAGATGATACATCAAGGATAGCTAGTCTTTTATGAGCCAACCCAATTTGATTATCTACAAAATAACCATCCCCATCAGGTCCTCTGTGTGAGATAGCATCTGCCATTTGCTTTAAATTGTTTAGAGCAAATGGTTCGCCATTCAAGTTAAATACTCCAACTATTCCACACATGTTATTTAATGCTCTTTATTGTATTAACTATGTACTCGAAATCCTCATTGGACATTCTATTATGTAATGGTATACTCATTGAATATTGATCTGCATTGAATGCCCCAGGATAATCTTGCGGCTGTATATAATACATTCTTGAGTACACATCAAGCATGTGAACAGCGTGTGTTCCTGGCCTAGTTGAAATACCTCTTTGTTGTAAAAACTCCATAATATCGTTTCTTTTCATCGGGGCAATAGTTTCATCTACATAGGTAACATAACTCTGCCATCCATGTTTATACCCATCAGGAACTTGAGGTGTTTTCAACCATGAAATTTCACTCAACTGCTCATCATAGTATTTAGCCCATTTATCTCTTTCATCAATAAATTGATCAAGTTTAGCCAATTGAACAACCCCAATCGCTCCTTGAATATCGGTCATTCTGTAATTATAGCCCACCATTTCGAACGCAGATAAAATGTATGGCTTTGGACCATGATGACGTTGTTCCTCTGATATAGAGGCCCCGTGATTTCTCAATCGATCTATTTTTAATGCAATTCCATCATCATTAGTAGTAACCATTCCTCCTTCACCAGTTGTTACTGACTTTCGTGGGTGAAATGAAAAACATCCAACATCTCCTAACCCTCCAGCAGGTCGGCCATGTAAGGCACTCCCTGCAGCACAAGCACCGTCTTCAACAATTTTCAACTTGGGAAAACGAGTTCTAATTGCATCAATGTTGGCACATAATCCAAACAAGTGAACTGGAATTATCGCGGTAGTTTTTTGTGTGATTTTTTCAGCGATTTTTTCAATATCAATATTAAATGTATTGATATCAATGTCGACAAAAATTGGAATAGCTCCACAATATTTTACTGCATTTGCTGTAGAAACCCATGTGAATGCAGGCACAAGAACTTCGTCACCTTCTTTTACACCACATGCTAATAGTCCTAAATGCAAAGCAGTAGTACAATTACTAACAGCAAATGCATATTTAACATTGTGCCGTTTTGCAAAATTTGTTTCAAACTCTTTCACTTTAGGACCTTGTGTAATCCAACCACTTTCAATCGGAGCTCTACAAGCTTCCCATTCTTCAACTCCCATAGATGGCAAACCAATTGCAATATTTCTTTTTTCCATATTGTTACAAATATTCATTTAAAATGTGATCTGCAATGGATAATGATGCAGTTGCTCCAGGTGAGGGCGCGTTGAGTACATGTATTTGGTTGCCTTCTCTTGAAATATGAAAATCCATCATCAGTTTACCGCTTGGGTCCATTGCTTGGGCTCGCACACCAGCTGTTCCTTTCATAAACATATCTTCACTAATGTCAGGAATAAGTTTTTTTGCTTTCTTTAAAAATAAAGAAGTAAATAACGAACTTCCGAATTCATTCATTGAAAAAGCGAAATTCTTAGTAATGAAATTTAAAAACCCGATATAAGTCAAAGAGTCTAGTGTATCTTTTAGTGAAAAATCTTTATTAGTGTAGCCTTCTCTTTTCAATGCAAATACTGCATTAGGCCCCACTTCTCTCTCACCTGAAATGAGGCGAGTGAAATGAACACCAAGAAATGGAAACTCTGGATCTGGCACAGGATAAATGAGATGATTCACAAGATTTTCATATTGAGGTTTTAGCATTAAATACTCTCCTCTAAATGGAACAATTCGCAGTGGTCGTTTTTTACCAGTTAACCTTTCGAAATTTTGATCAGAATGTAGTCCAGCACAATTAAATACCAAATCAAAAATCCATTCTTTGCTATTACTTTTTAATACTACTTCATTTATTTGATTTTCTGCATTTATGATTTCAATTCCAGTAATAATTTCTCCACCTTTACTTAGAATATGCTGAGCAAGTGAACTCATAACTGCTTTATAGTCAACAATACCCTCTTGAGGCACAAGCAAGGCCTTCTTTGCAATAACATTTGGTTCACGTGCTTTTATTTCTGTATTACTTAAATAACGTAATCCTGTAAGGCCATTTCTATGGCCACGATCGGAAAGATCTTCGAGAAACTTGATTTCCCTATCATTATTTGCAACTACAATCTTACCACACAATTCATGTGGTATTTGATTTGCCATGCAGTAATCAGTCATCTCTTTAATACCACCTACAGCTAGCTTTGCTTTAAGTGAGCCTGGCTGGTAATATAAACCGCAGTGTAGTACACCGCTGTTCCTACCAGATTGATGTTGTCCAATGGATTGCTCTTTTTCAAACAATACTACTTTTACACCTGGCATTCGTTGCTGTAATTTATGCGCAGTGGCCAGACCAACAATTCCACCTCCAACAACAGCAATCCTTTTAGTCATATTATTTTGTATCAACACCGGTTTTAATTCTCCATGCAATAAGTTTATTTAACCCTTGTTCTAAAGAATATTTAAACTTAAATCCAAGCTCATTTTCAGCTTTAACGCGAGATCCAATTCGATTTTGGACCATTGAACGCGCATCGTCTATTCCGTATGGTTTATAAACAACTTTTAAATCAGAATGTTTTAATCTGAGGATGAGATCACAAAGTTGCTTTATAGATGTCTGAATTTCAGTACCTACATTATACATACCAAAGGAAATATCACTCTTTAGTGCATCCACATTACAACGAGCTACATCTTCAACATAAATAAAATCATAAGCTTGACTGCCGTCACCATTGATAATAGGAGCTTCATTGGCTTCAATTTTATTGAGCATTATTGGCACTACACCAGTATATGCAGCAGTTTGATCTTGATGTGGACCATACACATTCATATATCTGAGACCAATAATTGACAATCCATATCGGTCATTAAATGCAGTAGCCATTGCCTCTCCTGCAATTTTTGTTGCACCATAAAAATTCTTGTTATTAAATGGATGGCTTTCAGTCATTGGAAGTTCAACTGCATCTCCGTATACCGAAGCAGATGATGACCAAACTAATTTTTTGATATTATGTTTAACACAAGCTTCAAAAACATTAAAGGTACCAGCAATATTTACTTCAAATGCTGTTCTCGGATAATCTTTACAATGTAGCAACCACATTGCAGCCAAACAAATCACATAATCTTTACCTTTAACTGCAGCATCTAAAATATCAAGATCGCGTATATCTCCTCCAACAGGAAAGACATTACACCTTGGATCTTTAAGCTGTTCTGTTAAATAATCTTTTTGACCACGTGCAAAATTATCATAAACTGTAACTTCACCAACATCCTCTTTTAGAAGTTCTGCAACCACAAAACTGCCTATAAAACCCGCACCACCAATAACTAATATTTTTGAGCCTTTGATTTCCATATATTGTTTATTTATTTATCCTACGTTACTATACTTATAAATTCTTTCAATAATCTCTACAACCTTAAGGCCCTCTAACGCATTTGTTGTAATAGTTGCCCTTTGATTAATTACATCAACAACATTATCAATAACATAATTATGATTTTGAGCAGAGCCTTTGTAAGCTCCGTAATCATTTCCTGGATTAGTTGGAGCTAAATCTGGCATTTCATAATCTTTTACATGACAATATTCAACTTTATCCATATATTGACCACCTATTTTCACGGCTCCATTTTCAGCAATGATAGTCATGCTACTTTCCAAATTTTTATCCCACACAGAAGTTGAAAAATTGATTACCCCACTTCCACCACTCATAAAATCAAAAGTTACAACACCAGAGTCTTCAAAATCTGTCATTTCAGTGTGATTAAAGTCGTAGAATCTACTTTTAATATTAGAGATATCACCAAACAACCAATATAAAATATCGATAAAGTGTGAGAATTGTGTAAATAAAGTCCCTCCATCTAGCTCTTTGTTTCCATGCCAACTTCCTTTTTTATAATATCGATTGTCTCTATTCCAATAACAGTTTAGTTGTACCAAGAAAATTTTACCTAAACGAGCACTTTCGACCATTTCTTTAATCCAAACAGAAGGAGGAGAATATCTGTTTTGCATTACTGCAAAAACTTGCCTATGCACTTTTAATGCCTTAAAAATTACTTTCTCGGCATCAGCCTTACTTAAGGCCATTGGTTTTTCAATAACTACATGTTTGCGAGCATCAAGCGCTTCTAAAGCATGATTACAGTGAAATCCATTGGGAGTAGCAATGTTCACAACTTCAATCTCCGGATGTTTCTTTAGCATTTCACTTATAGAAGAATAGAGAGGCACAGCAAATGTGTCTATTTTCAATTCTTCTAAAGTCAAAACATCACAAAATGCAACTAATTCTGCTTCTTGATTCCTCTTAATCATTTCTGCATGACGTTTCCCGATATGGCCACATCCTACAACCGCAAACTTGATTTTTTTATTTGACATTATAATATTCTTTATACCATTTTACAAATGAGAATAACCCTTCATTTAATTTTGTTTTAGGCAAATAATCTACTTTTTCTTTAAGTTTTCCTACATCTGCATAAGTATCATGCACATCCCCATCTTGCATTGGTAAAAAATTAATATTAGCAGGCTTCTCAATAATTTTTTCAAGTACATTAATAAATGTAATTAATTTCTCTGGGTTTGAATTTCCAATATTAAATACTTCATATTGATCTAGTTTACTTTCTTTACTAACTAATCCGGTAAGAATTAAGTCAATTCCATTTACAATATCATCTATATAAGTAAAATCTCTAGATAGATTCCCATTATTGTAAACATCAATACGTTTATTTTCGATTATAGATTTAGTAAAAGAAAAATAAGCCATATCTGGCCTTCCAAAAGGTCCATAAACAGTAAAAAATCTAAGTCCGATAGTTTGTATATTAAATAAATGAGAATAACAATGCGCAATTAACTCATTGCTTTTCTTAGTGGCAGCATAAAAAGAAATTGGTTTATCTACATTCATTTTTTCATCAAATGGTACTATTTGATGATCACCATAAACTGAACTAGAAGATGCATAAATGAATTTATTAACTTGAAATTTTTTACAAGCATTTATTATGTTAAAAAAACCAATTATATTACTTTGAATATATTTTTCAGGGTTAGTTATACTGTATCTAACCCCCGCCTGTGCAGCTAAGTGAATAACTAAATCGGGTTTAAATGAAGTGAAAATATAATCCAATACAGAAGTATCTTCTAAATTCCCTTTAATAAATTCAAAACTGGGAAACAAACTTGATTTAACTTTTAAGTTTTCCGGATAAGTTTCAATTCCTAAATTTCTTAACCTCGATATTTTTAGTTGAACATCATAGTAGTCATTAATATTGTCAAGTCCAATAACTTCATAACCTTTAGATAAGCATTTAAGTGTTAAATGATATCCAATAAAACCTGCATTCCCAGTAATAAAAATCTTCATCTAACTTAATCTGATTACTATATTGTTCTTTAATTGATATTCATCTTTACTTTCTTTACAAACCGCTTTACCCATATCATTAAAAAAAAGTCTATGCCCAAACTCGCTCATCCATCCTATTTGCTTTGCAGGATTTCCAACAACTAAAGCATACGGAGGAATTGTTTTGGTAACAACTGCACCTGCACCAATAAAAGCATATTCACCAATATCATGACCACAGACTATTGTTGCATTTGCTCCAATACTTGCTCCTTTACCAACATGTGTCCTTGCATATTGACCCCTTCGGTTTACACCACTTCTTGGATTAGTTACATTAGTAAATACACATGATGGACCTAAAAAAACATCATCATCACAAATTACACCTGTATATAGAGAAACATTATTCTGAACTTTTACATTATTGCCTAAAATAACATCAGGTGAAACAACTACATTTTGTCCAATATTACAATGCTCTCCAAGTTTTGCTCCAGACATAATATGAGAAAAATGCCAAATTTTAGTACCATTCCCTATCTCACAACCTTCATCAACTATTGCTGAAGGATGAACATAATATTCCATTTAATAATTATTTAAAAAATGACTTAATTTGATCTACAATAAATACTTGTTGCTCCTCTAAAAGTTCTGTATGTATTGGCAAAGAGAGCACTGTAGCACATAATTCTTCTGTATTATTTAATGAACCAACAACATTACTAATAGTTTTAAATGCTTCTTGTTCATTTAATGGAATTGGATAATAAATCATAGCAGGTATTCCACAAGATTCTAAATGCTTTTTTAAGTCATCTCTTTTGCCATTTTCTATTTTCATTGTGTATTGATGAAACACATGAGTTGAATTTTTTGCCCTATTCGGTGTTTCAATTCCCTCTATTCCACTCAAAAGAATATCATATCGATCCGCAGCAGATTTTCTCGCAAAACTATATTCATCTAAATGCTTTAATTTAATGTTTAAAATAGCTGCCTGTATGGTATCTAATCGTGAATTTACTCCTATATATTTATGTACATATTTTTTTACTTGCCCATGATTCGAAATCATTTTAATCTTTTCAGCTAAAGCAGCATCATTGGTAAAAACAGCTCCGCCATCACCGTAACAACCTAAATTTTTTGAGGGGAAAAAAGAAGTACAACCAATATGCCCCATTGTTCCAGCTTGCTTTTTTGAACCATCACTGAAAATATATTCCGCACCTATCGCTTGTGCAGTATCTTCAATTACGTATAAATTTCTTTCTTTAGCTAACACAAGTATTGATTCCATATCAGCACATTGTCCAAATAAATGTACGGGAACTATTGCTTTTGTCTTAGCCGAAATTGCTTGCTCAATATTATTTCTTGTGACATTAAAGCTTTGTGGATCAACATCAACTAAAACTGGCGTTAGTTTAAGTAAACCGATAACTTCAGCTGTAGCAACATAAGTAAAAGAAGGAACAATAACTTCATCACCCGGCTCTAGACCAAGAGCCATCATAGCTATTTGCAATGCATCTGTTCCATTTGCACATGGGATTACAAATGCTCCATTAAGGTAATTTGACAGACTTTTTGAAAATTCTTCAACTTGAGGTCCATTAATAAAAACAGTGTCGCGAATTACTTTTAAAACAGCTTCATCAATTTCAGATTGAATTTTTGCATATTGACCTTTAAGATCAACCATCTCAATCACCGATTTTTTACTATGAAAATTGTTCATTTATTGTGATTTTTAAGCCCTCTTTTACATTAATTGTTGGTTCATAATTAATCAACCTTTTAGCTTTATCAATATTTGCCAAACTATGTAATATATCGCCATTTCTTTTTGGTTTAAAAATTGGCTCAACATCAACATTTTCTTGCTCACATATTAATTTCCATAATTGTAATAATGAAGTTTGTTGACCACAAGCAATATTTATAACTTCATGTTTATCAAGGGGCTCTTTTGATAATAGTGCTTTTATATTAGCCTGTATTGCATTTTCAACAAATGTAAAATCTCTTGTTGTTTCACCATCACCAAATATTATTGGACTCTCATTATTTTTTGCTGCTTTTAAAAAAAGAGGAATTGCTGCTGCGTAAGGATTATCTGGATTTTGTCGCGGACCAAATACGTTAAAATACCTCAATCCAATTGTGTGGTAGTTATAAACTTTAGAAAATACATCTCCATACAATTCATTTACTAATTTAGTCACAGCATAAGGAGAAAGTGGGTTTCCGATAATATTTTCAATTTTAGGCAAGCTAGAATGATCTCCATAAGTTGAGCTACTTGCAGCATATATAAATCTTCGGATTGAGTTTTCCTCCTTTGCTGCAGTCAATATATTCAAGAAACCAGATATATTAACAGAATTTGTGAGTATTGGATCCTTGATTGATCTAGGTACGGAACCTAATGCTGCTTGGTGAGAAACAAAATCAATACCATTTACTGCAGATTTGCAAGTGTCAAAATCTCGAATATCACCTTCAATAAATTCAAAATTATTCAATCCAACAAATTCAGCAATATTTTCGAAATAACCGTTTGACAAATTATCAAGAACTCTAACATGACCAGCATTGTATCTTAATAAATAAGAAACGAGATTAGAGCCGATAAAGCCAGCACCTCCAGTAACTAAAAATTTATAATTACTTAAGTTCTCGCTATGGAATGGGGTATTATAAATTTTACCTATCATAAACGTGCATCAACTTTATCTTTTGGCAATACCCCTTTTACATCATATATGATTGAATTAATATTTTTAAAATTATCCAAATCAAGTAACTTAAATTCATTATGTGAAACGGCCAAGATAATTGCGTCAAATTTGATGGAAGTTTCTTCCATATTATTCAGTATTTCAATACCATATTCGTGTTTTACCTCATTTTTATTTGCCCAAGGGTCACAAATCGTAACATTTACTCCAAAACCTGCTAATTCGTGATGTATATCTGTAGCCTTAGTATTACGTATATCTGGGCAGTTCTCTTTAAATGTAATACCGAGAAGTAAAACATTTGAGTGTTTTATTTTAATATCTCTTTTAATCATTAAACTAATTACTTCTTTTGCAACATAGGCACCCATCCCATCATTTAATCTTCTTCCTGCTAGTATAATTTCTGGGTGATATCCTACTTCTTGAGCTTTTTGAGCTAAATAGTAAGGATCAACACCAATGCAATGACCTCCAACAAGACCAGGTTTGAATTTTAGAAAATTCCACTTTGTGCCTGCAGCTTCTAATACATCATTAGTATCAATCCCAATTAAATTAAATATTTTGCTTAATTCATTTACGAATGCAATATTTATGTCACGTTGACTGTTTTCAATAACCTTAGCAGCCTCAGCAACTTTGATACTTGGTGCCTTGTGAGTGCCAGCGGTAATAATTGATTTATATAAACTATCAATTATATCAGCAATTTGAGGTGTTGAACCACTTGTTACCTTTAATATCTTTGTGACAGTATGTTCTTTATCTCCTGGGTTTATTCGTTCAGGAGAATAACCACAATAAAAATCATGGTTAAACTTTAAGCCGCTATATTTTTCCAATACTGGAACCATCTCTTCTTCTGTTACACCAGGATAAACAGTTGATTCATAAATAACAATATCATCTTTTTTAAGAAATTTAGCAATTGTTTCACTTGCTTTTATCATCGGGGTTAAAACTGGACGATTATGCTTGTCTGTTGGAGTTGGAACAGTTACGATATATATATTACAATCGGCAATTTTGTCTTTTGTTCCTGTGATATGAAGGCCAATGACTTTGGAATCATCCAAATCCAAAACAGAATTCAATAATAAGTCATTAATTTCTAGGGTTTCATCATGTCCTGAATTTAATTCATTTACCCGTTGCTGATTAATATCAAAGCCAATTACCTTATATTTTTCAGCAAAAGCTACAGCTAAAGGAAGCCCAACGTAGCCAAGGCCAATGATGGCAACTTTTTTTTCTTGAAGATTCATATATTATTTATTTTTTCGACAATACGCACAAAACTGCGCACATTTAACCTATTTATTAACCTTTTTCAATAACATATAAACAAAAAATCAAACATGTAAATTAATTGATTATCATATTATTAATGATTTACAACAATCTAAGAATATCCTATATTAGTGTGGACCACACTAATCTCCCCAACTTTAGTCCTGCTCCTTCCAAATAGAAACATGCTGAATTCCCTCGAAAAGTTTTAGATGAAACTCTTCAGCTGAATAAATTGCCATCCTTATTTTTTTATGGAGCAGTTGCTCTGCCCTTTCAACTAATTGATGCAAATAATCTCTGTCTATATCGCCCACCAATACCAAATCTATGAACGGAGTCTCTATTCCATTGGCAAAATCACCAGTTAAAAAAACCTCCTGCACATTACCCAGCTTGTTAAAGATTTCCTCCATCAAGCTATCTACCCCCACATATTTCAACACAATCGAACGAAGATTACTATAAAGGGGATGTAGATTATTCGCAATGTATTTTTTAATCTTGGTATCCTCAGCATCAACCACATTTATCAACTTCATCTCTGAGAGCTTATTTAATTCGAGCCGCACCGTGTTGGAACTTACCTGTAACTCCCGTTCAAGTTGACGCAAATATACCTGATTGCCGGGGTTCAATAACAACCGTACTAGTAATCGCAGTCGAATTTTTCCTGTAAAAAAGTGATCTATCAAAAGTGATGAAGGGGGGGATAAATTACGGCAAAGCCGATGTCAGTCACAAGAATTATTAGTGAAATGACACATTATTGAGTAGCAAATATACTCATTATTAGAAAAAATAATTGAGGTAAAATTTTCTAAAGTGAAAAATACTCTTAATTAAAGAATGCTAGTGCAGATTTTCAGAGCAATGCAATTTGTTAATCGAACTCAACTAAAATCAAAAACTATACACACTTCCCAACTCGACCTGCAAATTCAAACTATGGCTTCCATCCTCCCACAAGTAATTGCGAGCGTAAACCAAACCCAACAGGGGCAGAAGGGTCCAGCGATTTTTTCGTAATCGGCTCTGCAACTGCCAGCTATAATCTACCCAACGGGTGGAAGAGCTATTAGGGTCTCTCACAATGCGATCGAATTGAAATTGTACCGGATAACCCTTTTCCCCTTCAGGCAGGTAATGTAAACGAAAACTCTGCAGATTCGAGCCAAACCCTGCCCCCACTCCCAAAATCTGGTTATTGTGAGTATATCCATTATCGCCTCCATGCACATACCAATTGCCTGCACCCCGCAACAAATTACTGGCCGATTCGGCAGTTTTGGTAATCTCTGCACCTATTAAAAGCTGGTAACGGGGCTTTTTAATTAATTTCTGAATACCAACAATATAGGCAGCAGAATGAGTAGCATCCATAATATAATCCCGAATATTTTGCTTGTAGTCATTATAGCCCCATTCCCCATAAACTTCTACCCCGGACTTAGGTAACAACCAACGGAAGAAAAAAGAAGCCAGCTGATCAGTATTCTCTGCATCATCGTTTTGCGCATTCTTCTTTTGAAATGCCTTGGTTAAAACCGGTATGTACTGCTGCAAAAAACCTCCTCCCCCCAATCCAATATCCTGCTGATATCTTTGTAGCGTCCTAGTCATGCCAAGAAACAATCCCGAAACCCATCGGGGCTGATAACTAAATACAAAAGCACTCTGGTAACGCCAATCGGCAGGATATCGCTCCCCCGATAACTTTATATTCATGTTTTCATACGGCCTGTTAACATCTGCCTCCAATCGACTTCCAATCAATTGCCACTCAAAATGGCCGATGGGTGTTTTCACTGGGCGGTTAGACCGAATATAAGCATGCAGAAATCCAGGAGCATTGTTACTCATGAGCAGTGAAGATCGGATGCCCGGTCCCCACCATAAGTTTTGAGTGGAAAATCCAACTGAAACGGGTCCTAACCGTAACCCTATGCTCGACTGACCAGGAAACAATCTGCGATAGCTCCCCCCAGTATTCGACCCCCAGTTTACAGAAGTGTCGTAGCTCGAATTGGCAGCAAAAACCCATTCAGGGGCTAATTGAATTTCTAGCAATCGCCAACGGGCATAAAACCCAGCCCGAACCTGCATCTGAAAACCGTTGGTTAGTAACATCGAACCGTCATTCCAACCAAAGGGCCGGTTTGTGTTCAACCGGGTTGTAATTGTTATGGGTAATATACTAAAACAAGTTTTTTTTCCGGAAAAAGTGTTTTCCAGAGGCCTCACTGCCATAGATACATTTGGATTAAAATTTCCAGCTAATTGCTCTCGGCGAATGCTATCTTCTTCTGCCGTTCCAACCACGTATTGTTGTGCATTCAACTCATTAGCAGCATAAGTACTAAAAAGAAATATAAAAATCAAATTGCCAATTCCTACAACCTTATTTTTAACCAACATATTAAGAAATACGAGATATAGGTACCACATTGGTTTGTATTGACTTCTGATCTAGAGTTTCGAAAATTGAATTATTACTTAGAAACTCTGGCACCATCTTTTTCATCTGAGCCACCAGTTCCATGGTCCGCTCTGCATGTCTCGCCAACTCAAATAATTCCTGTAAATCTTGCAGCAAAGAATCGGTACTTACCTTCCTAATGCGGGCTATCATAATTTTTTCATGGTAGGTCGCAGTCGTATTTTCACTGTCCATCAATAATTCCTCATATAATTTCTCTCCTGGGCGGAGACCAGTAAATCGAATATCTATATCAACTCCAGGTACATATCCGTACAAGCGAATCATTTTTTTAGCAAGATCGGTAATAGAAACAGGTTTGCCCATATCAAATACGAAAATCTCTCCGCCCTTACCCATACTTCCGGCTTCCAAAACCAATTGACATGCTTCCGGTATGGTCATAAAAAAGCGTGTGATATTAGGATGAGTAACAGTAACCGGCCCCCCTTTTTCAATTTGTTCTTTAAATCGAATGATTACAGACCCGTTTGAACCTAACACATTGCCAAAGCGGGTAGTAATAAATTTAGTAGGTTGATGCTCTAGATCGGCACCTTCGTTTTCCCAAACTGCCTGAAGGCTACGTTGTAAATGTTGTACATATGCTTCAGCCAGCCGTTTGGAGGCGCCCATTACGTTGGTTGGGTTTACCGCCTTATCGGTAGATACCATTACAAATTTTTTTACCTTAAATTTTACAGCAAGATCAGCAATGATTTTAGTTCCCATCACATTGGTAAGTATTGCCTCCTGCGGACAAACCTCCATCATGGGAACATGCTTGTAAGCAGCAGCATGGTACACATAATGGGGCTCAAACTGTGAAAACAAATCATTCATTCTATCAACATTCCGAACATCTCCTAAAAAAGGTACACAAACCACATTGGTGGGTACCTCACCCAATTCTAATTCTAAATGATGCAGAGGGGTTTCTGCCTGATCGCACAATACGATAGTATTTGGCTGGAACTTCAACAATTGTCGAACAATCTCACCACCAATGGATCCAGCTGCCCCTGTTACCAGTATTCGCTTATTCTTAAGCTGATGCCCTATCTCATCATTGTTTATTTTGATTGGCTCCCGTTCTAATAAATTTTCGATTTTTAAGGTCTGCAATTGACGAGCGGAAAACTCCCCATTAATCCACGATTCCAATGGTGGTACATGCAATACATTTATATCATGGTCTAAACAAAAATCTACAATCTCGTTTTTTCGTGCCGGAGAAATGGAAAAATTAGCAATAATCAATTCGTGAATCGGTGTGCTTCGGTGTAGCAGATGAAGATGACCGGGGTGAACAATTTTTATTCCATCCACTACCTTATCTAATTTTCGGGGATTATCGTCTAAAAAACCTGCTATTTGCACATTTGATCGGGGGTCGTGCTCAAGTACCCTTTTTGTAGCGAATCCGGCTTCTCCCGCTCCATAGATCACCACAACTTTGCGGTCCATTTTATAATTACGCAAGTAGGAAAAACCGAATTTCACCAGTACCCGATAAGAGACAAGAGCTGGAAAACAAATCAGTGTATAAATAATGAGTGTGGTATAATTGAATATAATGTTGCCACCGGAATTGGTAGAAACGAGATTGATGAAAAAGAGTACGGTTGTACTCATAGTAAGGGAAAGAAAAATTTTCAGGGCATCCTGAATGCCGGTATAACGAACAATACCGGAATAGGTACGGAAGTTTACGAAAACAATTGCATTAATTAGGGTGAGAATTAATAAACTACCACTTAGGTCTTTTAATGAAATCGCCTCAAGGTGCAAGTTTGCTCTGATTAAATGGGCAAGTAACATCGCTACCCCGCAAATAGAAAGATCTATTAAAAAAATAATCCAACGGGGAAGGATATTGATTTTTTGAATCATTTTCATAAGAGGATTTTCAATTAAATTAAGAAATTACTGCATAACTTTTTTCCCGATTCGCTGAATTACTAAGACTAGTAAGGCTAAAAATCCTCCGAGAAAACCACCAAGAAGGAGCGATTTTAATCTGCCCGGTTTCTCCTTTTTTAGTGGAAGGGTGGGTTGGTCAATTAATTGAATCAATGGTGTTTCACGCATCAGGGTAACTTTTGCCATTTCAACATTAGTTACTAATTGGGTTAAAATGGCAGTATTCGCCTGCACATCTATTTGTTTTTTGGTCGAGGGTACCCGGTTCACATTCAAGGCAGGATTCAGGTTATAGGTATTATCAGCTGAAATTGCCACTCCGGTTATGGCTTGGTTAAGTTCATTTCGGATGCTGTCGGCCTGCTTTTGAAGAATCGCCAGATTCGATTTTGCTTTTTTACTCTTGGTCTCCACATAAAAATCGGATACCTCCCTTACAATTGTTTCAGCGAATATCTTTGAAAACATTTCATGAGTACTTTTCACCTCCACAGATAAAATACTCACTTTCTTATCTTTCTGTGCAACCGACAACAACCCACCGGTACCGGTAATCAATCCATACAACAAGGTTATAACACTATCTTGCTGTAGGCTCATAGAACCATTTGAAGGGTTTAGTTTAAAAAAACTATCCCCTTTCCACATGCCTTTTTCTTGTAATCCAGCTTTTTTGCCAGTGATTTCGAGCAGTAAGTCTGCCAGGGTAATTTTTTTATTCTCTACTTCAATGTTACTTAATAGTGCTTTCTCAACAATTTTCCGACTCTTCATTAATTCAATTAAGTTGGCACCACTGAATGCACCCCCAGCACTGGTTCCGAGGTCAATCCCTAGTGAGCTGGCTAACCCGAGGGCTCCCGATAACCCCCCTCCAGAGCCCTTGTCATCTTCGAGTGCAAATGTTACTACAGCTTGGTAAGTAGGTTTAGTGAGCCAGGCATAGGTAAGTCCAATCCCCCCCCCCAATATCCCGACTATGAGAATAAATACCCAGCGTGAGAGCAAGTACTGCCACCATTCTCTGATTTTAAAAATCAGTTCTTTAAGAGAAATCTCATCTGAGTTTTGTTCGGTATGCTCCATAAATACAGTTGAAAATTTATTATAAACGCAAGAGGGCAATCACAACCCCTGCCAGACTCGCCAAAGCACTGGAAATACCTATAATCTCCGTGGTAGAGGTTTTTTGCCCTTCGGGTTTTGCTGGAACAATCACTTCACATCCAGGCTCAACCCGTGGAAAAGATTTTATAAACAGGAAACGGTGAGTGGTAGCTGCCTTTCCATTAGCATATACCACATAGGTTTTTTTGCGTTGGGCACGGGAACTAAAGCCCCCTGCAGCATCAAGGTAATCGAGCAAACGATACTTTTCTATATAGGGTACTTGAGTAGCCATTAATACCGCCCCACTCACACGCACCTGTCCATCAAACTTAGGAATCACAAGCTCATCTCCTACCCTCAATACAAGGTCTTGGACCGACCCTGGATTACTGAGTATGGAAGGGATGTCCAGAGGAATTTTATCAAATGCTCTGCTAAGTTCCTGCTGCAAGAGCTTGTCTGACCGTCCGGAATCGGAAACACTTTTTTGAAGGGTCTTAATTGCTTCTAGCGATTTTTGTTTTTCTGCTTCCGTTTTGTAACGTTTTAAATAAGCCCCCTGAGGATAAGCATCCGCAGTGTAATTTCCAGCCCTTAGCAACACACTACTCACCCGTTCCGTTCTACTATTCAGTGCATAAGGGCCGGGATATTGTACCTGTCCGCTCACCTGAACCGATTCAGGAACCTGATAACCAGCTTTTCTTCGCACAGTAACTACATCGTAAGGCTGTAGTGAAATATTTGCCTCTGCAGATGACAGGTCACCATTGAAATTGGCAACAATGATTTCACTGGCGCGAATATCGGTTCCAGCAAGAGAGTCTCTTTTGATGAGTCGAGCAATTTCTAGTCGCCGAAATGCGGCATCGTTTAGTCCACCAGCTTGCATAATCAGGTCTTTCAGCGTCAGGTTACCCGCGAAATCATATTTGCCAGGTAGACGTACCTCCCCCTGAATGGATACTTGAAAACTGTCGCGTAATTCAAGAACTGAGCTCACAACCAGCTCATCTTCGCGTTGCAAAACAATGTTATGAACCGGATCTCCAGACAGGGCTTTATTAATATCGAAGGAGCGAATTCCCCTGCTCAAATCTTCCTCTAGACGGAATATTTGCCCTCTTCCGGTAAAAGCATCTTCGGTGAGACCATCGGCTTTTTTAATTAAATCTGCCACTTTCATACCAGGAGAAAGTTCATAAGTATCAGGACGAAAAACGGCACCGGAAGCTTTTACACGGTTACTGAATCGGTTCAATACCTTACCAATAACCATCAAATCTCCACTGTTAGGTTGGTAGCTTGTGTAGGCCGCAGCTGGAAGATCTGCTACTTTTCTTTCTTTTTCAGTATATTGATACACTTTAACTGAAGATTGATAGGCAGTATCTGTGAAGCCGGAGGCAAAGTGCAATACACTTAAAAAATCTTCTCCTGGCAGCACCTCAAAAATGCCCGGCCGCTTCACCTGACCTTGCAATTCCACTCTTTTTCTGTAAGAAGGAACACGAATCACATCATTGTCCTTTAGGCTAACATTATCCGATTGATTGCCTTCCAGTAGAAATTTATATAAATCTATTTTTCGTTCAACTTTATTATTTCTCACGAGCTCTATTTCGCGGAAGCTCCCATTTGGATGAGGTCCTCCGGCAAGGTAGAGGGCATTGAATACTGTAGAAAGTGATGAGAGGTTATAGGTTCCGGGCCGATTGCTGCCAATCACGGTTACTTTGATTGAGCGGATTTTTGCCAAACTAACAGACAATTTACTTCCCCCCGTTGACAATGTTTTATATATCGAGGATGCCAAGGTAGTCCTTATTTTTTGGGTGGCAGCCTCAATGGTTAAACCTGTTACTTTTATAAGTCCGATATTAGGTATGGTTATATTTCCTTCTGGAGAAACGGGCAGTTCTCCGTTATATTCCTGGATACCAAAAACAATCACCTGCAAGGCATCGTCGGGACCCACGATGTAATTAGCAGGGGTAGCCATTTTCATATTGGGTTCGAAACTGGGTGCCAGGGAAGTGTACAATTCAGAGCCAAATATCAGCGGATTAATGAGTGGTTTAGGGGGTTTTGCCTCATATTTTTCAGTATCAAGGGAGTCAGTTCCGTTGTATGTTCTTTCGGAACTTACAGTCTGGTTCATTCCAGGCTTCAGTCTTGCATTACCGGATGGAGTTGTAGATTGAAGTCTTTGTTTCAGTTTATTAAATTCTGTAACACTCATACCTTTAGACAGTGCCATGGGTTCTGCCTGTTCGAGTGACATGCCAGCAGCATTGAGTTGAGATTTTAATTTGGCAATATCAGCATCCGATAATTCATCAACACGAACTTGACGCAAATCTCTACCACGTAAAATATCCTGTGCATTTAACGTACAATTGCCAAGGAAGAAAATACACCCCAGTAGAATTAAAATTTTTTTTACCATTATTAGCCCAAATATTTTAGGTATTATGAATTAAATCGGAACCTATCTTTCATAACAGATAGATAGTGATTTTGAAAAATGACAATCCTACAATTTTTAAAAAAGCAATGCCAACGTCAGTCCCAATTTGAAAATGACAAATGCATTATTTATATAAAATAGAATCTCTACAAATGACTGATTTTTCGGAAATTATGTGGAATTATAGGAAAAATCTCACTTAGTAAAATTTCGCTGCAAATATAGTTTTTTTAGCTAATAATGCAACAGACAAATCATTAATAAAATGAGACTTGGATATAATTATTTTGATATTCATTTAGGCTGTGGCCATTCTATATGCTGAATATTTTCATATAACTGTCGAATCCCTTCTTCAAGTGTAATACTATGTCTCCAACCTAAGACATGTAATTTATTCACATCCAATAGCTTACGTGGTGTTCCATCGGGTTGGGCGGGATTGGTAACAATTGATCCCGAATATCCTACAACCCGTGCAATCAAATGAGCCAATTCCCAAATTGAAATATCTTCCCCACAGCCAATATTAACTAATCCTTCAGCATTATATTCATGCATTAAAAAAACACAGGCATCTGCCAAATCATCCACATGCAAAAATTCTCTTCGAGGAGTGCCGGTTCCCCACATTTCAACTGTTGGAAGATTATATTTTTTTGCAGTAATCATTTTTCGGAGTAAGGCTGGCAAAACATGGGAATTTTCTAAATCATAGTTGTCGTTGGGACCATACAAATTGGTGGGCATGACAGAAATAAAATTACAACCGTATTGTGCACGATAGGCATCACACATTTCAACACCTGCGATTTTTGCAATCGCATAAGACTGATTGGTTGGTTCCAGATAACCCGATAACAAAAATTCCTCTTTTAAGGGTTGAGGAGCCAGTTTGGGATAGATACAGGAGGAACCTAAAAATAATAATTTGGTAATCCCGTTGCGATAGGAAGCCTCAATAATATTCGCTTCAATCATGAGGTTTTTATAAATGAAATCAGCTCGATAGGAATTATTTGCTAATATACCCCCTACTTTGGCGGCAGCTAGAAAAACGTATTCGGGTTTTTCTTCTGCAAAAAATTCATTTACTGCTTGTTGATTGGTTAGATCGAGTTCTGCAGAGGGGAGGGTGATAAGATTTGAATAGCCTTCGCTTAAAAGTTTCCTGAGTATTGCACTTCCCACCATTCCTCGATGGCCGGCGATGTAAATTTTGGAAGATTCATTCATATGTAGGTCTTTGGGGGGTGAAGAAAGTCTTTGGGTACTGGTCTTTGGTCTTTGGGGGGGTAGGAAAGTCTTTGGGTTCTGGACTTTGGACTTTGGAAGGTTGAAGAAAGTCTTTGGCAGTTGGTCTTTGGCAGTTGGTCTTTGGCGGATGGTCTTTGGTCTTTGGTGAGGATTTGGAAGAAAATTTCAAAAGCTCAAAAAAATTCAACCAAAGACTAAAGACTGCTTTCCCATAACCAAAGACCAACAGCTAAAGCCTAAAGACCTCCGTCGAGGATCAGTGTTTCAAAGAAAATTTCAAAAACCTAATCAATCAACCAAAAGCTAAAGACTAAAGACTATTTTCCAAAGACTATACCCCCTCCCCTTTACTTTAATACACTCTCCCTCAAAGCATTAACTCTTTTCTGAATCTGATGAAGCTGATTCAAAAACAAAGGAAGATTCATCTTCTCAGTTTTGTACACCTTATCAATCAATTCAATATATGTCTCTAGTTCAAAAGAGGATCCCATTGCAATATCCAAAAATCTTGCAAAATCAATAGCAGTCCTTCGGCAAGCTCCCTCTGCAATGTTTGCCGGAATGGATATCGCTGCCCTTCTCATTTGAGAGGTTAATCCAAATTTCTGATCTTTTGGTAACTTCTCAGATATATGATACACTTCTTTCACTAATTCCACGGCCTCAGCCCAGACTTCTAATTTTCTGAAATTGCGCATGAATTGGAAGTAAGGCTTTGGTTACTTGTTTTTTGGGGGGAGAAGAAAGTAATTGGGTGCTGGTCTTTGGGAGAAGGTCTTTGGCGGTTGGTTTTGGTCTTTTGAAGAAGGTCTTTGGCGGTTGGTCTTTGGTCTTTGGTGAGGATTTGGAAGAAAATTTCAAAAGCTCTAGAAAATTCAACCAAAGACTATAACCCAAAGACTAAAGACTGCTTTCCTTCTACTCAAACTCATTTGTAACATCAAATCCTTTAGATCGAAGAAAATTTGTTTTTTTAAATAAGTGAATATCTGCCATAACCATCTCCTTTACTAATCCATCTAAAGTATAGGTAGGTTTCCATCCTAATTTTTCAAATGCCCTACTCGCATCTCCTATCAACAAATCAACTTCTGTAGGTCTAAAATATCTGGAATCAACTTTTACTACTATCTGACCAACCGGAAGAAAATACTTTCCCCTACAAGCAGCAACCTTTGCAATTTCACTAATTCCCTCTCCGGAAAAAGCCAACTCTATTCCTAATTCACCGAAAGCCATCCGAACAAAATCCCGTATACTTGTTGTTATTCCCGTGGCTAATACAAAGTCTTCTGGTTCACTGTGCTGCAAAATGCGCCACATTCCTTCTACATAATCTTTCGCATGTCCCCAATCTCTTTTTGCTTCTAGGTTTCCTAAAAACAAACAATCCTGCAAACCCAAGGCAATTTTAGCAGCCGCACGAGTAATTTTCCGGGTTACAAATGTTTCACCTCGCAACGGAGATTCATGATTAAATAAAATGCCGTTACAAGCAAACATTCCATAAGCCTCCCTATAATTTACTGTTATCCAGTAAGCATACATTTTTGCAACAGCATAAGGAGAACGAGGATAAAAAGGTGTAGTTTCGTTCTGAGGAACAGACTGAACTTTTCCATATAATTCAGAAGTAGATGCTTGATAAATTCGCGTTTTATTCACTAACCCTAATAATCTTACCGCCTCTAAAATCCGAAGTGTACCAATACCATCTGCATTGGCAGTGTACTCAGGTGTTTCAAAACTAACCTGAACATGACTCATAGCTGCCAGATTATAAATTTCATCCGGCTGCACCTCCTGAATGATGCGAATCAGATTGGTTGAATCGGTGAGGTCGCCATAGTGTAAGATGAGATTACGATGCGGCACATGAGGGTCTTCATATAAATGATCAATTCTTCCAGTATTAAAAAGTGAACTTCTGCGTTTAATGCCATGAACTTCATAGCCTTTATGAAGCAGTAATTCCGCTAAATAAGCGCCATCCTGTCCTGTAATACCAGTTATAATTGCCTTTTTCATGAATTTGAAATAGTATTGAAATATTTACCAAATAATCTTTCTTTACCCTCACAGCGTAAGCGACATACAATATATGCTGCAATATAGCACCCATAACAGATTAAAGCAGAAAAAAATCCGAATTGATACAAGAGATAAGAAAGAAAAAATTGTAAGGCTGCATATAATAATGAAACCTGTAAATGTGGCCATTTTCTCTCATTAGCAAGGTATTGATAAAAATGAGTTTTATGTGGCATCCATAATTTTTCTTTGCGGAATATTCGTAACACAATTGTTCCAACTGAATCCAGTCCGTAAACACCAAATAGTAGTATCCAAACTGCACTATCGGTTGCTATCATCACTTGTATAATCATAAGTGATACAATATAAGCAATGGAAATACTTCCCACATCTCCCGAAAAACATAGAGCCTTTTTGCGAACGTTAAAAAAAGAGAAGGCTAATAGGGAAGCCATCAAACTGTAAAAAACAGCAGGAACTGGGAGAAAGTTGATTCCGGAATATCTTATTAAACCCAATATCCCAATCATCGCAATTGAATAGAGCGCATGCATACCATTTATTCCATCCATAAAATTATATGAGTTGATAATACCTACAACCAAAATAAATCCGGGAACAATTTGCCAAGGCTTCATTCTAAACAAACCACCGGTCTGCCATAGTAATAATGATACAGCAATTGCTTGAACACTCACGCGAATTATTGGATGAACTGATTTAAGATCATCAGCGAAACTAACTACCGATATAAGCAGGAGACCTGCAATTGTAGTACGGTAATGAATAAACTCTCCAGTTAGTGCCAGGGGAAGAAAAAAGGCTAGGGGAAAAATAAAACCAGCACCTGTGATAGTAATATTACTATGAGAACTTCTGAATGAAGGTATGTCGGTTAGTTGTAAACGTCGTGCCAATATAATATACAAGTAAATTATGAAGGCATAAAAAATACCAAAATATATAAGATAAATCAACTGGCTATTATTCATCATGCTTCAAAAAGAATAAAAATAATTCACACTTTTATTTCACTTGCAATTTATATATCCCAACCCGAATAAAATATATTTAGCAGATGAAAATTTATAAACTTCGCGTTGCTTATACGTTAAGATAACATCAAATATAAAGATCCCACTATAAAATGATATTTTGGATGTGCTAAATAACCGACTAATAATTTTACCGTTGAACATTTAATCCAAATTGCCGAATTGGGGAGTTTGATTAGGAAGAATTATCAAATTTGAAACTATTTCTTTATAAAAGAATTAAGGGTTTTCCTTAAACCATCCCTAGATTTTACGGGCAATGGATTTCCCAAAACTGTAAGCAACTTATGATTGCTCACAACATACGACTCCGTTAGTTTCTGTAAACGCTCACTATTCAATGGCAAACGTATGATATCTCCTAGTCGAGCTATTGCCCGAACAAGTGAAGCAGGAGCAGCTAGGAAACGGGGATGTTTTTTGCGGGAGGCAGCTATCAGTTCAATCAACTCATTTGTAGATATGGTCTCACTATCTGCTACATGATAAATACCTGAGGGAATATCACTCCGTTCAATCAACTGCTTGATAACAAAACAAAGGTTGTCGATGCTACAAAATGAACGTTGATTTTCAAAAGCAGCCAGGGGCCAAGGGATACCCTTACTGACCAACTGAAAAAGCAGGTTAAGGTTACCTTTATTTCCTGGTCCGTGTATCATACATGGCCTAAGGGTATAAATGCGTTTGCCGGGAGGTATAGAATGCGAAATGATGTATTCTTCAGCTAACAATTTACTTTTTCCATAGTGAGTAGCAGGAGCAGGGGTAGTTTCTTCTGTTAATAATTCAGGCACTGTATCTGCCACCGCTTTCACAGAACTCAGCCAAATAAATACTGTAGCAGGCGAGATTAAGAAAGCATCAAAAATCTCTTTTGTTAATGCTGTATTAATGCTGTAATATTCTTCTGGTTGAGATACATTGTTGGTATCATGTGCTTTTCCAGCCAAATGAACCACGATATCCGCTTGTATTACTGGTAATTCATTCCGCTTGAAATGTGTAAAAGAATAACTGCCGTTTAAGTATCGCTGTAATTGAGTGCCAACAAAACCTGAACTGCCTGTGAGAAATATTGTTTTCATAAAGTAAGCGCTATCGGGAAAATTCCTGCATAAGTATGGAATTCAGGTGTTCTAGAATTTGATTTCTTTCAAAATGTTGCAAAAAATAGCCCCTTCCATTGTTTCCCCATTCTTTTCTTTGATCTCCTGATGATTGTAAAAATATCTCAACAATTGCAATAAATTTCTGCAGATCACCGGCTGGTGCTGATAACCCACAATTGGCATCTGCGATGATTTCAGATGCTTCACCATCAATGGATGCAATTATTGGCTTACCGCATGCCATATAACTTTGGAGGCGATTGGGGACAGTTATTGCAAAAATAGGTTCACATTTTAAGGTTAGCAAAGTGGCATCTGCCCTAGCAACAAGGGCTGGTATATCAGTAGGTGAAAACCTTCCGGGGAATGAAAAAATATTTTCCAGTCCCATGTCTTTCGATCTGCTAATCAGGCTATTTCTATTTCTCCCTTCCCCAACCATAATCCAACGCAAACCCGGATATTTCGATTGCAATTGCTTAGCAGCATCTAAAATCATTTCTATGCCCTGAGCCTCTCCTAAATTACCGGCAAGCAGGAAGTTGGTATCACCTGAAAACAATTTTTCAAAATGAACAGCTGGAAGGGCAGGCTGATAAAAAGATTCCGTTGAGTTAGGAAGATAGGTTAAATTGTCAGGTGCTATCCCTCTTTTCGCCAATATTTCAAAACTAGAACGAAAGGGCAGAAGCAATAAATCTCCTTTTTTGTAAAGATAATCTGAGATTTTTCCGACCCATTTGATCAACCATTTATTTTTCCCTTGAGAAGTGCCAGCAAGGGTTTCGGGCCACAAATCCATGATTTGAATCAAAAGTGGAATTTGAAATCGCTTCCGGGCAATTATTGCAGGTATGATTTGAAAGACTGGTGAAACTTGAAACATAAATATTTTATCAAACTTCTTGGGAAGCCATATTACCTTCCAGCTTGCAAAAAAAACAAATGAGAGGTAATTTAAAATAAGTAAGAGAGCGTTTTTTTGACCACGAGGAAATTGCTTGCATCTGTAAATAGTTATCCCGTTCCAATTTTCATTTTTTTTTCCAAAAAAAGAATAGCCGTTATAAAACTTCCCTGCCGGATAATTAGGTATACTTGTCAAGACTGATACTTCATGCCCCTTTTCCCGCAGTCCAAGTGCAATATCGTTGATACGAAAATTTTCGGGCCAGAAATATTGTGAAATAATTAGAATATGCATAATTACTACAATCCTCCCCTATTTTTTCTTCTTACAAAATCTACATAAGAGAGAATAATTCTTACTATCTTCTCAGAAACATTGGGCATAGAATAATCATACACCTGTCTGAATTTTATGTTCTGCCCACTCTCCTGTAAATCTAGCTCACAAAGACATTGTAGTATGCGCTCTTTAGATAAACCAGATAGCATTACAGAGGCTTCTTCCATTGCTTCAGGCCTTTCATGTGCTTCTCTTATATTGAGAGCAGGGAAATTTAATATAGACGATTCCTCGGAAATAGTTCCACTATCGGATAAAACAGCTCTTGAACTCATTTGCAAACGAATATAATCGGGTAACCCTAGAGGTTTCATCGATTGTACAAGGGGATGAAGTTGCACAGATTGATCTCGAATTACTTTAGCAGTTCGAGGATGAGTACTAAAAATAATTGGAAGCTGATATGTCTCAGCAATTGTGTTCAAGCTTTCAATCAATAGTTGAAAATTTACCTCATTATTAATATTTTCTTCACGGTGAGCCGATACAACAAAATATTTTTTTTCTTCTAACTGTAATCTAGAAAGTATAGAAGATTGTTGAATCAAAGGCATATAGTGGTTTAGCACCTCCATCATCGGAGAACCTGTTTTGATTATTTTTTCATGTGCAAGTCCCTCATTTATTAGATGCTCCCTAGCAATATCGCTATACACTAAATTGATATCGGCAATATGATCAACAATTTTTCTATTGGTTTCTTCCGGAACCCGAACGTCGAAACAGCGATTGCCTGCCTCCATGTGAAAAACTGGAATTTGCAATTTTCGGGCTGCGATAGCCACAAGAGCACTATTAGTATCTCCTAAAATCAAAACCGCATCAGGCGACTGTTCAATCAAAACCGGTTCAATAGCAATAAGTAAATTCCCTATAGTTGATATGGCAGTTTTTCCTGCTGCCTCTAAAAAATAATCGGGCTTTTTGATTGATAATTCACTAAAAAATATTTCATTCAATTCATAATCATAATTCTGACCAGTATGAATTAATATATGTTCAATTGCAGGTGACGCATTAAGTCTGGCTATTACCCGAGATAACCGTATTATCTCTGGACGAGTACCTACGATAGTTATAACCTTCATTTTTTTCATTAGCTCTTACTGATTTAATTCAAAATAGGTATCAGAATCATTTGGATCAAATTGTTCGCTGATCCAGAATATAGTATATAAAATATCATCTCCAATATTAGTGAGATTATGATAATACCATACAGGAATATCGACGTAAGAAGGCTGATTACCATCTAGAATATAAGTAATAATTTCATCCTGTCCAAATCGTCTTAACTCCATTTTTGCGTACCCACTTATGACTGAAAAACGTTCTGCTTTTCTTGTATGAAAATGATTGCCTCGGGTTACACCCGGAAAAGTAGATGAAAAGGATACCTGACCACCAGTGTTTAAGCGAACCAATTCTACAAAAGAACCTCTATTATCGGCATGTGATATATATTTTTTGGGAAAGGCAGTTTTATAATCCATGAAGCTGCGGAAAGTGTTGAATAATTGTGCTGAAAATTTTTGACTTATATCGGGAATAATTCCGTCGTCGAGGTATTTTTTTTTAAAAATTTCCAATTCTTTCAATACATCTACAACTGTTGTTTGATGAGTTGGTTCAATCTTAATTAGCGTAGAGGGGTCATCATTCTCTATCCAATTAATAATTTCTTCTACAAGCTCAGAAATAAAAATTAGTGAAACGTTTTTATTGACATAAACTTGAGGAGTTTCTCCTTTATTAAGCTGGAAGCAGAAAGTAGCGATAAACGAATTATAAAAAGGTTTACCGAAAGGACCAAATACATTGGGTATAATCATTCCGGTAAATTGGTTTCCAGATTGACTTGACCATTCCTCCCATATTTCCCTGCACTTCTTCTTAGCTAACCCATAGGCGCTTGCTTCATTTTCCTGAGTTGACGAAGAAAAAAGCACCCGAAGTGGGTGTGACAATTTTTCTAATTCTTTGATTAGTTGTCTGGTTAAGCCAACATTTTCATCCCATATTTTACTTTCATCTTCGTGCCTATTTATACCAGCAAGATGAATTAGGATATCGCATTGCGCCAATGATTTTGAAAGAAAATCATTTTTGTTAAATGAAATAGAGTCAATTGGAATGATTTCATAATCTCGATTTGAAATTGTCAAAAAATTCACCAAATGTGATCCAATGAATCCATTACTTCCAGTAATAACAATTTTTTTCAAAGATTATTTATTTTGATGATAATGCTTCTTTTATAAAAGGTAGATGTGATAATATTTCTTTTACTTCCACAACGTCTAATTGTTTAGTTGACAAAGATGTAAAATCACCTTGCTCTTTCATATCCATCCCTTCAACAAAATATCGCTTATAATTTAAATCTCTATTATCAGCCGGTATGCGGAAGAATTTTCCCAAATCCTTTGCTTTAGACATTTCCTCTCTTGTGAGCAGAGTTTCATGAAGTTTTTCTCCATGTCTTGTTCCAATAATTGTGGGAGAATATGTAAAATTGAGAAGGGAACAAAGTGCTTTAGCCAGTATTTCGACTGAACAGGCACTAGCCTTATGAACAAAAAGGTCTCCGGGCTGTGCTTGCTCAAAGGCAAAAATAACTAAGTCAACAGCTTCGTCTAGCGACATCAAGAAACGTGTCATTGCAGGATCGGTTATAGTGACAGGTTTTTGCTGCTTAATTTGCTCAATAAACAGAGGCAAAACAGACCCTCGAGATCCAAGTACATTACCATAACGGGTAATAGAAATTATTGTATCAGTGGTGTTCCTGGAAGCAGCAACGGCAACTTTTTCCATTAAAGCCTTAGTGATACCCATTGCATTTACAGGATAAGCAGCCTTATCCGTGCTTAAGCACACCAGTTTTTTTACTCCGTAATGAATAGCAGCATTGATAACATTTTGAGTTCCTAGTACATTGGTTCGTGTAGCTTCTAAAGGGAAAAATTCACAGGAAGGTACTTGCTTTAGAGCTGCTGCATGAAAAACATAATCAACTCCTCGTACTGCATCATTTACAGAATCAGCATCTCTAACATCACCTATATAATATTTAATTCTATTGTCGACATAATGATTTCGCATCTCATCTTGCTTCTTTTCGTCACGACTGAAAATTCGGATTTCATCAAAAATTTGATTTTTAAGAAATCGATTAAGAACTGCGTGCCCGAAAGATCCTGTTCCCCCGGTAATGAGTAAGGTGCCGCCAAATCTGTTGTTAGAAATCATGCATGCATTTTTTTAATTCAAATAAATATTGAAAAGTATCTAATGAACATTTTTCCCAATTATACTGGCTAGATCTATCTATAGCCAATGAAGATAAAAATTTCCGCTTTTCTAAGTCTTCAATTAGATTTTTCATTTCTGCACCTAAACTTGATACATTATCAAAATTAACATAAACACCAGCATCAAGCAAGAAATCCTGCATTGGCTCAATATCATTACAAATGATGGGAAGACCCGCAGCCATTTTTTCTAAAAGAATAATGGGCATGTTTTCACAGGAAGATCCAAAAATACCAAGGTCGGCTTTATGATAATAATTATGCACTTGATTATAGGGAATTGAACCAAGGTACT